>Ga0080013_1001276_pt1 | contig 33901 bp, 49 predicted proteins | sample ETNvirenome_6_85_FD_69236 | JGI IMG/M metagenome (GOLD analysis project Ga0080013, IMG submission 69236) | Marine viral communities from the Pacific Ocean - ETNP_6_85 (SPADES assembly) (version 2) | ecosystem: Environmental > Aquatic > Marine > Oceanic | place: Pacific Ocean | collected 2013-06-19
ATCGTCTTCAGACCAACCAGACTCAGCCGGAACTGAGCCACTGACTGGGCGAGGAGTAACCCCCGGTATCGGAGTAGCAGCAGCAACCACAGCCTGCTCAACCTGAGCGGGAGTAGCCTGAACAACAGGAACTCCTTGAGCAGCACGACGGGCCATTCGATTCTCCCTTATCTTGGCGTGAATCGCGGAGGTGTCTGGGCTGGCAACAGCAGCCTCTTCAGCAAGGGCACCATCAACAGCAGCCTGAGTAGAGGCAGCTGTCACGACATCAGCAAGAGCAGCCTCATTCGCCCCAGCAGTCGCCACAGCAGGAAAGTCGCGGTCGTATCCTTCAATCCCAGAGAGGTGCTTTTCGGCAAGCCTCTCCTTCTCCAGACCTAGCCCACGCTCATACAAGTCACGCTGCTGGCGTAAAGCCTCTCTCTGTCCACGACGACGGATGTTACGGTCAATGCCAGACTCAAACGCCTCCATAAAGTTAGAGGCACCAGCCATTCGTAAGGCAGCTTCGTAATCACCAGCAGGGAGGATGAAGGGCATTGTTGTTCCTATTAACCGAAGTAAGTGGAAGTGGGGCTATACCCAGCGAGGGCCTCTGCGTAGCTGTCTTCTGAGCGCCTCTTACGCTTAGGGTCTTCAACCCCACCAGTGAAGATATTGTCTTGACCAGATACGCCTAAGCCAGTTGAATCAGGTAGCTCGACCTCAGGCATATCAAATCCAGCAGCTTGGCTCTGGATCTTAGAGATGTCCCCCTTAGCTACGGCAGACCCGGCACCAGCAGCACCCCCAGCCCCAGCACCAATAGCAGCCATGATGCCACCTGGGATCTGAAGACCGGGGATAGCCGCCAAGGCCCCCCCTATCCCCCCAACCGCAGCCGCAGTAGACCCGGCAATAGACGACCCTAAGAGCCTCTTCTCTGCCTTAGCCTGCTTAGCCGCAGTCTTCTCAGCCAACATAGACGCTCCAATACCCTGAGCGTCCTGAAGAAGTCTTGCCTTACGTCGAGCCTCTGCTTGGTTGATTGCATCAGCGTCAGCTGAAGACATCAGCCCACGGAGGGTTTCTCCTAAGCCAGACCCACCAATTCCGCGAGCAGAGGAAAGCTGGTCAGCATAGATAGCGGAGGCTCCACGCGCCGCGTCAGTGGCCTCCCTGCCAATCTGCATGCCTGTGCCCATAGCAGCTCGCTGGGCTCTCTGGATGTCTCTGCTAAGGGCCTCTTCGTTAATGCCGAAGGACCTGCCCCCGTCTCGTCTGTCTGGTCTGCGAAAAGCCATTATTGGTTCCAGTATTTTGAGAGTCTGAAGTCTGGGGTCTCTGCGATATTAAAGTCTGGAGTCTCTGGGGCACCCTCCCAGGAGGTTTGGGGGCTGCGCTCTACCCCAGGTAGGTACATCTCCTCCAGCATTCGCGTGGTTGAATCCTTGTCTCCCATGAGACTGGCGGTTAAGGGGCGGAAGGGGGAGGACAGAGGAGCATTGAGCGACTCCATCTTTCTTACGTCAGACGAGATGTCTCGATCAAGAGCCTCCGACCTAGCTAGCCTCTCTTGGGCGCGTTGACCCCGCAGTGCAGCGGCTTCTTGGAAGTCAGCTATCTCAGACCTTCTTGTTCTAAGGGTCCTGTCTCCCCCCTCCTTCCACGCCTTCTGAGCCTCTCTCTGCTCCTTCAGCCCCTTAAAGTGAGCCTGCACTTTCTTGTCAGAGAAGATGTCCTCCAAGCTCCCAGCGGCCTGACCAACCCCAGCCATGACATTCCCAATAGCGCGAGCCTGTTGTTGACGAGCGGCAGACTCTGCAGCAGCACGCTCCTGAATGCGCTTCAGTTTAGCCGCCTCTCTGGCTCTGATGCGTTGCCCGCGAGCCTGAGCAACCATGTCTCCCAAGGCAACAGCCCTAGAAGCCTCACGCTGACCAGCAGCTACAATCCCAGCACCAGTCAAACCAGTAGCCCCAATAGGAACATCAGTCCTACCCTCAAGGCGAGGACGAGCAGCCTGTAAAGCCACCATCTCCTCTTCCCCAAACAGGGGGTCGTAGTAGGACATGGGCAGGGGCTCAGTAAATCTGGTTCTGAATAGATCTTCGATAGACATGATGTACCTACTCTAGAAAGAAACGAGCGGAAGTGTAACGACTACGACTTCTTAGGTGGGCTAAAAAGAGCATCCCGTTATAATCTGTGTGGGAAAGAATCTGATCTGGATAAGGGTGAGAGACCTTCACGCGCGCAGCAACGATAGTGGGTTCAATCGTTACAAAGAAATCGTAGGCAGAGCCGTTAGGGTCAGCCCCAGAAATAGTAACGTCATCCCCAAGAGAAACAGATAGTCCGCGACGGTACCCCTTAGCCGCTTCATACGCCGCATCGAGAGTGGCACTCCCGTCCCACACCAGCACCTTCTGTCTCCTCCGCACAGTGTGAAGCGTAGTTGCTGAGGCATGAGTCTCCCCAGCCTCCATGAACCTAAGCTTGAACTCAATGTCTAGGTCTACCGTATAGATCTCCTTCGGATTCACACCGTCCAAGACCTCCTGAGACACCTTAATAGACTCAATCTCGATGAAGCTATTAACCTTGATGACCCCATCCCTGCTAACCACCACGCGAGTAGAGCAACCATCCACTGTGTACAGATTCTCACTAGACCCCAGAGAGTAATCCGTTGACTTAGATGCTGCTGCTCCCCCTCTACCAATAGCCACCCAACAAGCAGGCTCTTGGTAGATAACCTGACTCTCCCCAAAGGTCTGAGTGAGCGCACCTGGGTGGACGCTCCGGTAAGTCAGCGTGTTGTCTGTAGGGAAGTTCGTGTCGTCTACAGCGTTGACAGACTCAGCGAACCTATCAAAGGAGTCCTCCACCTGAGTCGCCAGGAAGGGGTTGCCGTTAGCTATCCCCGCATCAGGGCCTTGATATGTAGTCATCGCGCAATCACCAGGGCTGTGATCGCTCCAGAGACCCTGCCATCGGCAGAGCCGTTGGTGCTCAGGTCATAGGAGGGTCCAGTCATCCCGAATGACTTAGCCATTACCCTCGCATTGAAGTAGGTAGACGACGCAGCTACAGGAGCAAACCCAAACAAAACCACTTCAGTCATTTCAGCAAAGACGGGATCAGCGACGGTCCCAGAGCCGGACCCAGGAGTGACGTAACGAGTCGTTGAGGGGACCATCCCGGCCCAGGGTAAGATCGGAGTGTACGACTGAGCGAAGTCTAAGTAGAATCCGTAAACGTCGCTGGTATTCATTTCCTCGATTGGAGTAGTGGCAGCGGCGATGTTGTAAACGACAAGCTCCGCAATAACAAACACCACAGTGTCCTCTTGATAAAGAGATGGTGGTGGGTCAACCACGCTTCCAAACTTGACCACCTCTGTATATGAAGTGCGATTTATGCTGAATGCGCTGAATTCCTTACGCCACACCCTCTTTACTGGGAGCGTCGGAGAAGAGAGCGCCTTATCAAGTAGATGCCGTGTGTTGACAGCCCCAGGCTCTAGGTTGTCATCCCTGAGGTCGTTAACAGTATCCTTCAAAGAGTTAAAGTCAGCAGCAACGTCGGACGCAGAGCGAGCGCTTCTAGGGAGGATGAGGTTAGAGAGACCAGCCATTACCGTACAAACCCATAAGCGCAGATCACGGTATCGCTGACAACAGACGCAGCCGCCCCATCAGACCTATCTCGTATCTGGACTCTGATTGTATGGTCTCCAGCCACAAGAAGCGGCCTAGCCGAGATGTGAAACGGCAAGTATCCGTGGTTAGTCTCAGAGGACACCGTGACGAAAGCGTCGAGGGGTGAGCCCCCATCTAAGATTCTAATGTCGTAGATAGATGTGCGAAACAGACCATCGTTAACAGTCGCCTCAGCGGCTATCCGTATCTGCCCGTTAACCATAATGGTCATCTCAGCAGCCTCGTTTAAGGACAGGCTGTCTAAAGAGAGCTTCACCCCTGAATCAAACTCAACGTACTGCCAAAACTTGCTCTCAGCACGCTCTTCATAGTCTCCATCCTCAGAGGCAGCTGGCGCGTCTAGCGTGTGATTGAAAATCTGGTGAACAGAGTGCGGCTCAAAGGCAAGATTGCCTCCCACGTACACCTCTGAAACCCTACCCACAATGCTAGTAGAGGACTCCCACTGTTCCACAGGGTGAGCAATCTTCTTCCACTTAAGCGTGTTGTTAGAGAGGTTGTTCTGATCAACGTCATCATGCACAACAGCGACTGCACGATTGAACTCACGCATCAATGCATCAGCGTCAGCAACAAGCCCATCGCGAGGCGGCTCCTTAACCACATACTTCATTCTGACTCGTCCTCCAGAACAAGCACTGCGCGCCTAATCGCACCAGAATCCTCAAGGCTCTTTATCGAAGACCCACCAACAGTGCGGAGGGCCTTGTTCACAGCCTTGAGCAAGTCTCTGTCTAGGTTCGCCGTCGAGATCCCAGTGTCAGAGTAAACAACCGCCCGATAGAGCTTATCTAAGAGCCTGTCGTCGCTCATCGCTTAGCACTCCCCTCTGCTCTCTCTCCGTAGTCGTCAGCAACAACCTGCCACCCAACTAGACGGAACGGGGTATTTAATGCGTCCGTTTCAAACTTAAACCTAATTGACTTAGCAATAATCGCCTGCGGTGTTCCCTCGCCCTCAGGCAAGTCAACGAACTTACTGACAAGCCTGCGCTCATCCCAGGTCTTGGTGGTGTCCCAGTTAACTGTAGACCCCCACTCCACCGCATCATCTGCGTCCACCTTCACTGTCGTTGAGCCGGATGCCGTCCTGTCGTCCCAGTCCGTGTACCAAGACACGTTCATTGAGATGTCCCCAGTCTGGATGAAGTACAAGAGAATCTTATAGAAGCGCTTGTCGCTATGAGGGTTCTTTAGCTCAAGCCACTCAGTGGAATAGCTCCCGGTGAAAGCCTCCCCATCGAGGTCGTAACCACATCCCCAGAGGAACAGGTTCGCATTCCCATCTGAGTCTGAATTAGAAGCGATAACAACCTCACCCTTGTATGGGATAGCAGCCACAACAGACCTGTCCTTAATGATGGTGAACGCACCAGTGTCTGTGTGAATCACCCAGACCTCGTTGTTCTCCACACCAGGGTTCCCGTTAACCGAAACGTAAACACGGTTCTCCTGCCTGTCAGCGAAGACAGTGGCCGCTTCTCTAGTGTGCTTGGGAAGCTGCTTCACCATCTCATCTAAGACTGAAGAGAGCCTCTTAAAGCTGGACCCGTCAAACAGATGGAACCCAACGTCAGACATGAAGTAGGTGTTGTTGTCGAAGCTGATTACAGCCCTGTCTGTGACTGCGCCAAAGGTGGACTGAAGAGGAGTAATGATTGGGTCGTTGGTCTTACTGTGCGTAAGGAGGTATGCGCTGTTCCTCTTAAAGATAATCGCGTAGTCCTGAGCCGCACCCCAAGCTGTGATCTCATCTCCGTCGTTAGAGTTGATCTCAATGAAGTTCGCGACAGAGACAGCCTCTGGGAAGTTCACCTTGGAGTAGTGGAGAAGAGAGTTCTCTCCTCTGTAATAAACCCGCCCCCTAAAAGAAAAGGCCCAGCGCGCAGAAGGCGGGGGGTTGTTCTCTCCAGGGGACGGGGCAGGAGTCACTGAGGCGGTTGCGACCCGTCTAACATCGAAGTGAGTGTTCGATGCCACGCCTAGCCTGCGAGGCAAGGCAACAGGGGTCTGCCCCCCAACGCTCCTGTAAAGAAGTCTCTGAACAATGTCGTGCTGATTAGGTGGATCTCCCAGCCTAAGGAAGGAGACGAGTCTGAGGTTCTTCTTGGCCTCGTCCCTAATGACATTCGACAGTGTGTTGGTGCCTCCTCCATCAGTGGAGTAAGTACCCTCAGTGGTCACACTAACTGTTGACGCCGCAGTCATTGGGCCGAGAGTGGAGGCTGGAGACACGTCCGTGTTAAACGACTTCTTTGCATCAACCCCTAAGTAGTCATTCAACACCAGTCTGTTAGACACTGCAGACAGGTTTGACTCCTGTCCGTACATGTTCACAAAGGTCTGATAGTACTCAAGGTCTGCGGCAGTAGCGTCGTCCTGATCGAACGAGTGACTCTCCCAAAAGTCTCCCACCACTACTGGCTTTTCCGTGGGGGTACTCCCCTCTTCATCACCCTTGCCGAGAATAACAACGGCTTGAATAGGCTCTGGGACTTCCTGAATCCCCACCATAGACAGGATGCGACCATCCCACTTCCTGGGACGCATTCCGTCCACAAGAATGAGCATGTACGCACCCACATCAACAAAGCGAGGGTAGAAGCGTGGTCGCGGTTTAGACCCAGCAAGGAAGTAGCTGTAGATAACCCTCAGTTCGTTGGTCTCTAGGACAGCTATGCGAACCTCCCCGCGAGGACGGCCCTTCTTGAGGAGCGACGGGTCAGACGAAGGCACCCAGTACGCCACCACAAGCTCAGTAGAGCCACCCCAGGTGTAAGTCCCAAGAGTAAGCACCTCAGCGTCTTCAAGGGGGTTACTCTGGACAGGCGCACCTGAGGAGACAACAACTCCCTCCTCAGTGGACAAACCAATAGAACGCTTTGGGCTCCACTCAACTAGACGCTGATACCCAAGAGCCTTTACGACCTCTCCCCTCAGGGAGAACTCGACTCCGTCCATGTCATCAGAGGAGCCCTTGCCCTGCCAGACACGGGTGTCTAGACCTGCGACATTCGCAGGCTCAAAGACCTGTAGCTTTCCTCTGGCTTTAGACATCGGCTAAGCCCTGAAGTTACTATCGTCAGAGCCAGAGGCGTACAGCCAAGTCCCCTTGCCTACAACCCTTCGCCCGCCTCTCCCAATCAAGACACGCTGCTGGAAGTTGAGCCTGTCTTGCATGATCATCCTCTGGATGCCTGTCTCGTAACGTCGCTGAACAGCGTTAGCCCTAGCCTGCTCATCCTCTGCATTGAGCATCAGCATCTCAGCGCCATCAAGAAGAGTGGTCGAGTAGCCTGAGTCAAACATCGGACGGTCGTCGTCGTCATCAAGCCTAAGAGCTTCCATCATCAGGAGCGTGTGAACTTGATAGGTGGAGTCTGGGTATGGGTAGAGAGTCAGGAACATAGTAGAGGCGCTGTCAGGGCCTCTGGTGCCTAAGTAGTCGTCAGACTCGTCGTCAACAACCGCAACAGACTCCTCAAGCTTGTCCCTGAGAAGGTATGGAACAGACCCACCAGCAGTGCTTCTGTAGATGCGGAGGACGTAGTCCTTGCGAGCCACTACCGTGGGCAGCGTAACCCGGTTCTGAGCAGCGCTTAAGGTCACGCTAGACTCTTCGCTCAAGGAGGACTCAGCTCCAGACTTCTGATCGTAGAAGCTGTACCAGTACTTATAAGTAGCGCCAACAGTTAGAAGCCCACCTGCTCCCGCTGTTAGAGGCCCGAAGTCACTGACCTTCTTACGCGGCCTGTAGATAGGCTTCTTCTCTATGACAGAGCAGGCTGTGGGCTGACCAGAGACATCCTTGTCACGCATGGACATCGTGGCTGGCTGGATAGCCTCTAGGCTTAGAGCGTAAGAAGTAGAGCCTGTGAAGAGAGAGGACTCAATGATTGACTCTGTGCCCAGTGGGAGAGCCACTTCGTCGTAGACCACCTTGATGCTTCCATAGTCCCAGTTCAGAGGGTCTGTCGTAGAGTCTGGGTAATCCTTGCCCGTGTAGACCCTGTCTAAGAACAGAGTGAGTCCGTTTGGCGTCATGTCTATGACTGTGTAGAAGGCGCTGTCAATGAGGATTCTCTTGCCGAGAAGTGTCTCAGTGTTCGCAGCGATTGTGGCACCAAGGCCAATCTCGTTGGTCCCGTTCGTAGCTACAATCGAAGTCAAGCCTGGGGCTGGGCCTCCCGCAGGGCCAGTTCCTGTGATCGTAGTGCTTGCGTGGGTGTTCGCAGTGTATTCCCTGCGAAGCCATCCCCACTTACGCCTAGAGCAGATGTCTAGGTACGCCTGATTAATCCGGCGATTGAGTTTAGCGTCGGAGGCTGAGTAGTCCTCACGCCGCTCTTGGAGAGCCGTTCTGAGTTCCGAAAGGTTCACGAACGACCCTCCTAGAGTGGGTGAGTTTGACTAAGCCTTGCGGCGGTAGCGGATTTGGAGGTCCAGGATTGTCTCAGGCGAGGTGCCGATTGGGGTAAGGACGACGTTCAAGAACTTGCCCTTAGCAACAACCGGGTTCGTCACAGTAAGCGACTCCTGAGTCTTTGCGGCCAAAGCAGTTCCGTCATCCTCGTCAGAGTCAAAAGTGCGGAACGCAATCTGCTGAGCGTTTGCCCAGCCAGCATCGTCCACGGACTGAACCGTGATCGAAAGGGTGTCGGTGGTCGCCGCACCAATGCCGTCAAACGATGAAATGACAACAGACTCCACATAGATGTCTGCGTCATCCGGCATCAGATAAACGAATGTAAAGTCCTCCTCGCCCTCATCAATCGAGATCTCTTTGCTTACCTCGGCCATAATTGAATAACCGTGCGGAGCGTAATCTTTCGCTACCCGGCTAACGTGTGCTGCAACAGCCATAATTCTAATCTCCTAGTTGCGTAAGGCAGGGGGCCGAAGCCCCCCACCCGACACACGTTGTTTATTATGCGCCGCCGAACGGACGGAGCCATACGTTGATAACAGAGGTCAGGCCAGCGCCGAGAGCCTCTAGAGCAACGCCACGAATCAAGCCGATTGAAGCCGCAGTATTGGCAACAGAGATATTTCCACCGTTCATACCGGAGATAACCAACCAGTCGTTGCCAGGAGAGATGTCAAGCAAGTCTCCTACTGCGATACCGCCGCCAGGAGCAAGCACCTGAACCTGGGCAGCGCCTCCAACGCGAATAATCATTCCGTCAAGGGTCTGGATGCTAGCCCCAGTCGGCGCGACAACAGAGCCCGTCACCGAAAAGAAGCCAGAACCAACGTCCAACGGGTTGTCGGCCCATCCATTGTCGGCACCACCCGCTGCGGGCGTAACGGCTCCATAGCCATCCTGCCCAACTGCGCCCTGTGCGAAGTCAATCTGCACAACATCACCAGCGACGACAGCGGCACCAGTATCATTACGAACACCAATGTCCAGCGTAAGAGCTGAACCACCAAACATAAAATCAGACATTTTAGTATCCCTCTCTTAGCTTAAAACTGAATCGCGCCAGCGAAATCGACGCAGCCCTGACGGGACAACGACGACGCAACCAGCATCGAGGTGAAGTAGGTATGGCTGAGGATCACATCGCTGTTAGGCGGCGTGAGGAACTCAGTCTGACGGAAGTCGTCCGAAGACAGGATGGCGAGCTGAAGGCCAATGGCCGTGCCCTTACCCTGAACAAGCGGGTTCTTGCCGGGGACCTCAAAGTATTCCGGCTTCAGGTTGAAGTCGGTGACTCCGCGCTTTCCACTGGTCGTCAAGAAGAAGGTCTTGCCAGTTGCTGCGAGTTCCTCATCGGGGACCACGGGGGTTCCGTTGAAGAGCAGGTTCTCAAAGCCCTGGTTCCACATCGCAACGTCTCGCTCTTCCTGATTAGGAGCAACGAGTCGCTTGAAGAAGCGGTAGACCTGCGGGTCCGTCAGGATGATGTCAGGATGAGTGCCCTTCTTAGAGCAGTTCATGTAGACCTCTTCCCAAACGTCTAGACCATCAGTGCCGAACGCAGTGATTGCGCCGTACTGGTTCTGCCACGTAGAAGTGAAATCACCCTTCGCGATCCCGCCAACGTTGCCTGTCTGAGTTCCGAAAGTAGCGAAGTCCAGCATTGACTGAAGTCCGTTAATTTCTTTCGGAGTGGTCGAGGTGGCGGACTCTGCGCCACCATCAGCGTACATCTGACGAGCAAGGTCGTTAATCATGCTGATCTTAGAAATCGCCTGCTTGGCCTGAAGGAGGTTGACGATCTGGTACTTGCCACGGTTCTGAGCAAGCTCAGTGTTGTCAATGACCATCGAAGCGCGGTTCTTGTACCAGTTGGGGTAGCGGGCCTTGGTAGGACCGTCTTCCGCAGTGGTAGAGAAAGTCTCATAAGTGCCAATGGCACCAATGTTCTGCGACTCGGTGAGGACCACGGGGACACGACACTCAGTGCCTCCCTCGTAGATAACTGCGCCCTGGCGGTACATGTGCCAGAGGAGAGGGTTAGCCTGAACGATCTCCATCGCTACCGAAGCGCGTTCTGCCGCTGCGGTAGTCGAGTAGACCCGGTTCCAAGTAATAGTAGCTGTTGGATTTGCCACGATATTTCCTTATTTAATTAGAAATTGTCTGGATTCAAACCAGCTTCTTTGAGGGCTCTGGTGGCTGCATCAAGCATAGACTCTCGCCTAGGCTTAACAACGGTTCCACTACGAGCCGACACAGGAGCTGCCTGACGACGCTTTCGACTTTTTTGTTTAGTAGATACTGCCTTCATCTCAGCCTGTGCAACACGGGCAGCGAGACGAATGGCAGCGGCAGGGTTGACCTGTGCCAACTGAGCAAGCTCAGGATCATTATCAATGATCTGACCTGTCAGCGGCGCAAGCTTCTGGTGATCGAGGTTGGGAGCAGAGGAAGCAAACTGTCGGTAAGCCCCTGTAACTCTCTCTCGATGTGCAACGGGTTGCATCTCCTGGGCCAAGTTCTTGATGCCGGAGGCTTCAAGTCTTTTCTGAACCTCCTTCTCAACGTAATAGGAGATTACGTCTTCAGGCTTTGCTCCCTGAGAAAGGTCAGGAGGACTATCCTCTTCAACTTCCTCAACGGGAGCCTGAGCTTCCTGTCGTGCAAGCACGGCAGCATTGGCAGCGTCGATAGAATCAAAGTACTTATTTTCAAGAGTAGCCATTCGCTGCATTCTTTTAGTGAACGCAGCCTGCATGTTCTTGTAAGAAGCCTTTAACTCTTCAGGAAGCTCTTCAGGGTTTCCACCCCAGAAAGAATCCTCGTCGCTTTCTTGCTCAGGTTCAACTTGGTCAGCTAGATGCTCTTCTTCACCATAGGCATCGTCAGCCTCACTACCGATCTCTTCAGAATTATCCTCGTCGAGGGTTTCTTCAAAGTTGTCGATGGGCGTCTCTAGTGTCATGGTTCCTCCAAACGCATTATCGCGTGATCTGGATATGAGTTTAACCAGAAAGTTTTGTCAAGTACCATCGGAACCATGCCAAACGAAAATATAAAAATTCAGATGTCTTCCTCAGAAATCTCAACCTGGGTCGAAAAGATCGAGGAGTCAGAAAGGATTATTGAGGAAAACCACCTCCCAATTTGGCGCTCTGTCCAGCATGCCTACTCGGCTGAAGGGGCTGGAGGGCCAGACGGTCTCCACTTTGAAGAGGGACAGGAAGTTAACTTCAACTTCCTCTTGGCTAACGCCAACACCATCATCCCTGGGGTCATCTCAGCCAACCCATATATTTACGTTAAGCCTCGTCGTCCCGGTGACAAAGAGTCTGCCCGTGTGGCAGAGACTGCTTTGAATTACATCTGGAATGAGATTGACGGAAACAAAACAACTCGCAGCGTTGTCTTAGACACCATCTTGTTTGGCATCGGTGTGGCTAAGGTCGGCTACGAGGGGAGTGGCTCCTTCTACACAGAGGAAGACTACGACAGTGGTCCAGAGAAGCCGCTGCCTGGGAACGAGCAGGACGGAGCCCTTACCGCTGAGCAACAGCGACAGCTTCGTAGAATCATGGCAGACGACCAGATGTCGTTTGAGGAAGGCCCTGACGACAACCCAACGTACAACAGGGTTTGCCCGTGGGACCTACTCATCCCCCCTGGATACACAGACCTTAAGAAGTGCCCTTGGGTTTGCGAGCGAATGATTGTTCGTCTTGACGACCTGAGAGAAGACGACAGGTTTAACGTCCCCCACAGCGTTGTTGCTGACTCCTGGCTTGAAGAGGCAATCCCAGCAACCCTTACTGGGCACTCGGCTCATAACAATCTCAACCAGCCCGAGATTGAGCCTGAGTATGTGACGCTCTATGAGGTTCGATACTGGGGTGATGCGGGTGACGGGCTTCGTCGTTACGTCATGTGGATGCTTAAGAACCCAGGAACTGGTGATGCTCAGGATTCTATCCTTCGGCACATCGCAGACCCGATTGAAATGAAGGGCTACCCCTACGAAGTCCTTCGCTTTGTCGATGTTCCTAACAACTTCTACAGCACGCGAGTGGCTGACCTCTACTCCATCAAGGACATCTCTCAGCGGCTTAACGACGAGTGGGCTTACATCCTTAGGCACCACCGCTTGTCTTCACGGCGCAAGTTCGTTGCTGCCCCTGGAGCCCTTGAGTCTGGTCAGCTTGCTGGACTCCTTGAGTCTGAGGAAGACATGGCTGTAGCTGAGGTTCCTGCCAGCGTGGCTAGAATTCAGGATGCTCTTATGCTCCTGCCTGAAGCTCCCCCTCCGAGTACCACTCCAATGGTTCTTAGTGGTCTGTCTAAGCTGATGTATGAGATCTCAGGCATTGACTCGTTCCAGCGTGGAGGAGCAAGCCGCAAGGGGACCACAGCGACTGAGGTCGCTATTGCCTCTGCTGCTACTAAGGGTCGTGTTGGTATGCGCCTAGAGGGAACAGAGAAGTTCATCTCAAACATTGGCCGCAAGATGCTTTCAATCATGCGTCAGTACTTCGATGAGGTTCGTTACCTAAGGATTGACGGTGATGCTGGGGATGATGAGTTCATCTCCTTTACTGCCTCTGACATCCAGGGCTTCTACGATGTGAACATTCAGGCTGGGTCTACAATCCCAGTTGATCCTGCGGAAGAGCAGAGAGCCTTTATGGGTCTGCTTCAGACTATCCAGGGAGTCACTGGAACGCTTGCTCCTCTGGTTCAGGGAGGAGTGCTTCCTCCTGACACAATTCAAAACTTCATGGATCAAGCCTTCAAGGTATGGCGACAAGACAAGAGAGTCCTTGTCGGTCCCTTGTCGCAGCTACAAGGAGCAGCTATCTCTGCCGGGGCTGCTGGGCAAGCGGCTGAAGACCCACGGGCTGAAGGTGGCGTAGAGAACACTGGCATGGGGGCTGAAGGAGAGACCCTTGCTGGGACTGGGCCGAGAGAGGTAGCTCCATCCAGCGCTGAAGCTGTGATGGGCAGATTCTAAAACTAAGGGGAAGTAATGCGTATTTACGACATGAAGTGTGTGAGCCCGCTGTGCAGCAGGGACTTTGCCTGGACAACGAAGTCAGCCATCTACGACATCGCTGAGCGGTCTAACTTTAGAGAGGTCCGTTGTTGGCACTGTGGCCGCTTCGGGGCTGCGATAGCGGCAGTCGTTGACATCCCAAGCCCTAACGAAGAGAAGGCTCCCACAGCACACCCCACCAGGGATGCCATCGAAGCCCTCCTTAGGAAGCAGGGGGAGATGCGCTTAAAGGACATCGTAGAGGCTAGCGGTCTGCCGAAAGAGGATGTGTACGAGGTTGTATACAAAAATCCAGGCGACATCGTGAAGACAGGGTGGGGAGTCTACGGGCTTACTGCCGCCTCTTCCCACTGAGTAGCCTTCTCGTAGCAGACTGACTCTGCTCGTAAGTAGACCAGTCCTCATCTGACCACTGGTTGTGGTCCATAGCCTTGTCCATGTCCACTTCTGTGGCGTTGATCTTCGTCATGCCTCCAGGGGTGTAGTGGGCGACTGCCACAGCAATCATCGCTGACACACAAGCGTCATCATTCTTTCCAGGGGGAGCGCCCATCCTCGCCTGCAAGGAATCAATGCCGTCACGGCTATAGAGGACGGTGCGCGTGTACGCCTCCATCTCATCAAGTACAGCCCGCGACCTAATTTTTACATAAGCCTCCTTGATAGACTTCTGCATCAGACCAACCATCGCAGGCTTTGTCTTTCTGTTCGTGTCCCACCCAAGGTGGATCCCAGGACCACCAAGCGTGTCTGTAGTGATTCGCCTGTACAGGTTCCAATACCTAGAGCGCTCAAGCAGAGCAATCAGACCAGCCCCAAGGCCAGTCACCTCTGGGGCTAGAATGGCGTTGTTGTAGTAAATGGCGACAAGAAGACACAGGGGGGACAGAGCGTCTAACTCAATCTTGCCCCTCCACTCAGCAACCTGCTCAAGGGTGGCTAAGTTGAAGACACACAGGTGGTCCCAGTCCCCACTCCCAGTCCCCTTGCTAACGTCAGCGCTAACTATGTACCGACACCCTGGCTCTGGGTCCTCCCAAACAGACATCCTCCCCATACCGTCAGACGCCTCATCAAGAACTGGCTTGTAGGTGGAGTAAAGACGCTCTCTCCCTAGCGGGTAATTGCTTATATCCCTTATTTCGTACCACCTATGTGGAGGAGCCACATTCTCAGCGGGCTTAATAGCGCCAGAGTACGGGAGACACATCTCGCACCAACACCCATGAATGTTCTTCTGAGCCTGGACGGCGTCCCTGTCGAACACAGGAGAGCCTGAGGCGCTGAAAGCCTCCTCGTCAGTGCTTGGGTACTCCTGATGGAATCTCTCTACTGAGCCACCACACTTGGAAGCAATCGTCTCTCTTCGCCATGACAGGTTCTCTAGGTCAATCCACTCCCCGAAGTTCTCAAGAAGAGCCCTCTCTTCTGGGTTAATAGACTTCTCAAACTCCTCTGGAGAACACTTAAGAGGACGAGTGTACTCATCAACAATAAACCACGGAGTGAAGTAGGCGAACCAAGTTGAATCGGGGTCTCCTGGGTACTTCTTCTTAAGCGGCATCCAGGGGTAGGGCTCCTCGTTCCAGACCCTGGCACCTAGGTACATTGTGTGGTGAAAGTCTCCTGAGCCGTTACAGGTAGACTCGGCAAAGGCAAAGGTCCCTGGCTCGTCAGGCATAGACTGGAGTGTGGCTAAGAAGTAACGCTCTGGTTGCTTATAGAAGGCTACCTCTGAGAAGTGAGCGAGCCTAGCTGTCGTTCCGCGAGCGTCTTCTGCACTCTTCGCAGTCATCACTGTAAGTCTGCTTCGTAGACCGTTAGGACCAACAGGTGCTCTGAAGTCTAGTTCAGCCCTGTTGTTGTACTTCGTTAGTGGCTGAAGACGGGCAGGGAGGTTGTCTAAGAAGAGCTTTGTCTTTGTAAAGATGCTGTGAACAGCGTGGTCTGCGTGGGCAGCAATCAACCCAGCCTCATCACGCCTCGTCACACACCTGTGGAACATCCAGCCTTGAACGTGGGTACTGCATCCTGCCTGCCTAGCCTTGGCCTCCCAGACTCTGATGGGTATTCCTGCTGCATCCATCTCATCAAGCATCTTCTGTCTGAGCACTTGGCTCTTGTTCAGCTTGAACGGGATTAGCTCACCCTTCTTAGTCTGGATGAACAGGTTCTTCTCCGCGAAGGTGGTGAAGTCCTTGTTCTCGTCAAGAAGAAGTTCCGCCTCTCCTAATTCGTCGGACGTTCTCTGGGTTCGTTTTTTGACCGCCACGTCTAGACTCCCTTATCCAGAGCGGAAGCGTCTTTTTCATGTACGCGATGCTCTTCTTGTGAACCATTCGGCAGTGGTACCTGCTCCCCGCCTTCGTTCCTTCGTACACGACAAAGGCTATGTCTAGCCCGTTCATCCTGTCGAAGATTCGTCTCATTACAATCTTACTAATCCCAAGCTCAGTAGAGCAGGGGATCATGGCTAAGTAGCCCTTAGCTGTAGCTAGCTTGAACGCTTCTGTAGCTTTGTCGTGAGTGAATACTAGAGCGTCAGGAGGGAGGGGAGGGCCGAGCACGAAGATGCCGTCTGCTGAGGGCCACCTGTCTCTCTTGTCCATGCACCGATAGCGTTGGTAGATCTCCCAGTCATACCGCTCATAGTCATCAGCAAACTCAGGGACTCCCGCCACTATCTCCCCACTTCTTGCGCTCTCTATAGCGCCTAACCGCTTCAGCGTGCTTCACTCGACCCACGTCTGACCTCTGCCACTCAGCAGTGGCCTCTGAGCAGCACACTCTACAACGAGAGTTCCTGCCATCCATCATTCTGCGGGCTACCCCGAAGTCATCAATATGGAGGATGAGGTTGCACTTAGTGCATGTTTTGTGGGTGACGCTAGGGTCCCAAACAGGCTCAGCTTCAGACCTAGCTCTGCTCGACTTAGCCACACAAGGGGCACAGCTAGCCCGCCTACCGTCCTTAGACCTTGAGTCTCGGTGGAAAGAAGAAAGAGGGAGAGACTCATCACACTTGGTGCAACGCTTGCTCACCTTTTCTTGAACGTCCCGTCATCGAGTCGTTCCCAGCCCTTTCGCACACCACGGGGGAACCTGAACCACTCAGTCTCTGAGATGATGCAGACAGGCTCAGCCTTAGGCTCAGGCTTAGCCTCAACCACCTCTACAGCCTCTACAACCTCTTCTTCAGCAGCCTCAGACTCTTCAGCCGTCTTAATCATGTCGATGTTTCTACCGATGTCTGCCATGAGGGAGCTTCGGTGCTTACCATCAATCTCTGCTTGAAGAAGTTCCTCAAGGCCAGCAATATCAAGTTCACAGAGACGGGCTCTAGCTTGTTTCACTGTAAGTTCGCTAGGATTAAACATTACTTCTCCAGTAGGTGTGCCGACACAATAAACAAGGCACCCAGATAGGGCAAGAAAATGGCAGCTAAGAAGAGGTCACCGAAGAAGAAGGCTGGGGCAGCTAAGTGCTCCCCTAAGCGGCAGAGCGTTAAGCGCATGAACACTGCTCGCAAGAAGCTTAAGCCCGGTGGGGCTAAAGGTAAGTACTAATGATATCTATCAAGGCATCCCAATCTAGAAGGAAGAAATACTAATGAAAATCCCTAAGAAGCATCTCGTTGAGGACGTAGAGAAGGCGATCAAGGAGGCTGAGGAGCACCATGATGAGCCTCAGATGCCTGGAGTTAAGATCGTCGTGAACATTGGCGGTCCTCCTATGCCTAAGCACCCTCGTAAGCCTATGCGCCGTAAGGCGATGAAGGCTCAGAAGAAAGAGAAGCCTAAGGGTAAGAGGCGCAAGGGAGTCATTGGTCCTATGGAAGAGGCGCTTAAGGGCGCTTACTAAGAATGCCCTCCCCCGGTTTTCGCAGAAGCCTCCCCCTCCTAGACTTGTCTCCTGCTGAGTCTACTCAGATTCGTATTGACCCTGAGCAAGAGCTACCAACCTACGAACTAGCCCTTGCGGCTGCTCAGGCTGGGTCATTGGGAGGTTCCATCGGGGGTCCGCCTCTCAGGGCTATCCGTGGCGGCTCTGAGTTATGGTCTGACCCCCTTGCGGCAGACAGAGGGAGGCTTGGGGCGGCGTTCGCTTCCGACAACCCCTACGTTGCGGCTACCTACGCCGGGCCCAAGGGCAAGGTCTACCCGTTTAGAATCAGCCCAGACGAGTTGGTCGAGGCTAGGCATGGCGGGTGGGTTGAGGGGATGGTACGTCCGACCGACAGCGTGTGGCAGGACACGGTCCCCCTCTGGAAACCCGCCCCTGAGGGGCCCGTGTCGGCCCTTGGTTACGGGAACGTAGAACTCCCGCCCGAGACCTTCCCCCGCGACCCAAGAGACTTCCCCCGCAGGCCGGCGGGCCGAATGACCGGAGGGGCAGGCCTGCCAAACATGATGAATGCTGAAGACTGGGGTCGTCACAACTGGCCGCATGGGTTTTCTACCGCTGCGAGAGAGCTGCCGCAGGGCAGGGCACAGGTTGCCCGCAACGTCATGGATACGGGGCCCAGCACGAGAATGGCCCACCAGTGGGATAGGGCCGGTTTATGGCAAGCGCCCAGCGAACAGTGGGCTTACGGGCCGGGGACTGCGGTTGAGTCGGCAGGATCGGCGCTTACCGCCGGGGACCTTGCTGCGTTGCAGGCGCGGGGGCTTGATTCGGAGAGCTTCGCCCGTGCGGTGCCCCAATGGGCCGCGAGGGAGGGCTTGGCGACGACGGGCCAGGCCGAGGGGCTCCTGTCATCATGGGATAAGGACCTATTGATTGACCAAATAAGGGATGACCCGCGCTTTACCCCAGGAGAGGGGAGGCTTCTTTTCCGGGGCCTTGATCCGTCGAAAACATCTCTTGCCGACAAGGCCGGGGCCTTCCTTCGTGCTGGGGGGGTAAAGAAGATGCTTAAATCCGCCTTCAGCCCGGCAAGCCTCCTCACTGACGCAACGATAGGCGCTGGCGTTGGAGCAGCCTCTGCCCTTGCTGGTTACGCAGCAGGACAGCCGCGCTCAGCCGGGGTCTTCAACCTCCCTGGAGAGTATCAGCAGGCTCTCAGTCAAGAAGACCTCCTAGCTCAGATTGAGGCTAAGAACGTCAGGAAAGAAGCCCTTCGTCAGAAGTACATTGACGAGGTTAACGCTCTCCACGGACCCGGCACCTTGCAGCCTGGGGCCAGGATTGAGGAAATCAGCAACTACCTAGGCCCTGTTCGCGGGCTTCAAGGACGATAACCATGCCGCCCAAGTCAGTCCAGACAAGAACCCCCCTCTATGCCCCACAGGAGCGAAGCTCTATGGCAGGGCCTGTTGAGTCGTTTCTCCGTGGCGTGGGTGTCCCGCTAGATCTTGCTGGGCCTGCTGCTGCGGGAGGCATGTACTGGGGGAGAGGCCCTGAGACCATCCTTCGGGAATTCGCTGATGGGGGGCACGGAGGAAGAAGGCTCTCTAACGAAGCCTACTTAAGACTCGTTAACCCAGCAGGGAGAGCGGGGGGGACTGTTGGGCCTCTCATTCAGGGTGCCCTTCAAGAGCAAGCTATAGACAGGGGGGCGCAGCAGGCTGCGGAAGCTGCCGCTGAGCAGAGGCTCTCTGCCGCTCTTCGTGGAGCGCCCACGCCCTCAACAGTAGCTCGACCTAGCGCTCTTCGGGCAGCAGCTAGGGGGGCTCTGAAGCCAGCCGTGCCGCTAACTCTAGCTATGGGCACTGCTGGGGCTGTGTCTGGGCCAGCAGGAAGAGCCTACGCTAGGTCAGCAGGGAACCCTACGGCTCAAACAGAGCCAAGGCTTGTGCCTGGGGGGGCCTTCCAGCCAGAGGGCTCTGTGTTTAGGGACGAGTCCCTCCAAACTCAGGGTGACGTAGAAGCTCTGCTGTCAGAGATGGCGAGAGAGCGAGCTAGGAGTCAGGCAGCGGAAAACCTCCAAGGTATTGAGCAGGCTCTTGAAGTAGAGAGATACCTCAGACAGGGCGCTCCTTACGTGGCTATCGCAGAAGACTTTGAGCCGCTTGAGATCTCACCCTAGCGTCCTTCTAGCGTACTCAGCAATAAGCACAGCGTCAGCCATACCATCATGTGGGACTCTCTTACGCCCTGGTGTGAGGTCGATGCCAGGGAAGAGCTGAGTAGCGAGGACTACTGCGTCTTCCTTTCCTTGCTTCCTCTCTTTTCCAGACCTCTTCGGGAGAGAGAGCGCTTTTTTCCAGGCTTGAGGGGTGGGCTCTACATAGCGAGCCCCGATTGCGACAAGCATTCCCTTGAGGAACCCCCAATTTGTGCCTGCGGTAAGTGTGGACTTGACCCCCTCACCGGGTCTGACTGAGATCTTCTCTAGAGCAGCCTCAACCTTCCCTAGCCCCTTCATCTCAGCGAACCATGCCTTAATCGCATGATAGTCCTGAGGGCCAGCACTCCCGTTCACTCTAGGCATAGCGATGACAGAGAGGAGCTTGCCTCCTGCGTCTACAGCGGCTAGCCCGCCAGTCATGCCAGGGTCAGCACCAACAAACACCCTCATCTCATCTCCATTGCCATAGTAATGAGGTGCAGAGGGTAGCCAAACGCATCCTCGTACTCCCGCCTGAACACCCTAGCAGCCGCGTACAGGCGCTCCTCCCGCACTAGCTTCACAGAAGCCGCCCTGAAGCGAGGAGACTCTATGAGGGCGCTGTCTGGAGTCCCAACAGAGTGAGCCTTAGCTGCCCACCGTGCGAAGTCGTCCATCCAGCCTAAAGTAGCGGCTCTCATGGCTAACCAGCTTGCCACAATGAGCAGTCCGTCCTTCGCTCCGCGCTCTACTGCGTATGCGTAGGTCTTTGCGGCGAATAAGCGCCAGTCTTCGTGCGGAAGGTCGTGAAGGCGGCAGTGGTCCTTGCCGTACTCGTAAGAAAACAGCCTGAGTAGCGTGTCACTCATCGTCTGCTCGTTATCCAGCCGTTACCGGGCTCCCAAGAGCAGTGAGCAGTGCCTGTAGGACCGTTTCTCTGGGCTCTTACGATCATCTCAAGGTCAGAGACGGGCTCATGGTCCTCATCGTAGACAGAATGGCGGTAAACGAAGATGACAGCGTCTGCATCTTGCTCAATCTGGCCTGAGTCACGAAGGTCTGAGAGCATGGGGCGCTTATTCTCTCTGTACTCGCAGCTACGGTTCAGCTGAGCGAGCACAAAGATAGGAATATTAAGCTCCATAGACAGTCTCTTGAAGGCAGAGCTAGCTTCAGCCACTTGTCGCTCTCTACTGTTCTCCTTAGGGAGCTTCAGAAGCTGTAAGTAGTCCACTGCAGCGGCACAGATGTCTAGATTGCTCTTCTGCATGCGGATAGACATGAGAGCAGCGCCTAAGCTCTTAGGCTTATCGTCGTAATAGACAGGCAGACCGTCCCAGCGAGACAAGATCTTACCTCTAACTCCCTCTAGGTCTTCTGCAGTCTCTCCTAGGTTCGCCTCAGACATCGCAATCCTCTCTCCAATCTGCATCTCGTTCATCTCAGCACTGATAGAGAGCGTAGGAGCCCCGTTGTACCTAGCGATATTAGAGAGAAGGGTCATCATCACAGCGCTCTTACCCATCTTGGGCCTGCCACCGATAATCACCATCTGCCCAGGTCTGACTTTGAGGATGCTGTCTAGAGCAGGGATACCAGTGGAGATAAGCGTGTTCGTCTTCAAGCCCATCCTCTGGGCCTGTAGGTCGTCTAGGTAGTCCTTAGTGATGTCGTGGGCTGTGCGTGGCTCTGAACGGCCCTCAGGAGCCCAGGAGGCTAGGTTTGTGATGGTGCTCGACAGCTTGATTAGCTCAGAGAAGGGGGAGCCATTCTCTTCGTGGTCAAGGATCCGCCTAGCCGCATCAACCATGTACTGCCTGCGCGCCGTTTCAATCACGTTAGAGACGTAGTGCTCTACGTTCTTCCTGATAGCAGGGACAGAGGTGATGTCGTCCACCACCTTCCCGAAGTGCTGCCAGTCAGTGAAGTGCCTTCTGTCCCCTACGTTGTCAGCGAACCGCTCAGTCAGAGTGGCTCTGTCTGGACCGATGCCCCTCTCTCTGTCTTCTACAAAGGCAGACCAGAACAAGCGGTGAGTAGGAGAGGAGAAGTGGTCCCTCTTAATCCCAACAGCAGTAGCTTCATCAACAACAACAGGGCTCCTCAAGCAAAGAGCGAGGATGGCTTTCTCTGAGTCAAAAGCCACTACGCACCTGCCTTCACGTTGTAGATAGAGACAACAACGTCTATGTCATCAGGAGCAGGGACACCGTAGTACGAGCAGTACTTCTTAATGAGTTCCTCAGTGAGTGGCCCTCTGCTGTCCATCCACCTAGTTAGCTTTAGCTCAGGCTTCCTGTTGTTCCTCTTCAGCCATCTAGCTGAGTCAATAGAGACAACAACAGTCCCTCTGCCTTTCTTCTCTGCGTTCTCTTGAGCCCGCTTAAACCAACGAGACATGAACATCCTGACGTTCTTCTTCTCTCTACTGGGCCTCTCCATCTCCCACATCATCGCTAGACGTATCTCAGCGAGTAGGTCTACGTCAGGGAAGATCTTCTGAGCATGCCTAACCCAAGTAGGGAGTGAAGCAGGGTTTCCTGCTTTACGACCCCAATGCTCACTCATGAAACCAGAAATAACTAAAGGATCTGTCGTATCCATCACACAACTCCACACTAAGCCCAACAAAGAGCATCAACGAAAGAAGCCTTCAATAAGAAGACCAGCCTAATCACCAGCACTACAAGTCCGCTGCTCAGCCTGACCTCCTCAGGAAGCTATCCCAAGGAGGCCACATAGGCTGGCGCGTGCTCTTACAAGCTAACGACTCAACCACAGTACTACACTACGCTGACACAGTCAACATAGACAAAAAGAAAAACCTCTCCCTACCCCTATTGACACAACTCTCTCTACTCTTCACACTAGAGGGCGCGTCTGGGAGGGGAAGCTTACTTAGTAGTAATAGTTACTAGTAGTACTAGTCTTACTAGTTACTACTTTAATAAAAGAACAGAGTTTTAGAGGGGGGTGCAGGGGGGAGACCTTTTTAAGTTTGGAATTCCCTAGTGATACCAGCCTCTTAGAGAGCCTATCCTTCAGGAGTCTCTAAAGTCTCCATCGTGAAGTAGTCAAACTCTGCATAAGACACCTCTTCATCAATAGCTTCTCTAGCATCAGCCTCTAAGGCGTCTAGAAGAGCCTGGAAGGCCTCATCAGGTGTCCTGCCTAGGCTCACAGCAGTCAAAGCGAACCTATAGGCATTCACAGGGCTCTCAGCAGCATCACTAGTCATCAATGTGTCTCCTCTTCACCAACTGTAGACGAACCTAGCATTCATTACACGCTGTCACAGTAACTACGCAGTTAATAAGCTGACATAGTCACTGCCCATGCTTATCTGGCCTATGTGATGACACAGTATCCGTGGGTGCTTATCTGGCATAAATATATATACAGCCCACGACCCCCCGGGGGGGTGGGTTCGACCTCTCGCGTCTGCCTCGATACGGGTCACCTAGTGTAGTCAATCGACTACGAATACACCCACTACCGAACGACTACCGAACGCTCCGCTGTAGTCACTCGTCTACAGCCCTCAGCCCCGGTATCGGCCTGAGAATCTCCCTTGCAAGCGCCATGCCAGAATAATCAATCTAATGTTAATCATTGCTAAAGTAATGCTAAATCGTCGAGAAGGCCCCTGAGCCCCCGTTCCTTGCATTCTGCCCTTGCACTGGACCTAGGACCCCTAGAATCGATTAGGATGGATTTTAGCTTTTTCCTTAATGATTTCAGGTACTTACAGAGGTCGTGCAACGCTGTTATGCACATTGCATGCCACATTGCACTGTCAAGAATATGTAAAGTGGGGGTATTACCGAACGTATACCGAACACTACCCAACAACTACCGAACACGCGTACTACCTATGAAGGATACGACCTCTCCCACGCGCGTCTCCTATAAGCGCCTATCCCGTGTCGTCTTTTGGTGGTCTGAGGCCTTGTTTTGCTAGGCAATGAAGAATGTCAAGAGCTTGTCAAGGAATGTAAATGTTTTGATAATCCCTTGCATTGGCAATGGGAGTATGTAAGTATCTGGATGTCAGCAACGACGTTGACACCCGGCCCTGAGCCAACAACGAAACCCGCTTTAACTTCTAGGACTTAAAGCAACAGGAGAGAAACAAGATGAACATTCCCGCAAACAAGATTACCAACATCGCCGCCACCCCCGCCCCCACGCAGGTCGATGACTCTGACTTTCAGAGCACGCATGCCTCCCACACTGAGGACCTGATTCTATGGGGCGTCAAGAAGCTTCGCGCTGAAGGTCTCGCTTGTCCCTTGCCAGAGTACGGCATGAGCGAAGGCCAGACTCAAAAGTGTGACGTCACGGGTAACACGTCGCAGACTTGTATCGTGTCTGCGAAGCTTTCGCAGAATCGGGCGCTCGGCAAGGTCGCTACCATTCAGGGCAATCGCTTCCTCGTACAGGACAGCGTGATGCACGCTGCTAGCGTCCTGCACGGCGTCGCTGGCCTATGCGGAATGGTCGCGAAGGGTAAGCCCAACATGCGGAACTTCTCGCGGCGTAACAAGGTGTTCGCGGAGGCCTTGACTATTCTGGGCGTCGATTCTAACCCTGAATTCGACTTCAAGGGCGCACGTGGTGGCGTCTGTGTCTTCAGCCTCAGCTGCACCACGTTGAAGGCCATCAAGCCCATGATCAAGGGCATGGACAAGGTCGACGTCAATGGTGGACAAGAGGTTGAAGCGAAGAAGCCCAACACCCCTAGCACGACCCTTTACCTCAAGGCGGACGCTGCGGACGGCGTGGCATTCCGCGCCATGCTCGGACTGGACCCTGAGTCGACTAACTCGGAAGTCGCGGCCGCTCTTCTTGAGCGTCTCCGTGATGAGGCGGGTGTTGAGTCTGCCTCAGACGTAGCAGCCTAGTCACCGGGCTGTCAGGGGGGGCTTCGTGCCCTTCCCTGGCAGACGGGGGTACACCCCCCGCTCGATTGAGCGCCTTTAAGTCTTAGAAGTTAAAACCCTCCCACGGAGACAAGAGCATGAACCACGCCCGAATGATTCGCGACCTGAGCGCCGAAAAAATCCTCTCCCTCATTCCCTCCCTCTCTCCCTCTGCTCTGTCCTTCGTCGCTGGCCTCGCTGAAGAGCGCGAGAGTGCAGCGCGGGAGGCCCACGGCTGTCCTTGCTGTACCTCAGATGAGGAGGCCGAGTGGGCTGAAGTATGGGAGGCCGCCACTGATTGATTCTTAACTCTCTTTTAATTCCTAAAAGTTAAAACCTCAGGAGAATTCAACATGAGTGACAAGACCGAAACAATCGAGATCGACGGAGTCAAGTACCCCGTCCCCACTATCGAGCAGCTTACCTATTGGACCTTTGACGGCGTCTGCGAATGCCCGGACGGCTGCGAGACTGAGCCGGACGGAGACTGCGAGCACGGTCAGCAGTCCTGGCTCCTCATTCTCGGCTACATCTAAGCCACTTAACCCTTAGAAGTTAAACCCTAACCCTCAGGAGAAATCATGGCTGACTTACTCGCCACCTACCGCGCTGCGTGTGCAGCGTTCCGAGCTAACCCGATGCCCGCTGAGATGCGAGCTAAGGCGCTCGCTCGCCAGACCTACCTCACCTACCGACGATTGAACAGGAGCTAAGAACATGACACCCGAAGAAATCGAATCAGTCACCCGAACTATCCGCGACCTAGCACGGGCATACCTACAGGCTAACAACTCAGACGACCCTGACTATGCCGAATCATGGCAGGAATACAGCCACGCAAGCACAGTGTGCAATCCACTCTCGCGAGCTATCAAAGCTATCGTTGGCGAAGAGATCTCAGAACGTTTCTGGGCACACTGCGAAGTCGATACGATGGTGTCCGAGTACATCCACAAAAAGACACGGCCCGCCGACATAGAGTGTACGCACTGTGGCTTCCGATACCGCGACAACGACACGACTGGGCTGTGCGACCCTTGCGACTGGAAGATTAATCTCACCAACCCTTAACCCTTATTTATTCGACCGAATAAATAACTCTTAGAAGTTAAAACCTAAACAGGAGAATAAGAACATGATCTTTACTATCTCACCCTACCTACCGGGCAAAGGTCCGACGCTACAGATAGACCCGCTCAACTGCACGATGACCGCCATCGAAGGCGATGACTCGCGACTAGTTTTTAAGTGGGGCATAAACGACTACCGACCACCAGCCTGCGGAGAGACAGACATTCAGGAGGCATGCTCACTCTTTAAGTTTGCGGAGGCTTACGCTGAACGGGGCGATGAGTTTGACCGCAGCCCCGATGGTGCGGAGCAACTCGCTCTCGACTGGTGGAGCAAGCACGGCGAGGCTATGTCGTGCGAGGTTTCCGACCTAGAAGATGATGACTAACCCTTTACCTCCACCAAGGTAATTCTAACTAACCAACACAGGAGAACACGACATGGAATACAGCGAAGAAGAATGCGACAGGCGAGATCTCGCCGCGACCATAGAAGAATACGACAGGCAAGAACTCGCCGCGACCAATCGAGAACTCGCCGCCCTCTCACACGCACCCCCCTACGTCAGGGCTGAACGCAAGGCTGAGTTTGTGTGGGCCTTGACGCATCCTGAACTAGTGGCTGACCGCATCCGTTGGATTGAGAACGGAGACTACGGGAGGGGCGCTCAGATTCTCGGACGACAACTGAAGAAGAGGGGCCTCGGGCTCTACCCTCTCATTGGTCAGCTTGAATGGAAGTGCTCTGCTATCGACGCTCGACGTGCCTACATCGAATCTTACTAACCCTTAACCCCTAGAAGTTAAAACCTAACTAACCAACACAGGAGAATAAGAACATGACGACAAAGATTATCTACAACAACTGCTACGGGGGCTTCGGCCTATCAGACCTTGCTGAGGCGGCACTGCTCCGCGCTGGGTGTACAGAGGAGGAGGTGTACGACTTCCGCTACGAGAACCGACACGACCCGCGACTGGTTCACGTTGTCGAGACTATGGGTTCCGAGTTGGCGAGCGGAGAATGCGCTGAACTCCGCGTCGATACGATCTCTGGGGATAAGTACAGGGTGTGCGAGTACGACGGGGTCGAAACTGTCCAGACTCCCGTCAACATCAAGTGGGTGGATGTAACGGCAACCCTTAACCCCTAGAAGTTAAAACCTAACCAACCCACAGCAGGAGAACACGACATGGAAGGCATCTACCTAGACCGCAAGCCCGAGAACGACAGGACCCTACTCACTGGATACGTAATCTACTTCCGAATGGAGGGGAGGTATGGCCCGCACCGGGTAGCTACATTCACTAGCTGCACGATGCCCTTCGTACAGCAGTTGGCCGACGACCTCCGTGGATACGATGGGCCAGACCGCGTGTTCATTATCGAGGAAACCACGCCTTAGCTCTTAGAAGTTAAAACAACTAACCTAAACAGGAGAATAAGAACATGAGCGAAGCAAAGATCAACAAACTGAAGACTGCGCTTGAAGCCTACCTCGCTGAACTAGCAGGCCCACCGCTTGAGTGGTGCGTAGATGATGCTGGTGTGTGGACTGGTGACAAGGCGGGTAGCGCCGATGCGGTGATGCACTACGACGGTGCGGGCTACGACATCCTATCTTGCTCTGGAGACTACGCCTACATCTCAGGTGGGGAGAGTAAGTACCACGAGAAACTCTACGTCATAGCTAAGGACCACGGGTTCACGGCGGAGCCACGGAACAACTGGTCGATGGGCTTTTACCTTGATTAAGTTAAAGCGAAACGACCTCTCAGATTAATTTAAAATAAACCTTGACACGGCTATGGCATAGTGCTATATTCGTAAGCAGTGGACATACCTCCACCAACTAACAGGAGATAAGACATGGACGATTTTTCTTGCACCTTCAAAGTGACCTTCATCATCCACACTGACGCTGACCCGTCTGAAGTATTAGACCAAGCCCTTGAGGCGGCAAAGTCTTTCGCGGACTACTGCGACGGAGAGACTGACGAGGACGACGTGTGTGTGGCACACGTTCAAGAGAAGGTCGCGGCACCTCGCATCATTATCGGCACCATCGTCTAACCCTGTAACTCTTAGAAGTTAAAACCAAACTCAACCTTAACGCCTAGCCGGGGGCTAATCCGGCAGGAGAGAAACATGTACGACTTACTGCAAGCACGGGCTGCGCTTGAGGATGCGGGCTTCCGTGTCACCAAGCCCACCACCAAGAACAAGCGCAAGCTAGGTATCAATCGCAACGGGGTCATCCTCTGGCGGGGACCCTCTATCTTCGATGGTGTCGAGATCGTGGTGATTGCTACTGGACTGACCAACCGCACGGCGAACGACAAGACAGGCGACGAGATACAGACCTGGATCTTGTTCGTATCCATGCACCCAAGCGAGGCACTGAAGACAGGTGCTGACGTGTCAATCTGTGGCGACTGCAAGCACAGGCCACAGTCTCTCGACGTAGCCAAGGGCAAGACCCTCCCCAAGCGTAGCTGCTACGTCAGGATGGATGCGCCTGCCAGCGTGTGGAAGTGCTTCAATCGAGGCGGCTACGCCCACATCGATGACTACCCTAGGGCACACGACCTAATGGGCGACAGGATGCGGCGTATCGGGAGCTACGGCGACCCTGCTGCAGTCCCCCTGTCTGTATGGAAGATGTACGTGGGAAGCTGGGACGACACCAAGCGCACAGGCTACACCCACCAGTGGCGTAACTCGCCTGAGTTAAAGCCCTACGTCATGGCGAGCGTTGACACTGAGGCTGAGTACTGGGAAGCACGCGGGCTAGGCTGGCGCACCTTCCGTATCAAGGGTGAGGACGACGACATGCTGCGCGGTGAGTTCGCCTGCCCTGCCAGCGAAGAACAAGACAAGCGTCTGAACTGCGATACCTGCGGGGCATGCGATGGCAACCCTAAGAACAAGAGCATGGCTGGCTCGCCAGTCATTAACGTCCACGGCGTAGGCAAGAAGTACTTCGCTGTGATCACTAACTAACCTTATTTATTCAGCCGAATAAATAACTCACAGGAGATAGACATGTTCAAGGACAGAAACTTCCGTGGTCGCAAGACCCTACCCAAGGCTCACTCAGACCTAGACAGGCCAGCGATGGAGGGTGCTCAGGTTGAAATCAGGGCGATGTACTCCCTGCTCATCGACCTAGCTGGTGACATCGGGGTGCCAGTCAACGAGGTGGACGCTGCGATATCTAAACGAATCAGCAACACCGTGGCTGACAGCCGTGGCTACCTGAAGCCCACCACTCACAACCCGTAACTCTTAGAAGTTAAAACACAGGAGATAGACATGAAGCATATGAAACTACCAACCCAATACGTTCAGGAAGCATCCGCTCAGTTCGACCTACTGATGACGCTCATGGCGCGAGTGGACATCTACAGCGAGAGCACGAATGTCCTGCTTAAAGCATTCGTCGAAGATGCCAGAAGAAGGGGAGACACTGGCCATGCGGAACAGTTCCTAGGTGCGGTCATCGAATACCTCGATGCATCAGACCACTACTACAACAACGAACAGGAGTAAGACATGAGAAGAATATACAGAGGACTAAGCGCCCCAGGAATACACACCCCAGGTGTCTATCGGTGGGCCATGCGCGCAGAGGCAGCGACCCTGACCCAAGAAGCTAGGGACATTGGAGCAAAGATGTACTTACTTGCTGACTTGTTTCCCGGCCTGCCTTCTACGGTGTTGGGATCAATCGCCAGGGGTGTTGACCTTGGCGAGGCTAACGGAGTCAGCATCTCAATAGAGGGCGACGTTGTCGTCATCGAATACGAAGACTCACAACCTACTAACCCAACCAAGGAGTAAGAACATGCAAGACAACAACTACAGAAACCGAACTGATACCCCGATGGCACTACACGCTATCGCTCAACCCCTAGTGGACAGCATGCACGCTGAGATACGCATGCTCTACTGGATGCTGAAGGAGCAGATTGGGCACGGAAGCTACCGAGTGGAGTTACTTGAGCGAATGATTGCTGACCACATCGAGCGAAGCGAGGGGGGGGACTGATGTACATATGCAGAGTGTGCGGATACAGCACCAACAAACCACGCTGGCCTAGGGGCTACTGCCCTTACTGTAGCGCCGAGACACCGCCAATTCCATGGCCCAACCTTAACAAGGAGAAACGAACATGAGCTACGCAACCTACCTACCCGTTACCCAAGACATCCTAGACCTGCATCAGACCGGAAAGAGGTTCGCCCCTGTCCGTGACTATCAGGCGCTAGACCACAGGCTGAACGATGGGACAGCCATCATCCCTGATGCCCAAGTAGCGGACAGCATTGTCCAGGCTGCAGCAGGTGGACTCACTATCCCCGTTGTAATCAGCGAGGGCAGCTACAGGCTGCGCGCTGATGTCGAGGAAGCTAAGAGGCTACGGTCTGAGGTGTTCGCTGCAAGCTGTGCTCAGCAGGGGCACGACGGAAACGAGCGTGTCAACAGCAGGTGCTCTGACTGCGGCAAAGACTCTGAAGGAACCATGCACTACGCACCGAGTGCAACGGGCTGGGCTACGCCTGTCCTGTTCATCGGTGACTGCTGCGAGGGATGACATGGAAGACGAAGACTATGACCACGGCTATCACATCTACGGCTGCGATGTGTGTGGCTGGTTGGGATGGACAGACACAGGCAACTGCGAGGAGTGCGTTATCTGCGTGCACTGCGACCAGCCCCACACAGACACAGTTCCTTGCAAGTGCGAGGACAATGACGACGACGCTAAGTTAAGTAACCCTTAGAAGTTAAAACCAACACACAACACAAGGAGAATGAACATGACACATAAACTACACACACCTGGACCGTGGACAGCCATCGTTACAACGAAGGCTTGCTTCCACCGTGGAAACCGAGTCTCGATAGTATGGGGGAACCTTGACTGCCTCTGTGCCCCCGAGGAGCCTGACCCGGATGGGGTGCTACTTGGCATACCCTGCCTCTGTGCCGCCCAAACCGTAGCCGAAGTGTGGCCCGCCGATGACGATAGCGATATCGCAGACGGAAAGCTCATAGCTGCTGCCCCTGACCTGCTCGCCGCTGCACGGCGGGTCGTTCGTAACCCCAGCAATCAGCACGCACTGGATGCCCTAGCCAAGGCTATCCACGATGCGGCTGGCCCGCTCCACTGCGAGCACTGCGAAGGGAGCGGGTATGTCCAATGCGACTACGATGAAACCACACCATGCACACACTGCCTTGATGGTCGTGAGGTAGCTGAACAGGAGGAACGAACATGACACGCATCGAATGTCCAAGCGAAGCATGGGATAGGCACTGTACCCAGCATGAAGAAGGCTGCGACGTATGCCTTAACCACGTAGACAACTGCGACTGCCCTGAGTGCCCTAAGTGTGGCTCTGTTGGTGACTCTGATTGCTATGAGCAGCATGGGTTAGAGCCAGCGCATGACAGCGTTGCGTCTTTGTGTGACTCGATTGGCATTGCCCCGATTGACCAGTGCCTAAGAGCCATCGAAAAGCACAACACGGAGCATGTCTGGCTTGTTATGCGGGACGGTGAGCGAATCTACTACCACAGCCCGCAGAGGCTGAAGAAGCTCAAGCCTTGGCAGCGGCTCACCAAGGTTGGTGTTGGTGGCATCGCATGGGACGGCAGCGATTGGGAGTACGCCGAAGAGGTAGTTGCTGGCAACGGCTGGGAAGCCTTGTCTGCTGCAAGGAAGAACTTTGACGACGCTCTTGAGGAGCACAGCGCATTGATGGACGCAGAAGAGGAAGAAGATGCTTGAAGCAATACGACAATGGCTGTGGCAACGACGAGAGCGACGGCTCTACGCTGACATGTCACGCAGGATTAACCGTGACAGAGATAAGATGCGTCCTATCGTGCCCTTCAGGGTAGGCGAGGACGAACGTGACTACCTCTAGAATCCATCCTGCTAGTTCGCAGGGGTCTGGGCTTAGGCTCACTCTCTGCGAGCTAAGCACGGTGCTCTGAGAGGCTTGCTAACTAATAAGAGAAATAAATCATGACCCTTGTCCACCCTCAACCCACCACTAAATCCAATAGGAGAAACACCATGAATCATACCCACTACTTAGCCTCTACTGCCTCAGGCTGGGCTCGCTTGCCTGATATTTACGATGCCATTATTGATGCTGCCAAACGCACTGGCCTAGTTAACAACGGCTCCCCCTTTGAGTTCTGCGTCTACGCCTGCGGAGATAGCGCCCGCATCGATGGTCCGTGGGGGAACCTTCGATGGGACAAAGACGAGGACCCCCCTGTCCTTGTCCGTCGCGGAAAGATCGTTCGCGAGGAAGATCCTGATGGCGCTCTCTGGGAGGACATGTCCACTCAAGAGCAGATCGATAAGTACGGCTTTGATGGCTACGGAGATCCGAACCTCCCCTCCTACTTCCGGTGGCGCATCACTGAGATCGAGGAGCTAGAAGAAGAGGTGGCTCCCATTACTATATAGGGATCAAAAGCTGCAGTACTACTACTAGTACTACTTACTACTTACCTAGTAGCTATCTCCTCTACTCCCCCGTCTAGGGGGTGAAGAGGAGAGGAGATAGCTACGCTTACATCTAGTAACAGGAGAACTAAACATGCAATACAAACACACTATCGTCAGTGAAGATCCAGCTGACTTCTTCCTTACCTGCAAGGCACATGAACTGTGCTTCAGGTGTGAGGGGAAGGTCGAAGACGGTCTACCACTGGGCGCAGTACACCAGCACAAGAACGTCACAACCATCACGGGAGGTCCCCTCTGCAGTGACTGCTCTGTGGCCTTCGTCCTCTGGCTAAGTGAGTCTAATAAATAACTAGTGCATGGCCTTGACAAGGCATATCAACAGGCGTAGCGTGACTGTGACATCGGGTGTTCCGGTGCTGCCTCGCCGCCTTTAACCCAGGAGAGTTAAGACATGGATGAACAAGACGTAATGGAATGGTCTGCATGGAAGGCCAGGAAGTCTCTGGGAGAACTCGTTGAGTCTGCGAACGCAGCTATCGACCAGTTCAACTGGCTCTACTTGATGGAGCAGAAGCTAGAGAAAGTCTGGAAGAACCACCCTAACGGAGAGCAGAAGCTAGGTGAGCTTTCTGCCAAGACCTTTGAGGCTGTGTTGGACAGCCTTTCAACCGACGAGCAAGCCGGGACAACTTCTGTCCCTGCGCTCAGCTAACTAGAACTAGGAGATAGAAACATGAACACCGACAACCTCACTGAGAACATCGCGTCCATCCTTGAGTGCGCCAAGGCCATTGAGTACGAGCTTGAGAACAACAGCGGAGATGACGACGACGCTATCCAGTTGTACGAAGACCTCAACCAAGCCGGATGCACCACTGATGCAGACGAGATCGTTGCGTCTGTTGAGTTGGTTGCAGAGCTTTCGTCTGACGACGCTGCTGAAATCAACAGCGCACTTGAGTTATGGGAGAGCGTCAACAGTAACGGTCACGACACTGACGACATAGGCGATGCCCTTGATGTCTACGCCATTGTGGAGAACAGCTCCGTCTGTACGTCTGAACTTGAGGGCTTACTGAATCTCGTAGAGGAGTGGAACGAGCACTGCGCCCATACCTGGGCTGACCCAGAGTCTATGGCTCAGGGGTTCCGTGAACAGTGCGACATCGTCTCCGTCTTCGTTCGTCTCACGGGCCGCAACATCCTCTCCGTTGAGGACGCTGAGGCTGCTGTGTCAAAGCTGGGCAACCTGCCTGACAAAGAGCAGGCTCTGTTGGATGCCATTAAGGCTTTCTGTGAGCCCAACCACTCTTAACTTCTAGGAGTTAAGGGACCACCCGTCGTCTACGTCAATCCTGGCGTAGGCGACACCACCAAACAATTTTAAAAGACCACTTTTAAAAGGAGTTAGAACATGTCCTCTGAGATTACTGAAACCGATAGCATGATGTACGCCGGAGCAACCCCCTGGCATGGCCTTGGCAAGTACGTTGGTGACGAGCCCGTCACTACTGAGATTGCCTACCGCATGGCTGGACTTGACTGGGAAGTTGAGAAGCGAACCATCATCGTACCTCCCACCTACGAGGGTGGTGTCAACCTTCCCCTTCCAGACCACAAGGCTGTTGTCCGCAAGGACACCAACACTGTGCTGGGTCTAGTTGGGAGCGGCTACCGCTGCTTCCAGAATCTAGAGATGGCGAACTTCGCTGACGAGTTGGTGGAGGATGGGTCACTCCGCATCCACACCGCTGGCTCTCTTCGCGGTGGAGCTAAGGTCTGGCTGCTGGGTAAGATCGGGTCTACTGAGGTAGTTCCAAAGGACCGGGTAGACCACTACCTATTCCTTTGGAATGGACACGACGGGAAGTCCGCACTGCGCTGCGCCTTCACCACTGTCCGCGTTGTCTGTGCCAACACCGCTCGCGTTGCCCTGTCGCAGTCGAGAGGTGAGGGCATCAGCATCCGTCACACAAAGAACATGGCCCTCAAGGTGGGCGAGGCTCGACGTGTGCTGGACATTGGTCAGAAGGCTTTCGCTGAGTCCGATGAGTTCATGAAGAAGCTGGCTGACATTCCGATGACGACCAGCGACTGGATTGACTTCTGCTTGACGGTCTTCCCCTCCCCGCCTGTCGGTGAGGATGGAGAGTTCAGCAAGCGGGCCATGACGCGAGCGGACAACAACC
>Ga0080013_1001277_pt1 | contig 33873 bp, 71 predicted proteins | sample ETNvirenome_6_85_FD_69236 | JGI IMG/M metagenome (GOLD analysis project Ga0080013, IMG submission 69236) | Marine viral communities from the Pacific Ocean - ETNP_6_85 (SPADES assembly) (version 2) | ecosystem: Environmental > Aquatic > Marine > Oceanic | place: Pacific Ocean | collected 2013-06-19
GTCATATATTAAAGATGTAGATGCATTTTGAAACCAACCTATCATTGTGTTGGTTGTTTGTGCAGCAGGTGGAATTTGGAAACAATAATTTGCCCAAGCAGTATAATCTCCTGCATTGGGTGAAGCAGCATTGAAGTTTCCATTCATGTCAGGTTCAAAGTAGAATATAGAAACCCATGTTAATCCATTATCTATAGAATACATTAAATCAACACCTTCAGCAGGTTGATCTGGTCCTTCACAAGGTGATGGGGCAGATTGTATTGCAAATTTTAAATCAAAGCAAACTTCACCACCACAACTTAAATCAAATCCAACTGTTGATAATGATCTTGGGGCTGGTGATTGATCTCCCATCCAAAGATAAGTAGATCCATTTCCACCCCCACAAGGGTTAGTAAATGTAGCAGCAGTAGTAACATTCCATCCTGTACCCGCATTACCTAAATCAAAATCATTATTCATGACTTGATTACCTGATATACCACCGGCAAATAAGTTAACAGATTCTCCGCATATAATTGGATTAGATCCTGCTGATATTGAAACAGTACATTGGGAGTAAGAAAGGGTACTAGTGATTATGAATAAAAAAACTATAACTATTTTGTTCATGACTATAAATATTTCAAATTAATTTTTCCATAACACTTGTATACAAACTAATAAAACTGCCAACCCTAATGAAATAAATGTCTTAGCATTTATTCCTTCATTAAAAAAATAACTTACCCCAAGTGCATAAATAATCATTCCAATTCCAAATCCAATAAATCTAGTAGGCCATAATAACCCATCTAATCCTTGAACTGTGTATTTGGTACCCCAAAGGTAAAGGAATGAAATAGGTATTCCTATTATAACCATTACCCATTCATGTTCTTTAAACCAACCCCATTTAAATTGTCCATTTAATTGGAAAAATACAATTATGTGGGCTAATAAAAAGAACCCAATTCCTGATATTAAAGGGGTTACATTCATAATTTCGTGGGTCCTTCAAACATATTATTTTTATTTTTTGATTTGTATTTCCTATTAAGGTAATCTTCCCATTCATCCCTTTTAAAACCGTTGACAAAAAACCAACCTATGTTTAAATCAAACCACCTATTTATCTTGTAATATAATTTTTTCATAACTTTTTAACTATTTTTTTTAATTTAATAATATACTGAGGATCTGTTGCATATCCAATCTCACTTAAGAAATGGTAATAATCTTTGTATTCTTTTTTAAAGTATTTATACTGTATTCCTCTTTTATAACCACCAATTGATTCTTTCCAATTTGTGTAGTAAAAATATTCTTGTTTTTTACTATTCCATAAACCAAATAAATTATTTTGATCCATTGAACAATTTTCACAATCATACCATCCTGTTTCTAATATTGATTGAGCTAATACTATTTTGGGATGTTTAACATTTTGTTTCTTTAATTCTTTAAGAACTTCATCCTTTGTCTGCCCTATAAAACATAATGGGAGTAGACATAACCCTATTAATAACTTTTTCATATATTAAAATCTATTTTAGTTTCTTTACCATCCTTATCAAGAGAATGGATTGCATCCCCCCCATTACAGAAGTGAATTATTTTTTCTAGTTCTTCAGAAGTTAAATCATTACTATCTAACCATAGTTGTATTTGTTTCTTTAAACCTGCTCTATGCATCGCTTCAACTTCTGCGAATGCTTGTTTCCATGTTTTATTTGAATTCTTCATTTATCTATATAATGTTACAAATGATCCAAAATATTTCTCAAAGGTATTTATTAAATTTTCATAATCACCTGAAGTCATTTCTTTTTGGATTATACTAAAATCCATATCTAATTGGCTAGCATATCTTTTTGCTTGACCTAATAATGCAAAAGCATTACCATCTGGGCCTGTTAGATCAATCGATCTTTCACTAGGCATTTCATCTTTACTTTTTATTGCCATTTTTATTTATTTTTATATTAATTTTTTATCCCAAGTCCATTGAAAACAATAACTAAAATTTTCACAGTAATCAGAATTATTAGCCATTTCTTGTAATTTTTCTACTGTGATGTTTTCATAAAATTCTTTTCCTCTACCTACTACCTCATTTGTTAAATCATCCCAACCATCATCACTAACATCTATTCCTGGGTTGTCTAACCAATCTGTATGGAATTTCCTTTTTAACTGTCTTACCTTATTTTGAACAAAATCATCTAATTGAATACATTCTGATAGGGTATGATTTTTTTTAAGTTCTTTTTCAATTCTTAAAACACTATGTTCTTTACCCCAATTTAAATCTTCTACTTGTTTCCAATAATTGTCTTCTAAATTTTTCATTTTATTTTTTTAATAAATGGCAGAATATTCTTGATTAAGCTAAGTCCTGTAAACAGGTGCTATTGAGATTACGCCCTTCTGCCATGGGTGATACGCATTACTTCATAAATGTTACTTTGTGTGCTAATTCTTCTAATAATCTTTTTGCCATATGAGGAGCTCCATCTTCAATTAACATAATAGCCCTCATTAACTTTTCATATAATTCTTCTTTTTTCATCTATAAATCGGATAATTTAATTAATAATACTACTAGAACTCCAATACCAATTGGAATCCATATGGGGGATGTTACCCACCACCAAGACCAATCAATATTATCTGTTAATTTCAATATTAGAAATACTATAAATAATACCATTCCTAATCCTAACCCACTACTGCTATTATTTTCCATTTTTATAGTAATAAGTTATTATTTTCTAATCCAACCTTCCAAAATCGAGTTAACCATAATTTTCTAGTTGTTCCTTCAATGATTAAATCATCCCCACAATCATTTTTATCCATTGATAATTTTGCTACCATAACTATTCCCATATCGAAGAAATCTCTAGCTTCATCCCTTTTACCTTCTTTAATAGCTTTTTTTCCTTTTTTCCAAACTTTAGTAATTGGGAAATTTGTTATTGTTGTATCAATATTCATTTTTACCTTCATTTTATCCTAAATTTAAAATTAATAATTCTATTACTTTCCATCCTAGATATAACATTCCTAATAATGCTAAACCTTCTATGATAATTTGTTTTATAACTTTTTTATTGCTCATAACCTTTTTTTAAAATGGTGATTTTTGTTCTTTTTCCTCTTTAGTTTTTGGTCTACTAATATCATCAAATTCTCTATAGTCCAGTCTACCTATGGGACTTTCACCTATTTCTATTACTCTAGGTGAAACTGAATCTTTTGACTCAGCATTTAAATCCTCAGTTATTTGATGGGCTTTCTTTCTAGCCATATAATCATTCTCTGCATAAACATATGTGTCAATTGTAACTACGTATCTATTTTTATCTGCCATTTTTATTTATTTTTATATTCATCAACTTTTTTTTCTGCATATCTACCTATGTGTATTTTTAAAGTTTTACCTTCTTCATTATGAGGAGCAATATCAAAAACCCAACTTAAAAGTTTTTCTGCTAGATACATTCTTAATCCTTCCATATCTCTTATTTTTTAAATGCTGCTTCTATTTGTTCTTCAGAAAAAATTGGGAGTGTTAAATCTTTTATAATTTCAACATCTTCATATCTAATTTTTGCTGTTGTTCTATTATTTAACATATCAAATGTGTAAAGTGTAACACAAGTAGGACCAAATTTGTTAACATTCATTCCACTCATATATTCATCATAAATTGATCCAGTTTGTCCATCCTTACAATTTGTGTGAAATTTTCTCAAAACATCTGCATAAGTTCCGTCTTCTTTTTTACCCCATCCAGTTAAACCATTAACAGTAAATTCAACTGATGTGGTTTCTAATAATTTTTTAATTAATTTAATGTCTTTTAATACTTTTTTCATAACCTTTATTTTTTTTATGTTGGGCTCTTATGGCTCAAACTTACATCGTAAATATAACATCATTTCCTTGGGAAGCCAAGCAGATCGTGGGGGAGGTTACTTTTTCTTTTGTTTTTTTAAATATTTTAATGCCTCCACTATTTTACCACAATCTTCATATAATTCCTCATCTTCAAATTTAGGTAATGTGGATTCTAAAGTATGTTGGAAATCCCTTTTATCTATAGTAACATCATATATTTCACCTTCACTAATACAAATTACACTTAATGCATGGTGGTGACGTTTTTTACTCTTTAAGTTTTTTAAGACTGTTTTAACTAAAGCCTTATTTATTCTAATATCCCCTCTTTTGATCATAAGTTCAAATTCTTCAGAGTTATCTACTTCAAATTCTGCTGCCATGATTAAAATAAATTTAAAAAGTTAGTATTTATCTTTTTCTCCTTTAGCTTATTAAACCCCTCATCTTTTTTTAGCATTTTAGTTGCTAACTTTTCAAGGTGTTTTTCTTTTGAAGTTTTAAAATCATCCACAATAGAATCATGTTTACGATTTTTAAGAAGCGGTATTTTTTTACCCTTTTTCATCGATAATAAATATAATAAAAATAATCGGGAAAAACAAACTACATCCTATTTATAGTTTACAAGACTATAAGGATCATCATCATCTTTTTCATCACCATCTAAACCTAATTCCTTAAGTCTTTTCAAATGATAATCATCTAATTGGAAGTCAATTGCTTTTGATGTGTTGTTTAGGGGGACATGGTCTTCTAGTTGTTGAATGTCTTTTTCTGTAAATACATTATCTACAAATAAAAAGTAACAGTTGTAACAGAGGAATTGGATATTTTCTTTTCTATAATTTTGTTTATTTTTATCCTTAAAATGTAGGATTAAAGGTACTTTATAGTCGGTAACACGCCGTTCTCCAAATTTGCAATGACTACATTGCTCTTCCAAATGTCCTTCAGTTATGAGCCTATATTTAATTTTTTCTGGTGAAAATGATGATGGGTCTATTCTACCTTCTATTATATCTATAAGGGCAGGTTCTTTACCTTGACCTTTTAAGAATTTAGGAATGCCTTTACCACATTGGTTCTTATGCATTTCAAATAAGCTTTTACCTGTTTCCTCATCAGTATAAAGTTTCATCCAACGTTTTAAATGATGATAGGAACAATTCAAATATCTAGCTGCAGCCTTAACTGATTTGGTTTTGGCCATTGCCCCTAGGATTTGTTGTTTACTATATGGTTTTGCTTTGGGCATTAATCAGGTGTATTATCTAATTTGGTAGATTTTTTATTTAATTCCTCATATTGTTCATATTGTTCTTGAGTCATAATATCTAAATCAACCCAAGTATGGTCACCTGTTCCTCTCATTACTGGTATTCCTCTTTTAGGTGATTCAGTAGAACAATTGACACAAGTTTTGGTTTGGGGCATGATTTCTAATCGTTTGGGTGGAATTTCGTTTCCACATTTAATACAATCCATTATTTCGTTTTTGACATTTGATTGATACATATTATATTGATTTAAATAATTTTAATTTTTTTAGAAGATTATAGAGTTGGGTTGGGGTTTTGACAATATATTTTTTATTAGTTTCTTTTTCAAATAAGTAATAATTACTCTCCTTAGGATCTTTAACATCATATATCCACCAAAAAACAACCTCAGCTACTAATTCCCCCCAATGTTCAATAAGAATCTCTTCTACTATTTTAAAGTATCGGTCTTCAAACATCAATAAATTAATACCATATTCCCTATCTAAATTATCGCTTCTATTTAGAACATATTTAAGGTCTTCAATGAGATTAATGAATAGTTTTTTCCTTTTATTTTCTTTGGATTTTTTACTTTCATTAACCTGGAGATTTAGTCCACCTAATTCTAATAAAGATTTTCTAATTTTTTCTTTCATTAATTTCTTCTATTTTAAATAACATTAAAAATTTTTCATAACTTAATTGTTTTTTATTGGCCGCCTTAATTATTGCTTCATTTATAAATTCAGCTTTAACATTTCCTATTACTTCTTTATTTACATCATATTTCCAATAATATTTATACTTTTTCATAATTAAATGTATTTTAAATTATTTTGTGGGTTGTGTTTAATATAACTCCCCCATTTGTATTTAGCATATTCATGTCCAGATTGTTCAGCTTGTTGTCTTTTTGCTCCATTTGTAGATACTGAAGCGAAGTGGTAAAAGTGACAATTATAACTTCTAACCATATCAAATCCTGCCAATTGGCACTTTAAAAAGAAATCCCAATCTGCTACCATTCCTAACTCATAATTTTCATCCCACCCACCTACTTTAAGATAATCTAATTTTGACATAAAGATAGGAAGTGTTGAACCTGTTTTATCAGTTGGAAGACCTCGTAATGATTCTTCATACCCCCCATAATTTTCTAAATTAAATGTTTTTGGATCACTTCCACAATCTTTAATATGAAATTGTTTAAACATGCTGGGTTTAGGTTCAATTTGGTTGGGGGATATAACTGAACTTGGAGTATAAACTTTTTCTAATTGAATATCCCACTCTAAAGGAAATACATTATCATCATTTACAATTAATATTTTATCATGACGTGCATTCATTACTCCTAAGTTAGTTCCTCGACACAATCCTACATTTTGTTCTAAATTTAAGATATCTATATTATCTTTCCATTTTTCTAAAACTTCTTTATTTAAGTCATAAAAACCATCTACCACTACTATAATTTGATTTTCATCATCTTGACCTACTATCGCTGATTCTAAACAAAGATCTAAATATTCTGGTGATTTATATGTTGGTATTATTACTGAAATCATATATTTTCCCATTTTGTTAATGGAGATAACCATCTAGTTTCTCCATGAGTAGAATAGCCAGGTAATGGAGTTATTAAAAGTTCCCCCTGGTTTCTTAAATCTAAAAACATTTTAAAATCATCAGGATGAGTTCCTGAGGTGTATTTTCTTAGTGTTTCTTCTGTTCGTTTTAATGTAGATACCTTAGCGGCAAAAGTCATTGTTGTTGAATTAGTAATTTTCCAATGACAAGATTTTGTTAAATAAACTCTAGTATCCTCGGCCCCACCAACACAGTATGGATTTCCTCCAGTTGATGGGTCTTGATACTTATCTGGGTGGTCATATAATGAAACAAAGGATGCCCCTAAATTAAATCCTTCTTCTAATACTTTTTGTGATTCTGGTTTGTGTAAATAATCATTTTCTATAAAATAAACTATATCGTCATCATTATATTTTAAAGCTTCATCTAATGCTAAGTTAAATGTACCTGCTCCATGTCCTACCGAAACAGATTTAAGTTTACCATCTGTAAAATGACAAGCATTTGTTACTGCTTTTATCATAGTTATAGTTTCATCACTACAATTATCAGCAATAACTAACCAATCTTCTTTTTCAAATACTGTTGACGCATTTACTAAGCATGTTTCATTGTCTATATATTCAGGTTTTACTTTATTATAACCCGCATCTGATATTCTATATATTACTTTCATAGTTTAATTTTTCAAAATCGTCTTTAAATATTTTATATATTTTTTGTTTAGTTTTTTTACTTAAAGAATCAACTATATCTTTTTTATTTATAGAGGATTTATTATCATGTATTAATTTAATATTAACACCCAATCTTTCATTTAATTTTTCCCAATCCTTATTTATATTTTCTAATTTTAGAATCATATCAACAGGAACATCTAAAAATAAAGTTTGAGGTAATTTATGATCTATATCGAATTTTATTAGATTAGTATCTAACCAAATATTGAATTGATCTTCGTTAAAATTACTTATTGGTTTACCCTCAAAACTTTTGTTTATGTAAAAATATTCTGAGATTATTCTATCATAAGGGTTTCTTACAATAGCAAATGAAAAATAATCTTTACAATTAGGTTTAAAATGATTTATTAAAGCATGAGTGAAATGTTGGGGAGCAAAATGACACTCTTGTATTTTATGGGTAAATCGTGGAACCCATAAATTTTCATCATGTTGTAAATCAAAAACAACTTCTACACTACTTCCCCCTGTTTTTGGGATGTGTATAAATTTAAATTTGTGTTTATTACTTATTGGCATATTAAATTATATATATCCTGTGAAAAGTTTGATATTATTATTTCTTTACATTGTTCTTTATTGGGCATTTTTCCCATTTTTCTAACATAGGCATTAGGGTCTTTTTCTTTATTGAAAAACCACTTATTATATTCTTCATGATTCATATTATCAAAATCATATTCAGAAATATCTTTGGCATATCCTGGGGTTATTTTAACAGTTTTTAATCCTAAAGATTTATAATGATTTCCTATTTTATCTCCAATAAATTTATGAGGCCAATTTTTCATTGTAGGGTGCCAATTTTTAAATTTCTCTAATCTACATCCTGCATAATAAATTGTGTTATAAATTTCTCTATCTGTATGTTTTAGCTTTTGTTTGTTATTATAATTAGGATCAAAATTTAACCCCATAGAAAACCAACCTCTTTCTAATTCATCCATTAACCCCAAAGATGTTATTCTAGAATCTAATTTAAAAATTTCTAAACATTCCTTAAACCAATTTTTATTATGAGGAACCATCCAATGATCGTTATCCAATAATAACACATAATCAAAATCCTCTGGTTCAAAATAATTAGTTAATAAGGTCCATGCCCCTCCTACTCTTAAATTTTCCTCTGGAAATAATAATCCTAAATTATATTTTTCTTGGTTTTCTTTTAACCATTCTCTTGTGCCATCAGTTGAACCATTATCACACACAATTATTTGACTATTTTCAGGTAAAATTTGAGTTATACTCATTACATTACCTTGGGTGTATTCTTTTCTTTGGTAAGATACTATATAGATTAATAACTTAGCATTCATATGTTATAATTAGTTTTGTTTAGATTATGATGAATTAAATTAGTAGTTTCAATTAATTGTTCATTTGTTAAAGGATTTGAAACTATATTACATACATCTTCATATTTAACAATCTCACAATTTTCTAGAGCCCAATCCCATGTTTTATCAATAACTGTATTCCATTGAGTACAAGCTTCTTTAAGATTTATTCTATATTCTCCTCTTGTTTGACTGTGTCCCCATACCTTATTTATAATACTACTAACTACATTTCTTCCATCTCGAATAATATAATAAATTTTAACATTTGGGAAAGATTCTTTTACCCACTTTAAAAACTCTATATTAATTTCTTCATTCAAAGTATGTTTTTCAAATTTATTAATAAAACTACTTTCTAGTTTTTCATCCTTATACTTATTCCATCTTTGTAGTTCTTGATGATATTTAAAACAAGCTATTGTATGTTTGTTTTCTAATGTAAAATGTATGTTATATTTTTCACCTAACCTTTTAGATAACATTTTAGTTCCTGATCTTTCACATCCTGTTACTAGCTGTTCCATATTATAATCTCTAATTTTTCTTTATTGTCTATCCATTTTCTATTTTGGAAGTATTCTCTATGGTATTGAGATTCATAATAATCCATGGCTATTTCCTTTTTAAAAATATCAGTAGCTGTTAATTTAACAGTTAACCTTAAATCACTTTTCCCTACAATATTCCATGGATGGCAATAACCTAAAATACATTTATCTTTAAAGGCTCTAACACATTCATTATAAACTGTTAAATGATCTTGGTGAACATCAAAACTTGAAGGACATATAATGATATCAGGGTTAATTTCTTTTTTTAATTCTATTAGCTCATCTAATACTTTTTGTCTATCAAACTCACGAACTTTAAACTCTAAAATATCTAAATAGGGATCTTTACATAACGAATTACAGGCTCTAGTAAATTCATCTTTTAATTTTTCTTTACCACAATAACTAAAACAAATTATGTTAATTTTATTATTATGGGATAATTTATGTATTAATCCTCCACAACCTAGGGTTTCATCATCTGTATGGGGTGAAAGAATAAGAATGTTTTTATTTTTAATTTCCATATTTTATAGGGTTAATTTCTTTTTTAGTTTATTATAAATGAGGTTTCTATGTTGTGTTATCTTCATTTTTAGTCTTGTATGCCATAAATGTAAGGTATACGGTGTGTCTATTTCTTCTATTTCTATACCATAATGATTTAAACAATCAATAAAATATACATCTGCATATCCTTCAGCGTTTTGAAATTCTTCTGCAAATTTACCTATTTTTAAAAAATCATTTTTAGACATTCCAGCACAAAATGGAAATTTTCTATTATTATTAACACTGTGTTGATACCACATATGTCCAGTAGTAGTTTTTAATAAAGATTCAATAGAAAGGTTATTTGTTTGTTCTTGTGTTAGTGAAAGTGTTGCATAAGTTATATATTTATTCTCTTTAACCCTATTACTAAAATCTAATAAAACATCTCCACAATGAAACATTTCTGCGCCGTTTATTAAAATATAATCATTATTAGACATATCTATACCTTTATTTAGTGGTACTACTTGTGTTCTACTACCCCAAGTTTTTTCTTCTTTACTAAATCTATGGAAATTTATATTTAAATCACTATAATTTTCTAAAACATCTTCAATTCTTTCAGATTCTTCACTGCCGTCATCTATTATAATTGTCTCTAAATTATCTCTATTGATTTGAGATAACTTTATTGACTCCATAGTTTTAATAAATTGTGATTTACGATTAAAATATGTTATTATAAGAGATATTTTCATAACAAATTACCATCCTTATCAAATTTTTTGATCCAATCAAATAATATTTTTTCACCTTCATCAATACCTACTTTTGGTTTCCACCCTAAATCCATTAGTTTTTGGGTTGATAATCTTTTAACTATAGTTTGGTTGTTAGGTGCTTTTTCCATTTTAATTAGTGAATAATCTTTACCTGCTAAATCACAAGCCCTTTGTGCAATTTCCACCATACTTCTATAATCATCATCTCTGCCCACATTAAATGAGCCTGTTTGGTCTTTTTCTATTAGTAAGACATAAGCATCTACTAAGTCACCAATCCAACACCAAGATCTTTCTGAACCAATGTGGGTAACGATAGGCATATCATAAATTGCTTGCCACATCATATTATCCATCGCCCTTCTACCTCTTCCCGGAGGGCATCCTGGACCGTAAGGCATACTAGGTCTAATAATACACAAATCTTTAACATATAATCTACATACTTCTTCGCCCCATCTTTTACTTAACCCATATAAATTATGAGGTAATTTAGGTGGTGTATCTTCATTCGCCACTACATTACCAAAATCACCATATATTTCACTAGTTGAGGTGTAGAATAATTTTATATCTTTTTCCCCACATATATTAGCAATTATTGCACTCATACTAGCGTTTTTAGTGATAGTTTTAACTATATCATCTTCACACCTTATTCTACCTACTGCAGCTGCTAAATGTATTACTATATCGGGAATAAAATCTTCCACTACTTTTCTAAATGAATTACCTTCTAAAATATCTATTGGGTTATTTTTATCATCAATATCTACACCTAATACAATGTTTCCTTTTTCTTTTAATTTATTAGTTAAATTAGTACCAATAAACCCTTCACTACCTGTTATTAAAATTCTTTTACTCATTATTTTTTTCTTTTTTAGTTGTTTTTAATTTTTTACTATTTCTATCAAGTGGTTTATTATAAATTCTGGGGAGTAGTATTTCTCCATCCATTGGCCTATAGCTGTTATAATGTCAATTAATTCAGAATCACCAAGATTAAGGTAATAATTTAATGTTGACCCCATTGATTCAACTGTTTCTCCTAAATCAACCACAGGGGAGGAATATTCTCCTGTAATTAATGGAATCGAATCTCCTACTAAATTGGTACAAGCAAAAGTTAAGTTAGAATGCATTATCCCTTCAAAAGCCGCTATCCCAATACCCCCAGTTAAATTTGGGGCAAATTGGTCTATATAAAATAAGGAATCTTTCTTTTCTTTTATTACTTCAGAGTATGGAACACCCGTAAGTACTTTGTACTTAAATTTCTTGGGGTCGAATTGAAGATTATTAATAACACTATTAACAATATTGGTGCCCTTATTATCAATATTTGATGGGATATGTAATATAGTTCGGGGGGAGGTGATTAGTTTATTCTTAAAATTGGATATATATTGATTGATATCAAAATCTATGTAATGGTAGGGCATTATAGGATGGTCGTTGGGGTTTTTTGGGGATAGTCTGTATAAATCTATGGCATATAAGTGTTTATGGATTCTATCCCTTAAGGGGTGGTGGTTGTAAAATTGAACGTTTTGTCTATAATGGCTACCAGGATGCCATATACAAAGTTTTTTATCAGAATTAATTAAATCTATCCCTAATAAATTACTAAATTCTCTTAGGGTTCTGTATGTAGGTTCTAGGGGGTGGAACTCTTCTCCAAAAATGATAATGTCGCTATCTTCAACCCATTTCTTTGCTTCTAATCTTTGTTCTTCGTTGTGGTTTCCTAAATCATAATCATGTTGTACATTATATTTGAAACGATGGGGTCTGTAGCATACAGATTTGGATTGAATATCTTCACTATGTTTATTTAAACATTGAGAATATTCTGTAAGAACATTCGCAAAATCAACTTCGGCTATAAAACTAATCTTCATAATTTACTATAACGTTCATTTTGTTTTTCTTGTCTACTAATTGTTTTATTATGATATATAGAATATTCTTCCATTACTGGAAGTTGAGTTATTGTCTTATACCCTTCTACCATCCCATGTACTTTATGCCCAGACCATTGTATTTCTGTAGTGTTTCTATACACACGTTTTTGTTGGTCAGGCCAATTAACCCATCCTTTTTCATTTACTCTCCAACCCCATTTTTGAATATGATTCTCAGTTAAACCCTCTACTAAGTTAACCCTTGGTAATAAAAATACATCTATATTACTATTTTCTATTAGTATAGGAGCTAAAGATTGAATTAAATTTTCATGAGGAATTTCATCCGCATCAATTTGAAATATATAATCTCCAGTGCATTTAGTTCCTAAATAGTTCTTATTTTCTAAAAAGTTTTGTTGGAAATCAAATGGATAAAATTCAATTTGTTCCCTATGTTTGTTAAGTACTTGATGTACCTCTTCAGTTACTCGGTTTTGATCATAAACAATAACTATTTCATCCTCAGACCTCATTAGAGGTTGAATATGGTTTATTAGATTCTCTAATTCCTTATCTTCATTACATACTGTAATTGCGTAACTTATCTTCATCTTAACAATATGAAACGTAAATCATTTCTTTACCATTTTGGTAAGTATGTTGTTTCTTTTCCTTATATTTAGCTATTTTATATTTAGATTTTACATAAACTAATTTATCTAGAAATTCTTTTTCATTTTTTAAATTTTTGAATGAAAGTGTATTTCTTATACATTTTGATTTCTTAGGTTTGAATATATCTTCACCCTGTTCATCTTTTCCAATAAACTTTCTTTCTCTTTCTTCGAATGGTGCATCTTCAATGTGTACTGTTAGTCTCATCATAACTTTTTATTTTAGTTAAATATAACAATAATACCCCAAAAAGCCAAACTATTAGGGAAGAACTCCTATATAACTTAACGCCTCCATAAAATCTTTTTCTGAAAACATCTTCATGGTTGACATATCCATTCTATGTTCATAATATTGGTCTTTTTTATTTGGAATTGGGTATTTTTCCTTTTCTTCTTCTGTAACTTCTATAGCTTTTACAGCTGCCCACTTCCAATTTTCAACTTTAGAACCATTAGCAAATACCATTCCTTGTTTAGGTAAGTTAATTGTTGATGGTAACCATGATTTACCTTCTTCATCTTCATAAATTAAATCTTTATAAAGTTCAGGTAAAACTTCAACCTGTTCATTTAAGAATTCTTCATTAGACTTCATTAATGAATTACTTTGAAACCCACAACCATAACATATATAATTTGTGATTTTATCAGTGATTTCCTGTGAATAACAAGCATCTGATTTACATCGGGGACATTCTATTAATTTATCTGCGTTCATGCTTCAATTTTTTTTAATTTTGGTAGTTTCAATTTAGGAAGTTCAGCCCCATTTGTTCCACCTATTTTATTTAATTTTGGTAGTTGTAATTGAACTTGTTTAGGGGCTTCTATAACATTTTTATCTAATATTTCACCTAATAATTCTTTCATTCTATTGTATGTAAAATTTTCTTTACAATAATGGGCTTGACGTTTAGCATTTGGGAGAAAACCCTTATACTTTTTATAAGTATCTTTTAATACTCTTCCTAATTGCATTGTATCAACATCAAACCATTTAGATCCCTCTATAAACCAATTATTTCTAGCACTTGGGTGTACATCATTTAGAGTACCCGGTAATAAAACGCTCATGTCTTGTTTAAGGAAATCAGTATGGCCTGACCATCCTGTGGTTATTATAGGTTTTTTAGTTTGAGTAAATTCTAATAGAGGTCTTCCAAAACCCTCCCCTTTAGTTAAACTAACCATAGCTTTCACTTTTGGGTGGTTATATAATTCATTTATTTCAGTATCAGTAAAATCCCCATGAAGTAAATAAACATTAGGGCATTTTCCTTTTACAGTTTTCTTTATATCTTTTATTTTTTTCAAAATCATATCCCTATCCATATAAGAAGCTCCAGAATGAGCTGTTTTTAATATTAAAGCAGGTTGTTTAGGTTTGTTTTTAAAAGTTTCACAAAATGATTTAATTAATAAACCTATATTTTTTCTATCATGTCCAAAATCCCCTTGTATCCAATGACCCAAAAATAAGTAACAAAATTCTTCTCTTACTTTTAATTGTAAGCCAATAGGAACATTTTTCTTGTAAATATCTTGATTAAAACCCTCAAACAATATTTCTGTTGGTGTTGTTAGTTCTATATTTCCTATTACTTGTTTTGTTTGCTTATCATGTTTTTGGAATTTACTATGCTTTAAAACATCAAGGGTATGTTTAGAAGAACCTAAAACTAAATTCATCCTATTACATCCTTCAATCCAATCAGAAGGGGCAATAGTTGATTCAATTCCCGCCGTAACTCCTATGTTATAACCTCCTTGAGGTTGAAATTCATTGGGGATAGTTATTTGCATCCAAACATCAGGTTTGGGATATTGTTTATTGGGTTCTGGTTGGAATAAATGTTTATTTAAAAATTCCCATTCAGGGTGGTCATCTATAAACCCCCAAGGTGTATTGCCCCATCTTTGGGGTAAAATTTTAACATCATATTTATCTAATTCTATAACTGCTTTGACTACATCCCTTGCACGACTTCCGTATCCTGAATAAGTATCAATTGGGCAACTAATTATAAATGTTGGTTTATTCATATTTTAATATATTAAAGAGTGTGTTTGTATTTTTTTGGTACTAGTATTAGTATCTATAAGTTCGTATTTTTCTCTTGGTTTCCAAGTATTAAATAATTCATCTATAGCTTCAATTACTTTATTGCTCATTTTTATAGCAGTAAACCCGGCTTCATCACTTAAAGCCCATTCTCTACCCTTCTTACCTCTTTTATCTCTTTCTTCAGGGGATAAATCATATACCTTTCTGATTTGCTTTGAGGCATCTTCTGCTGTACATCTATCATCCCAAATATAAGGGGTTACAGGAGAACCTTGTAAAGAACGACTTGTTGGAAAGACTGGGAATGCCCATTCCCCATGTTTTTTATAGGTACCTAAATGGTTAGATGGAAAATCTTCATCAAAATCTATCCACCCCCCTTTCTTAACACCAGGGCCTTCATCCATATCATATTCGAATCTCATTTGATCTTGCATCCCTCCTGTTACATTAGCTATAATAGGGGTTCCTGTTAACATTGCTTCAGTTAATGTTAATCCCCACCCCTCATTTGAGGTTAATAAAATTTGAACATCTGATAGGTTATAAAGGGAATTTAATTCATTAGCTGATATTTTATTGGTTGAGAAATAGATAGCATTTGGGTATTTTTCTTCAAATAATAATTCCCTAACAGCTTCTAAATCAGTTCCATGTTCACATACTACTTCAGTATGTAATAGGAAAGCACACTTATCTGCTTTTTCTTTAGGAAGTGAATCTAAAAACATTCTAAAAGCCATCATAGTGTCAGGAATTTGTTTCCTTCTAATATTCCTAGAATTAAAGAACATTAGAAAATCTATTTCTTTGTCACCGAAAATCTTTTTCTTTAACCCACTTATTTCTTCAGAATTTTTATCAATTGGGAAATAAATTTTAGAATTCAACCCATGAGGGACGTATTTAATAACCTTATTTTTAGCTTTATCACCTAATACAATTTTATTTATATTTACTGTTTGTTTGGAAATTCCTAATAATGCATCACATGATTCATAATAAGCTTTATTATATAAAGGTGCAGGATAATCATCCCAAATGTTAAGATAAACTATGGGTGTGGTTTTTCTTATTTCATTCTCAATTTGAAATAACCAAGTAAAATACCTTGGATCAGTAATGATAAAAAGAGCATCAGGTTTTTCTATTTTTAGAAGTTGTCTTAATAAATCTGGGTTACCATATCCATCTACAGGATATAAAAATACACTGGAATCTTCCAAACCTGTTTCTTTATTAGTATCAGGTGATAAATTAAATTTTTTACCTTTATCAGGATGTTTTATAGCTCCCGCTAGCTGCACCCAATTAAAATGTTGGGCGGTATGTAAAACCATTTCTTTAGCAACTGTTGCCACTCCTGAATGTACCCTAATATCATCACAAATAAGTAATATTTTCTTTCTTTTATCTTTAGGAAGGTATTTGAAATCTTTATTCATAAATTATTTGATTTTTAAATCGTGATTAGTAATAGTTCTTCTAAATTCATCATCTTTCATATAAAGATCTACTGCTCGTTCAGATAATTTTTGAAATGAAAATTTTCTTTTAATACATTCAATCCTAAAATTATCCCAAAGGTCTTCATCAATCTTTACACTAGTTAATTTTTTATTTGCCATTGTTTATTATTTAATTATTTATGTAAATAAATATATATGAGTTAGAGATTTATCCCCAAACCACATAATTCTTTATTATCTTTGAATGGGCAGAATGTACAATTCCATTCTGATGCCCTTGGTTCCATTTCTTTTTCCGTATAAGTATTGTCAACAAAACAAGTTTCAATAAATTCATTTAAAGCCTTTGTTGCTCTCCCCATTTTAATTTTACCCGATGGAAAAGAAAATTCTTGTACTCGTTTTTGAGGAAAATCTCCTTCAGTATAAACTTTCCTCCTCACTATCATAAATTCAATATCAATATTTTCTTCTGGGACTCCAAACTGTTTTGAAAAGTATTTTTTATAAAGGAGGAGTTGGAATTGTTTTTCCTCATCTTTTTTAGCATAACTTTTCCATCCATTAGTTGAGGTTTTAATATCAATAATTTTAAATGTTTTTGAAGGTTCATGGTAAAAAACTAAATCTAAAAACCCAATATATAAAATATTAGGAAATTTAGGGTTAGGTGCTATAGTTATTGGAGTTTCTACTCCAACTAAAAACCATCCACGTTTACTAAAATATCTCCCTCTTTTCTTTTTTATAAAAGATAAAATTTCCACCCCATCATTATAAAATTCTTGTAATTCACCAGGTTGTGAAAAATGTTGATTATTATTTTTTTTATAACCATTTAAATAATGTTCCCTCAATTTTTCCTTTAAAAATCCAAAAATATCTACCCTGTCAGCTTCTGCCCCACTTTTTTCATACATTACTTCTAAATAATGTTGTAAAGTTTCATGAAACGCTGTTCCAAATATTGTATGAATACTTTGGGTATAAATCTTATGACCCTCTCTATATTGGAGTGACCATTGTTTAGGGCATTTCTTCCACATTGAATATTGTGAATAAGAAATGTTTTTTTGAAAAGCATAATTAACCTCTTGGGGTTTATATTGCTTAATTTCCCTTACTATTGTGGGAATTTTTTTAGCCATAATTTATCTTTTCCACTGATCTTTCTCAACTAATTGAGCTATAATACCATAATTAACTATATCTTGGTAGGTATCAATCAATGGTTCGTTTCTAGTACTTTGTTTACTAATAATAAGATTTTTCCATCTATTTACTTTATCTGATAACCTATACCAGAGTCCAGTTAAGGCAAATTCTTTTTCTTCTTGATTAGCCAATTGTGTACCAGCTGAAATGTTTGACATTCCATAATCTAAATGTTTGTCACAAAATAATTTTAATTGTTCTTTCATTATATTCATGTAACCTTTGTATATTTCAGGATATTGTTCTTTTACTATTTGTACAGAGTCTTTATTCATTTTAATATCTTTTTCTTTTCTTTATCATCAACTCCCATTTCATTTAGTATGTTAGTTAAGTCTTTTTTATTCAATATATTAATATAAGTAGAAGCTTCGGATGATCCAATCTTAAAATAGGAAGATATTTTCTCTATTAATTCTTTATTGGGTTGTTTATTTTTTGATTTAATGTATTTAAAATAAGATTTTCTTTTAGGAATCATTTCTTTATAGAAATTATATATTTCTTTTTTATTATTTGGCATTAAACTTTGCGCTAAATCAGCGAGTTCAGTGTAATATAAATTCATGCTTATGAATCTATGGACCATATATGAATTGAAATTATCCCAGTCTTTATCCGTAAATTCTTCAGAGGGTGATTTGTGAAGAGTTATTTCATTTAACCAACAAAATATGTTTTTTGTTTTCAATTATATTGCTATTTCTTCATATTCTTCTCTCAATTCTTTAGGAATTGAATCTAAAATAATTTTTTTAGTTTCTAAATCATAAAATACTGGAATTGGTAAAAGAGCATCTTCATCTCCTCCAGTTACAAATTTGGATACTTTTCTCATAATGAAAGCTTGTCCAAATAAAACTCCCCCATCGAATCCTTCTATAGGAGTGGTTGTTTTAAAATCAATGTTTAATTGTGGTGTTTGTCCGTTTTGGTTCATATTACTTGTGGTTTTTTTATTTCTATTATTTTTGCTAACGCGCTTGCGATATTAATTTCTTTGTCTATTCTAAAATTAGAATGATATTGATGTTCATTCAAAATTACTGCAACTGACCCTTCCCTACCTGGAGCATAAATACCTGCTTTATCAAATAGTTTTCTATATAATTCTTCAAAGTCTTTAACTCCTGAGTCTGCTATAATTTGTCTTAATGTTCTAAAATTAGTATTTTTATTTTTTAGTTCCTTAAGTATTTCATTAATATAACTATTAGCAACTAAAACTGATTTATCTACTATTAATTCTCCATCTTTATTGGATAATTGAATTGTATTTAACATCTTTCGTATATCAGGATAATGAGTTTTTATAATTCCTGCTAATTCATTATCTTCATGTTCTATTTTTTCTTTATTTAAAATATCTTTAAGATGGCGGAATATTCCTAATTTAGAAGGTGGAACTATTTTTAATACTTGACATCTTGACTGTAATGGATCTATAATTCTTTCTATAAAATTACACGTCATAATAAAACGTGTGGTACGAGAAAATGTTTCAATTACATTTCTTAATGAGGCTTGGGCTTGAATTGTTAAAAAATCTGCTTCATCTAATATCACTACCTTTAAGGGATTAAATGACATTGTTGAAGCAAAACTTGATACTTTATCTCTTATTGTTTCTATTCCCCTTTCATCACTTGCATTTATGTAAAGATGAGAACAATCTAAATTATTAACTAATAGTTTAGCTAATGTTGTTTTTCCTGTACCGGCAGGACCATAAAAAATGAAATTTTGAATATCATTTTGGTCTAGATAGGTTTGGAGTTTGTTTTTTATTTCTCCATTCCCAACATATTCATCTAATGTTTTGGAACGATAACGTTCGACTAATAAAGAGTGGTCTTTCATGTATTAAATATAACATATATTTTGGGGGAAGCCAAACCTATTAGTATTCATCTCCGTAAATATTATATTTTTTAACGGGTTCGGGTTTTATTTCTTCTTCCGATGTTTTAATTGCATATAATTTGCTATCTAAAGGTGCTAATCTATATTCACCCTTAAATCCTGTTTCATTTAAATATGCTTCTAGAGCATCCGTTAAAGTTTTGTGAATTATTTTTTTGGAGTCTTCTACTAGGACCCAACGATCCCCTGGTGCGACCCTAGTAGCAATGACCTCATTTTGTTCTACAACCTTTGTTTTTGCCATTTTATTTTTTTATTGTTGTCAGGGAAGGATTCGAACCTCCGTTACCTGGACCAAAACCAGGAGTCCTGCCTCTAGACGACCTGACAATTAAAGGTTTTACATTCCAAACATTGAAGGATCCATTCCTTGATCTTTTTTATCTTCAGGCTTATCTACAACTACTGCTTCTGTTAATAGTATTGTACCGGCAACTGATGCGGCATTTTGTAAAGCATTTCTAGTAACTTTTAAAGGGTCAATTATTCCTGATTCTTTCATATTGGTTTCTTTATCTGTCTTAATATTGTAACCACTCCATGGATTATCATTTCCTTCAAATTCATATGATAATATTTGAGCTTCAGTTTCTGTTTTACCTGCATTTGTTAAGATTTGTTCAAAAGGTTTTTTACATGCCTGTTGAACTATTTTTAATCCAAAATTATAATCAGGATTACCATTTTCTAATCCACCCATACACACCTGGGAATAGAGTAAAGCAATCCCTCCTCCAGAAACAATTCCTTCTTCAAGTGCTGCTTTTGTAGCGTGTAAAGCATCATCAACTCTATCTTTTCTTTCTTGCATTTCTAATTCAGTATTTCCACCTACATGAACTATAGCTACTCCACCTACAAATTTTGACATTCTATCTTGTAATCTTTCTATTTCAAATGGTGTTTCAGCTTTTTCAATTTGGTTAGCTAACTCTTCTACTCTTTGAGAAATTGCTTCTTCACTTCCCTTTCCATCAACAATAGTGGTTTTATCTTTTCCAATCGTTGCTACTCTAGCTTCACCAAACCAATCCCAACTAAATTTCTCGAGTTTCATACCTTTTTCTTTAGTAAATACTTCTCCACCTGTTAAAGTTGCAATATCTTCTAAAATTAATTTTTTTCTTTCTCCAAATTCAGGAGCTTTAACAGCACATACTTTTAATGTACCTCTCATTTTATTTACAATTAAAGTAGCTAATGCCTCATTATCAATATCATCTGCTATAATTAATAGGGATTTATTTGTATTTGATACTCCTTCTAAAATAGGTAATAAATCTTTAACTTGTGTAAATTTATGATCTGCTACTAAAACATAAACATCATTTAAGGTACAGGTCATTGTATTATTATTTGTAACAAAATAGGGTGATTTATAACCCCTATCAAATTGCATACCTTCTACTGTTTCTAAATAAGTTTCTCCTGTTTTAGATTCTTCAATATGAACAACCCCATCTCTTCCTACTTTCTCCATTGCTCTAGAAATTAATTTTCCTACTGTTTCATCATTATTAGCTGAAATAGTGGCGATTTGTTCTAATTGATCTTGGGAAGCAATTTCTTCAGAATTTTGTTTTAATTCTTTAATTACAGCTTCTACTCCTTTATCAATCCCTTTTTTAATATCAACGGCATTTGCCCCATCATTGAGTTTTTTAAGACCCATATTAATCATTTCTCTTGCTATTAGGGTTGATGTTGTTGTTCCATCACCTGCAACTTCTGAAGTTTTAATAGCTGCTTGTTTTAACATTTGAACCCCTAATTCTTCAATTGGGTCTTCTAAGCTAATACTTTTTGCTACTGTAACTCCATCTTTTGTGGATTGTGGATAATCACCTGGTTTTGAAATGACTACATTTCTACCGTTTGGTCCTAAAGTAGTGACTACTGCATCAGCTATTTTATCAATACCTTGGGTTAATTTTTTTCTGGCTTCAGGGCCAATTTCTATAATTTTACTCATTTTCTAAAGTTGTTTGTAATTCTTTTGTTTCTTCTTTTGTAACTTCTGTTTGTTCTAAGACTTCTTTAATTGTAGAGGTTTGGTTTACTCTAGCTAGGATTTGTTGTTCTTGACCAATATAATAATCTTCTCCTTTATGCTCTAATTTTGTAAAACCTATTGTAGGTAAAACCACTACATCTCCTACTTTAATTTCAGTTTCAATATAACCCACCCCAGCTACATGCCTTCCGGGTCCAACAGCTACAACTGTTCCATGTTCATTTCTATCCTTCCCTAAATCAGGTACTACAATAGAACCATAAGTTGCTTCCTCTTCTTCTAGGGGTTTAACAATTACGGCATCGAATAATGCTTCTAATTCCATTTTTAAATTTTTATGTTTGGATTAATATAATAACTTTTTTTCAGTAAGCAAAACTTAGGTGCAGAAGTTTTTATTTTATTGTTATTGTTTTTGCTTTTGTAACTACGTGTGGTGAATAAGGAACTGTGATGTTTAACAATCCATTCTCCATTTTAGCATCTACCTCAGATAAATTAAACCTATTGTTCACTTTATATCCAAAGTTAAATGATCTTTTAGCTATTCCTGAGTAATGATAATCCCTATTTGTTGGGTCATCATTTCCTTTTTCATAACTAACTCTTAATATGTCTCCTTCAATATTGATTAAGACATCTTCTTTTGTTAATCCTGTACAAGCAACTTCTAAATGAAGACCATCACCGTCTTCATAAACATCAACTGGATGTTTTAGTTTAACTGAGTGTAAAGGATGGAAAGGTGTTTCGGTATCGAAAAAATTTCTGACAAGTATGTCAAATGGTGATGTAATTCTTGGCGCTAGGCCGTTTTCTATTTCTTTTAAATAAGTCATAATTCTTAAATTTATGTTGTTAAATACTCGGCTCCCATTTTGGTGAGCTGCTTTTTGCACCTAAGTTTGCAAATATACATACAATGTGATTTTAATTTCCTTTATATTTGGTTCCTAATTCTTCAATAACCTCTTTTACAAGAGAAAACTCAACATTAAAAAACTCTCTATCTTTAGATAATCTATATTCGTTTAACGCTTTATGAACTTCCCTCTCGAGGAACTCTCCATCATGACATCTGAATACGTATTTCACTTTAAACGGATAAATAATACCAGTACCACGCGATAATTGTTTGGCTCTGTGGTCTGGGTGATGTTTGGTATAACCTATTTTATAAACACCCTTCCCATACCCATCATTCTCCAAAACATACACATAGTAGGGTCCATCCCCTTCATAGTTATCTGTTGCTCTTTTAATATTAGTATAATATGTAACATTTTCCCACTCACTATCAGTTGCAGTTACTGTGAAGTTACAATCCCTTATATCATATCCTGCTCTTTTTTGAAATTCATCAAACGGCAGGAAATATGATGCTTCTTCTTCTGTTATTCTCATTTTTTTATTTTTAATTTGTTTACCACCCAATACAATACCTTAAATACAATTTAAACCAACCTCCTCTAACTTCAATATAGTTATATTTAATTTCATTGTGAATTATTTGTTGTGCAAGTCTATGGTTCCCATCCACAACATACATTTCATTTTTTATCTTTGCTACTATAGGTAATTTATTTTTTCTATACCATTTTTCCCTAATCCAACTGGATTCGATATTGTGCATAAAATAATCCTTATAATACATCCCACCAATAACTGTTTTTAACTTTAATAGATTTACCTTTGTCTTAATTTGAGGTTTTCCCCCCATCATTGCTACTAAAATATGCACTGTTAAGGCCCTATGTAATAAATAAGATACTAGCTTTCTTCTCCTCCAATCATTCCAATTATCCTTTTTATCTAAATCAAAATATAATCTAAATATTTGAGTCTGCCTTTCAGTTAAGGGTTCATCTGTTATTAATTTGGGGATAACTAAATGTTTAACCAACCAATATTTAAATTTATTCTTCATTTTTTTATTTTTATTTTAATATTGTGAGGTGCTTTTTCTTGACCCCCAAAATAAGGGTAAAGATAATACCTTCTATAATCCACTGATGAACACCCCACTCTAGCAACAGTATCACAAATATTATCAACACATAAAATATATTGATCTTCTTGTATTTCAATACTATAATCTTGAGTTTGATCTATTATTGCATTAGTTATTTTATCAAATGTAAAATCCCCATTGCTATGTCTAAACCAATGTATTTCTAAATTATCATCAAGCCAGCGCCAACCAAATCGGATAGAGTAATCCATATGATTACAACCACAGTCACTCACACCATATAACTTATTTATATCATATTGATTTAACGAGTCTTTAGTTGTGTAGATAGCACTTCCATCAAAAATGGTTTGAAATTGTATTAATTCGCTTTTAGTTGTCTTATACGCGTATGTAGATTTATGCTTACACTTCTTGATTAAATATGTAGTAAATCCAAAATCATCTACCTTTTTACAACCCAAAAAAGTCAATAAAGTTATTAGAATTAAGCTTGCTTTCCTAACTACACTCACCCCTACACCCATCCGTATATACGTTACTTCCATAATACTTGTATACAAACTAATAAAACTGCCAACCCTAATGAAATAAATGTCTTAGAATTCATACCTTCATTGAAAAAATAACTCACAAATAACGCATATATAATCATCCCCACACCAAATCCAACAAAACGCGTTGGCCATAACATACCATCAAAACCTTGTACTGTATATTTGGTGCCCCAGATATATAAGAGGGAGATGGGAATTCCAACCAACGCCATTACCCACTCGTGTTCGCGAAACCACTTCCACATGAATTGACCATTTAATTGGAACCATGTTATTACGTGTGCTAGTAGGAAAAATAATATTCCTGTAATTAGTGGTTTAATTGTCATTGGGCTTCTTTCCTTTTAATATTGTTAAAATCATAGTTGTGTGATAGTATTTGGCGTATGCTTCCATTAGTTCACTTACAACCGACCCATTTGGGAACTTCTTTTTGTTTTCCTCCGTTTGTGACCACTCGTGTGCGTTTAGTACTTTCATTTTATTTATATTACCACTTCCCCTGGGGGCAGTATTTGTTTTTCATTTTTGTTTTGAGGTCCATGAAACATAAACATATTTTACATTGTCTTGTTACTTTTGTTAGTTTATCACATTCGTTGCATATGCTAATTCTTTGTTCGGAGTCGAGTTGGATCCTGTTTTTGATCCATTCTTTCTTTTTTCCTCTTTTTTTTATCGCCTTAAATAGTTCTTGGTTGTGTTTTATTTCTTTAAGGAATTTAGGATTGTTTTGTTTCATTTTATCCAATCTTTATACCCCCATTGGTAGGCTGTTATTATTCCTAACTTTGGGTTTTTCTTTAAATATTTTTGGGCGGATTGTTCGACTTCTTGTCTGAGGCCGTATGCGTTGGCTTCTCTTAATATAAGATCTACATGCTCGTAATCCTGTTGTTTTGGTTTTTCTTTCATAATAGGCTCGATTTAAAAATTTGTACGACTCTTCTTTTTGGTATCCTAATGTTTTTTGTGCAAAACCCCTATATGGGAATTACGTTATATTTGTATATACATCGAGGGTGGAAGGGTGTGGTCGTTGTTCGAATTACCACAAAAAGGCACAGCCGTCCCCGCCCCATCGACACCTCGCACCTATGGCGCGGGCCATATGCTAACGTACCACTATCGGCCCGCTAGCGGCCTAACAAAATATCTCTACTCTCCTACTCCCAAACTTGAAACGTCTCTACACGTATAATATTGTTAACATCAATCCCTTCAGCTTTGACAGCTTTTATTAATCGTTGTGGTGTAACGTACGATTTTCTGAAATTTCTTAATTTACCACCTACGTTGATTACTGCTTTGAATTTTGTTTTTAATTGGCTTTCTTTGTTCATATTATTGGTTTTTATTAATTATGACATGAATATACGAACTATATTTGGGTTCTCCAAATTCCACATCATACATTCGACCTGGTTTGGGGCTCCGTCTCTGAAGCCCCTCACTATTATAATATTTTATATTATTTTATTTCAAAACTATATCTTTATACTTAATTACATAATCAACTGTATTCCCTATATATGTTTTTGTTATAAACTTCAATTTAGAAGGGTATTCATTTAATAAACTTCCTACCACTTCATCATTATTATATAAACTAACACCATTACTTAATTTAAACGTTCCTTCCAATCCCTTCACTGTAAATGGCTTCCCGTTTGTTACTTTATATACAAACTCATCTTGTTGTTGAGCTTCCTTACTTTTAGGTCTACCTGGATTGAAAGTTCTTCTATCAACTTTGTTTTCTTTAACTTCTACTTTAACTGTTTTTACTGTTTTTACTACTTCTTTAACTGAATTTTTCATTTTACTTGGTTTTTATTGGTTTTTAATTATTTATTTATGACATGAATATACGAACAAATCTCGGCTTCTCCAAATTCTTAATCACTGTGTTGATCTCTACCACACTCAGGACAAATTTCGTCTAAGTATAGAATTAAATCTTTACAATTAGTACATTGGTTTTTGCTTTGTTTTTTCATATTGTTGATCTTTTTTATTTATTTGACATGGTAAATATAATGAAAAATCTTTACTTCACCAAATGCTCAAAATGATCGACATAACATAAATGAACAACATCATAAACATGTTCCTTGTAAAATATATCTTTAATATCACACAAGTTAGTATTATTGATTATCCATTGTCCGAATCTAAGGTCATTATAATCCCTACCCCTAACTCCATACTTCTTAACCCATTCCTGAGCTATTACTCTTAATTCATTGTATGATTCTACCTCATACGTCCAGTCATTTTTAGTCATGTTGGTTTCTTTTTTTAATTATCTGACATGAATATACGAACTAATATTTGTTTTACCAAATTCTTAATTCCATTCTTCTACCCACATCATAACTTCAAGTGGTAAAAATATACCACAAACAAATATTGAATATACAGTAAGTGGAATTATCAACACCAACCACCCTGGAGATAAAAACACTAACGTTAATATCAATGGCAAAAGTCCAATAAATATTCCAGTACTAATTAAAAATACAAATACACTTAATGATAGGAATACATTGGTATCAATTGTCTTCCTAATTTGATTGATTGTTGTTTTCATAGTTGGTCTTTTTTAATCATTTACCTAAATATACAAACAATTTTTCAATTCACCAAAGTCCCTACCATACAGCCCTCACTGAAGTCCCAACCAACTCGTTGATTTTACCGAGGGTCGTCACGGGTAACGTTAAAACCAACGACCAAACGAGGACGTTGGTGACAGTATTGTCAACGAATAACGAGGCCGTTGGTGAATAAAACGAGGCTCGTTATAAGGAAGTTGGAGGGGTGGGAGTGTATATGTTGTCCCACCAACCCCAATTCCTATTACCAACCAAGTAAACCATATACTCTACGTAATTCTTCGCTTAATAGTATCAATGTTTTATACATTAGATACCTAATATTTTCTGTTTTCCACATACGGTGCTTAATTCTTTACTTAATTTATCACGTAATTCAACACAACATCACCAACGTTTTTATGTTATTAACATTAACGTCCACACCGTTACCAGTAATATCAGTAGTAGTGTTAGTAGTAGTCTATACGTTCGTGTTACCGTCGTTCACACCGTAGTCGTTGTGTTGGCTTTTTTTATTTTACCTACCAAAATCTTCTACAAACTCAATATTAACAATATCAGTTTCAATATAATCTTCAAAGAAACTCTCTCCACTAACATCACCAGTATCATCGTCCTTTTCTACCCTTATGGTATCTCTGTGTATCCCTACTTTGAGTTCTTTTATTTCAACTTTCCTTAATGGAGTCCTATAACCCCAATCAGTATGGTCAACATAACTAGTATAAACAGGTTTGTTAGGGTCTAGTTTTTCTAGTGTTGATATTAATTCTCCTACTGTTATTGGTTTTTCATATTCCTCATATGGTTTTAAATATACAAATTCATGTCCGTCTTCTACTTTCTCTAATTTAATTGGTTTTTTCATAGGTTGGTTTTTATTTTTTATTATGATATAATATACGAATGATTTTTGTGTTCTCCAAATTCTTAATATGTTCGTTGGTCTTTTTATACCCCACTAACTAATCTTTTATTCCAAGCTCCTGATATTAATTCTCCCTCTACTAACAATACTACACCATTAGCTGAATCCTTATCTGGATATGAGTTGTTATTAAGTTTGTTTAATTCTTCAAAGTACATATCTAAATTATCATCTCTATGTTTGTCAAAGTTTTTCCAATCACCATCAACTAAATCTTCAATTCCAAATTTTTCTATAAAACAATCTTCACCCCAAAAACCTTCAATAGCTTCTTTTACATATTCTTTTTTACTATCAAAAGACATACTGTCAGGTCCTTCATCGTTCCAATATATCATTTGAAACTTCCCTTCATCAATGTCAGTAATGTATTCAGGTTCCCATTCATCACCCTCCTCTTTATAATCGGATAATAGTTGGTTTAATTTTTCTTCATTTGTTAAATAAAGATTCTCATAGTCGAAGTGACTTTGAATATAAGCTTTTGTGGTTTTTACTTTCTTCATGGTTGGTTTTTATTATTTATTATACCTGAATATACGAATGATTTTTACAATCTCCAAATTCTTAATCTACCCATTCAAAAATATCATCAAACCATTTATGGTCTTTTTTTAATTCATCGAATTGGTCCTTTTCTTCTTCATCCCAAATACCAAAGTAATCTTGACTGTCTTCTAATGACCAATCTTCTAATGGTTTTTCATAGTCTTCAGGGAAACCTATTAAAACACTATCATCAGTGTGTTTTAAAGCTTCCCACATATCTTCAGATACTCTATCTATAATTTTAACTTCACCTAAATCACCATCTGAGGTGGTTATAAGTGTAAATGGTTTTTTAATTTTTAACATAGTTGGTTTTTCTTAATATCTTTTATTTCTAATATATTTCTTTTAATCATCTCGTTTAATCTTTCTAAACAATTTTCAAATGTAGATCCTTCACTACCACTAGCTTCTCTAGCAAAATCAGATAATGTTTTAAATTCATTATCAACATAGGCTTCATCGGCAAATAAAGCAGCATCTCTAATTAAAATATCTTCTTCACTCATTAAATCCTCTCTTTCAAAATCGATTGAATCTTCATCAAAGAATCTATCATTAAAAATGTCATATTCTACTTGTTTCTTAAATACTAAATGTTTCATAGGTTGGTTTTTTTAATTTTTATTATGATATAATATACGAACTAGAATTGTGTTCTCCAAATTCCTAAAATACCATGTAATCTATTAACTCCTCTCCTATACCTTCTCCATCTTTAGTAATTTCATAGTTTGGATCCATTCCTGACCCCATACAGTGTTCTACTAAATCATCAATTGATTCAAATTCTTTCTTAAAATAACTACAATCTAAACTATACATTTTCTTCTATTTTTAGTAATTTAACATCTTCATACTTAATTTTCCCTATTGTTTTATTCCCTATTAAATCATAGGTATAAAGAGTAACACAAGTAGGACCAAATTTATTTACATTCATTCCTCTATAATATAAATCACTTATTGAACTAGTTTCTCCATTTTCATGACAACATGTTTTAAATTCCTTTAAAACATATCCATAGGTTCCATCTTCTTTTCTATCCCATTCAGTTAATCCTTCAACAGTAAAATTAACAACTTTTTTTATTAGAGTTTCTCTAATTACTTTAATTTCTTCTTTAGTCATTTGGTTGGTTTTTTATTTTTATTTATACGTGAATATACAAAAGAATCTTCAGTTCTCCAAAATCTGTGTTCTAGAATTAACCCCAACTATCAAATATATTGTCGGATGCTTCATCATACTTCCCTTCATCTATTAATTTTTCTGTTTCAATTTGTTTTTCTAGTCCCATTCCTATGGTCTTTTTTCTGATCTTATAGGTGTTTACTTCAGTGTATTTGTAAATACCTCTGTGTGTTTTACTTTCTATACCAAAGCTTCCCCCTATCATATGGTGGATAACTCCTTCAGTGATTTCTTCAGTAATTCTGTTTTCGTAATAGACTGTGTCTCCGTTTTGGATGATATTACCTTCACAATCTTCTATTTTGTCAAATTCTCTCATTTTAAACTACTTTAAATGCTGATTCAACTGGCCTTCTATAACCTGTAAATCTCATATCTTGATTATCAATTAATATTCCATTCTTAACTACTAAAGCATGTTTATGAACAAGTACTATATATGTTCCTTTTTTGAATTTATTTAAAAATGTTTTAACAGTATAAGCTACTTTCTTGTGAGTATAGTCAGTGTTATATAATTTACCTCCACTCTTTGGACTACTTCCTACATACTTGATTTTTCTAGTAACTGATTTTGGAAATAAACTTAATTGACCTACTTTATTTTCATCTTCTAAAGTAACGTCTTTTAATGTTTTAAGAGTTTTATAAGTACCTTTGGTACCTTTTCTATCTTTTCTATTGAATGTGGCTTTTACAAAAGCATGAGCTGTATTATAAGTTACTTCAAAAGCATTTGACATCGCTCTTACTACACAATCGTTCTTTTCTGCCTTTGCTATTTCACTTACTTTACTTACATCATATCCACTTTTAAATACTTTTTTATCTAACATAATTTGGTTGGTTTTTTAAATTTTTATTATGGTATAATATACGAACTAGTATTCAGTTCTCCAAATTCTAAACCAACCCAGCTGACTTTTTTATCCAATCTCGTTACCAGGGGCTCCGATATATGTTCTAAATTCACTAGTTAAGTTATCTAAGGCAGCTAATACACCTTCAAATCCAGGTATATTTCTAATTTCTTCATCATCTGTATCAGAAATAGTATCACCATTAGGTATACCTGTTATTTCTAATGGTTCAATGATATACGAATCGGTGATGTAATTTACAATCGGCTCACTTGTATAAAGGGAAGGTCTTATTTTATCATATTCCTTCCAAGCAAATTCACTTAAATAGTCTACTCTTTCCTCAGTAGGTTCTAACATACCTCGTTCTAATATCATTTCAAATACACCTTCTAGAAAGAAGTTATCAAAATCAATTAAGCTTGTGTAAAAGCTTCCACTACTGTTTTTAGGTAATTCATTTTTAAGATTATCTCTTAAATAACTTACCCACCCATTTCCATAGAATGGAATTACTTTCCTAACTGAATAATCTGAAACTATTTCTAGCAAGTTTAAAATGAAACCAGCAGTTTCTATTTCGCTATTTTCCCACATAGTATAGTTATTGTGAGTCTTAACAATAGAGTTTATAATTTCTTTAATTTCGTCTTTTTGGTTTTTTAAATATTCCATATCCCCAACATATTCTTCTACTTGGTCTTTATTTTCTTTTTCCATTTTTTTGATTCGTTCACAATCAGCATTGAATTCTTCTAAATAGTCTACTCTTTCCTCTAAATAACCTGAAAACCTGGTATCCAACGATTCTCTTAATGCAAAGGCAATACCTTCGCATTCTTCTTGACCTGGAATATAATAGAAAAACTTTGCTCGTTTTCCTTCTACCTTTGCTTCTATTCTTTTAATAATACCTTTATGTAATCCTCTCCTTAACATATCAGCATATTTTTTATTAGAACCTCCATTACAATTTCTATCATAATCAAAGGCTGCCCATGTAAGTTCATTTTCAGTTAGGAATGGTTTTTTTCTTAAAACATCTATCATTTCATTTACTGAGTTGTAAGTACTTCTAGATAATGAGTCGTAATAATCTTTCATTTTAGTTGGTTTTTTATTTTGTTTATATTTTGTTTAGTTTTTTCAATTAGTTCTTTATCTTCTTCAGTGTCTCTAGTTTCAACAACATATTCTTCCACCTTGTTGTCTAGTTCTTCTAAAGCAACCCTTACATCTGACAACGCTTTGGCTGTAGTTAAACCTGGGTTAGCATCAAATGCTAGTTCAGCTTTTTTAAATGTCTCTATTAATTCTTCTCTTCCCAATCTTCCGGTTTTTTAAGAAAAGTAGGTGATTCATAAACACCCCTACTGTTTCTGATTTTATATTCTTTTCTTTGTATTTCAAATAAGTTACCTTGAACTTTAATTTTACCTCCTTGCTGGAGCATTTTTCTAAAACGTTTTTCTTCGTTTTCAGTGAAGTCTTTTGATATTTCTATCATTTCTGTCTTGGAAATTATTTCTCCTTCAAGATAAATTGTAACTTCTTTTCTGATTGATTGTTTACTTAACATATTAATTTAATAACATTCTAGTTTTAAGAACATTTGTTATCATTTCTAAATAAGGGTATAGTTGTCCTAGTTTTGCAAAATCTCTGTTATCTCTCAATTCAATAACTTCTTTTTCTAGTTTTTCTGTTTTAGTTATTAAATTAGTAGCTATCATTTTATCTACTTTACATTTAAATTTTGCTAGTTCTAATTTTTGTTCGTAATCCATCTTGTTGGTTTTTATTTTTAATTATACTTAAATATACAAAAAGAAAATCAATTCTCCAAAGGCTTCAAACCTAATTCATCTTTTTCATCCTCTAAATAGACAAGAAATTCTATATATTCAATAAATTCCTTTAAACTATCAGTTGGGGGATCAAAATAGTTCCCACTTTTACTTCCAATATGCCAATTTCTATAAAAACATATTGTGTCTTCTTCTGAATATGTTTTATAGTCATAAATAGTATAAATTGCTCCTTTAAATTCTATTATCCATTCTTTTTGTACTTTATCATCTCCACTTGCGAATGGGCAGGTTGGTTCACCTAAAGCATTTACTAGTTGAGTATAACTAGTATCTCTTAAGTACCCTACCAAACTAGTTCCATATGATTTTGGAAGAGCTTCTTTTTGTTCTTCTAAAGTGTATATTTTTAAATCTTTCATATTAAGCAAATTTAACTTCATTACTAACTACATTAACTACTTTCTCAGTACTATGGTTAAGCATATCCATAACTCTTTGCTTAAATTCCTCTTCAGTTTCACCTAATCTAGTATCAACTGGGAGTGATCTATTTCTAACCCAACTTATCTTACCATTAATTAAATCATAATATTGAATATTACTTAAGGCAAATGGGGTTCCACTTGATCCTGTTCCTCCATATAAAGTATATCTAATACTACCATCTTTCAACCTACAAATTAATGTTGAAAGGTTACCAAATCCGTCTTTTAAATGTAAATGTAAAATTTTTTTATTCATAATTGGTTTTTTTAATTTTTTAATATGATTGAATATACGAATTAGTCTTTAATTCACCAAATTCCCTACACTTTTTCTAGAAAGTTCGGTGAAACTGTATAATTGGAAAATGTATTACTAGTACAAGTAACTTTAATGTTTTTACGATTGATTTTAACAATTTTAAATTCTAAACCTTCATTAATTTTGTTGTGGTTTATTTTAACTTTCTCTCCTACTTTGAATTGACCTTTGGTTTCTTCTCTAAGTATCTTAACAGCAGTGTTAAATATTGTTTGGAGTTCTTTTAATTCTTCCCTGTTGGATGTTCTTATAAAATCTTTTACTTCTTCTATATTCATAACTTATATTTTTTCTTAATTTTTTTAACTTCTTTTGCAGCAAATCTAAATGAAAGATCTAAATTATTTACCATCATTTCAGGATCATCATTTGTTCTCATTACCCATTCCATTTCGTTTTTAACATCATCAATTATTTTTTCTATGTCCTCATGGAATTTATCTTTTGCTTCACTACTCATTTTTTAAATTTTGCTTGGTATTGTTCTTCTGTGATTTCTTTGTAGCTGTTTTCTACTCTTGACTCAATTTCTTCTATTTTGTCTTCTTGTCCTAGTAAAATAAGAGCATCTCTAAATTCATCTCTTAAAATTTCAGCTATAAGTTGTTTTGGAACCCCTATTTTATCTAATTCATCTCCCTTT
>Ga0080013_1001278_pt1 | contig 33842 bp, 38 predicted proteins | sample ETNvirenome_6_85_FD_69236 | JGI IMG/M metagenome (GOLD analysis project Ga0080013, IMG submission 69236) | Marine viral communities from the Pacific Ocean - ETNP_6_85 (SPADES assembly) (version 2) | ecosystem: Environmental > Aquatic > Marine > Oceanic | place: Pacific Ocean | collected 2013-06-19
TGCTCCGATGAACAAGTAGTAATCTCCTTGCTCTATACCGCCCTCCAGCACCTCGTCCAGTTCAGCAATACCAACCTTGATCGGTCTTAGAGCTAAGTATTCGGCCATAGCTCGTTGACCTGCTTCTCTGAGTTTCAGGATTTCGATTGCTTGGTCATCTTGTGAATTAAGATTCTCCATATCGTTAAATTTTGAATCTAAATTCTTCTTCTCTAGGACTCAAGGTCAGTTCTCCTGTGCTGTCCACGAAACCGTTACGTCCCTCTTGGATCACATAAACATGGAAATGATCTGTCATCCTTCGTATTTGCTGTGACTCTAAAATAAAATAGCAAATGAGTTTCATTAGCACATTTGCTGGTGTCTTTCTTGGGTCGTAATCTTCTTGATTGGCCTCAGTCAAGCCCTCTAAAATGCCAGTATACAGGAGATTATTACTCTCTCTGACTGAACCATTGTCTGCAAATAGTATGTAATCCTTTGTTGGATTCACAAACAGTGACCACTCACCCTTGTGGAATCCTACTGTGATAACTTCTCCCTCTTTCTCATCTCTGATTTGGAACTGAAACTCTTGGGCAAAACAAAATTCGACGAAGTGTCGAAATTCATATTTACCTGAAACTGTAAATGTCGGCATAATTTTCTTCCCTTATGGATTAAGTTCATTGATGACGCTTTCGGCTTTTCATCAAAAGTATTGTAGCAAACCCACAGGCCATCTGAAGTGGACAGCCTGTGGATATTCACTACCTAAAAAGGTATTGCGTCCTTAGTTTCAACTGGGGCAACACCTGTGCTTGATGTGTTCAACTCAGCCTTCTCGATCGTGTACTCAGTCTCTAGTCTCAAACCCTTCCTGGCGATAGAGATGATCTCTCCTGGTTCTACCTTAGCCTCCCGCATTGCTCGGTAGAAAAGACCCTTTGTATTCTTCTGTGTCATCTTCCGTTCACGTCCTTCTGAATCTTCAAAGTAGAAGTTGAACTCCATCCCGTCCTCTGATCGGTACATCTCAGGAGTTTCTTCACGTTGGTTTTGCTTGAGAACATCTACAAACTTCACTGTGATGTTGTCACCATCTCCAAGTGCTTTGTTCAAGAACATTGATTGTGAATTATCGTCAGGTACTTCTGCTAACTCGCTTTTATTCCAAATGGACATATTATTTTGCTTTAGTGGGTTAAAAAAATTGTGTATTGCTTCTCTCTCCTCTAGCGTTCGTTTGTCTTGTTTGGTGTATTTCACATGGGCGTTGTTTTGCGTTAGTTATTAGTGTTGACAGAATACCTGATCTATTGTATCGTGTCAACGACACTAATAGAAACCTATGTTTATAAGACAAGTATCACTACCAGACGTTTGCAAAAGTTGCAAAAACAGCGAAAAGAAGCATCATGCCAAAGGTTATTGTTTAGCTTGCTACATGAGGCTTATCCACAGGAGCAAAGACAAAGGCTTGACAGATGTATCGGAAGAACGTAACATACAAGAGTAATAAACATAACGCCAAACAATATGCGACTCACACATGCAACCCGAAGCGACTTCTTTAGAAGTAAGGCCATTCTTAATATCCACCAACGGCAGATGGAGTTCATCATAGAGCAACTTCAGCCTAAGCAGGAGGGTTATAAAGTATGCGAAGTCTCAGCCTGTCAGATTCTTACACAAAAGGAATCAGACTCACTCTGCAAGAACCATCTAACCAAGTTCATCGACAACCTACTGCACCGCAACCAAGACAAACTACAATGTACTGATTGCCAGGAGAAGATTTCACACACTGAGTACAAAGTTGATACGGATTATCCCCTGTGTACAAACTGTGGATATCTAGCCTACAAATGATATGAACACAACAGAAAAACAATTCAAAGCATTGAGCTGGCATCTGTGGCAAGCAGAAGCTAAATGGTCGCCAGAGATTGACCAACAGTTGAAAGACCTGGACATCGGAACAGCGTCAGATGTGATCGGGATGTTCATTGATAACCATAACGACATCGCACTTAATCAATTACGCCACTTAGGTATAAACGTATGAGTATTCAATTTAGAAAAGCAGACAAAGCACAATCAAAGGTTCGCATCGGGCTATTCTCGCCATCGGGCTTTGGTAAAACTTATTCAGCACTACGCCTTGCAAAAGGATTAGGTGGGAAGGTCGCTGTGCTAGACACAGAGCGTGGGTCAGCAGACCTTTACGCCAACGACTTCGAGTATGATGTGCTTCAGATGAACGCACCTTACGAAGCTAAGAAGTACATGATGGCTATTGAAGCAGCAGAAGAAGCTGGGTACGGAGTATTTATCATTGACTCGCTATCACACGCATGGGCTGGTGAAGGTGGGATGCTCGACAAGCAAGGTAAGATCGCTGACAAGACAGGTAACTCATGGGCTGCATGGCGCAAGATCACACCTGACCACAACCAGCTTATCGACAAGATTCTACAAAGCAAGATGCATATTATCGTCACCGCTCGAACCAAGACAGACTGGGTAGTTGAAGGTGGAAAGCCAACAAAGGTCGGACTAGCACCTATTTTCCGAGATGGTCTTGAGTATGAGTTGACTTGTGTATTCGACTTAGACAAAGGCCACAACGGTCACTCGTCAAAAGATCGTACCAAGTTGTTCGACGGGTCAGTCATCCCCATGACAGAAAAAGTTGGAGAGCAGTTGCTTGAATGGCTTGAAGGTGGTGAACCAGCCGTAGAGGTTAAGGCCGCTGAATAGTATGGAAACAATCTCGGAAGCAAAAGAATATTTGAAACAAAACTTTGAAGAAGGTGTTGACTGCCCTTGTTGCAACCAATATGTAAAAGTTCACAAACGTCCAATATCTTCGACAGCGGCAAGGTGTTTAATTGAAATCTATAAATATTTCTTACAGCACCCAGACAAAGAATGGGTACATGCTGGAGATTATTTAGGAAGTCTAAACATACCTGCTGCAATGAAAAACACAGGTGAGTTTTCCCGACTAGCACACTGGGGACTTACAGAGTACAAACCAAGAGAAGATGAAGATGCAGGTAAACATAGTGGGATAGTAAGGTTGACTGACAAAGGGCGACGCTTCGCCGCTGGCAAAGGAACAGCCGAAGCATATCTATATTTCTACAACAAAAAGGTTTTAGAAATAGACCATACGCCAATTACCATCCAAGAAGCCCTGGGGAAAAGGTTTGACTATACCGACCTAATGAACTGGGAATTATAAATAATATGCGAGACTCCAAATGGTACAACTTTCTAAATGAGTTGAAAGAGTTTCCCATCACGTTCTTCTGGATATTCATAATCTTACTGGAGATAGCTGCAATTGTTTTCCTGTTAGCACCACGAGCAGCATCAGACACACAAATGGAGGTTAAGACGCTCCCAGTGGCCGAATTACGCCTCGTAGAGCCTGTTAGCATCGTAGATGTTGGACAAGGAACAGTGAGAACGGTGACTGCATACACATCACACGTTGAACAGACTGACAGCACACCCTGTCTTGGCGCAACTGGTGCAAATATTTGCCACTTATTCCACCAAGACGAGATGAGTATATGTGCAGCAAACTTTGTATCACTGGGTACTCTCCTCTATATCGAAGGATACGGGGAGTGCGTAGTGATGGATCGTATGCACTCAAGATTTACAGATCGCGTTGATATTTATTATGGCTTGGATGTGACTCAAGCACTTGAATGGGGAATTAAAAATGTAAGCGTAGTTGAATTATAATCATTGGCTATCCTGTCCTGCTTCGCTCGTGTAGAGAAAGTGTTATCGGGTTAAAACCTGCCGACAAGGCAACGCACTAATCAGAAACGGCGTTGTGGGACTGGGTAGCTAAGCAATGTGCGCTTCCCGTTCTCCACTGAGAACGCTATTAACTAATAAATACTATTAGTAGCCATTTTTTATCCGCTATTGCCTACTCAGTGATAGCGGGAAGCGCATAAACAAAAACGCACTGCATCGTAATGATATAATGGGAGTAGGAGTAGAAAGGAGTCTGCCATGAGCGACAACATGGGCGGATTCATCTGCCCTGACGACAATACACCTATCGTTCCGCATGGTGGGGTTCTCGACCTCATCAAAAAGCAAATCGTTTTCTGGGGTTGTTGCCATGTCTGTCGAAAGGCAAAGCGCAATCCCAAAGTAGTCGCAAGGATTGACCTCGACTTCGCCACGTTTTACGCTGCCAAGCATGACGGTATGGTCTGGATGGAAGAATGAAAAAACTTCTCAAAAGACCTGATGTGATGCTGGCAATCGCAATCATCTACCTCTTGGCGGTCTACGTCATGTGGAGAGAAGGAAGGAGTAGGAGGTGAGACGTGCTGTATATCGCTTACATCCGAGTGATGGGATGTGATGCTACTGGTATCGGGGATACGCCCAACAAGGCTATCGCCTGTGCCGTTAGGTATCACTTCCACCACAAACCCGACAACAAACCCGTAGACCTTGAGTTGGTCGAACTCATCTGCCTGAAGCGACTGCACCCCAAACGGAGGTGATCAATCTCTCAGTTCTGCTTCCCTCTGAGTTATTAAAAGGGAAGCTCATTTTTCTGTAATAATAAAAAGATGACCTCGTGGGGAAGGTCATCTTTTTTATTTGATTGTCAACATTCGTTGTTCCCTCGCCAATGTTGCCGTTGCTTGCTAGCAAGTTTCAACTAACAATTCAGGTGGAGATAAATGTTGGTTTTGCCAACACCTTGTTCATTATGTGTTTATGTTCAAGGGCTTAGACAGTTAATTTATTCAGCAGCTTCTTCCGCAACTTCCTCTGCTGGTGCAGACTCCTCAGCTTCTTCAGCAGGAGCTTCAGCTACTTCTTCAGCAGCAACTTCCTCGGCTGGAGCCGCACAACACTCTGCTGCACAATCTTCAGGACAAGGTACTTTTTCTTCTTCACTCATAATTTTGTGATTAAGATTTATTTATGTATGTGTTTTGATAAGCAAACTCTCCGTGAAGAGCTTTCGCCATTTTATCATATTCCTTTGCTGCATCAATCTCTTGTTTGAAGAATCCTGAATATTTTTTACCTTTAGCTACTATCTGCATATACCATCCTTTATCCCTTTTTGAATAACAAACACCTTTGTATTTGCTAGATGCATTCACTTTAGTTTTAGGTTTATTCCAACTATTTTCTTCCCTAGTACATAACCTTATGTTTTCTTTACGATTGTCTAGTTTGTTTCCATTCTTGTGGTCAACTTCTTGTCCTTTTTTTGCATCAAGGATCACTCTATGCATAAGAAAAGTTTTCCCATCTGGGAATCTGTAATTGACCATCTTCCCATTCGCCATAGCATAGCCAAGTTTATTGTATGACCACTTATAGCTAGATACTAAATCAAAATCATCGTCGTCAACTAAAGCAACCTTTGTTTTATTGAGCCGGATGGTCTTCATACTATCTTGTGTAATCTGGAACTGGCAAGTTACTAGCTCGTGCGAATTTCGCAAGTGCTGCTAGGACCAAACCAATGAGAACTTGAATAGATGCCGCATCTACATTCAACCAGTTTATTAGGATGAGTGCAACTGCAACGACCACTGCTAACTCAATAACATGAATTAGAGTAGAAAATAGTGCGTTCTTCATACAATCATTTCTTAGGTGATTTAATCTTTTTAGGCTTCTTTTTCTCTTTTTTGGGCTTATCGCCCTTGCCACCTTTTTCCCATATGTATTATATCATTTATCGTTAGGATTTTCTGTCCCAACGGGAATTTTAGATAGGTCTGCATTGGAAATCCCCACAGCCATACGTTGAACAAACGCCAACATTTCCGTTGGTGTAGACCCGATATAATGTCTAACTCCTTCAGGATTAACGTACCAGCCTTCACCATGATCTTCTACCTGTAAAAACATCTTTCCAGCGTGTTTCTTGGCAAAGTTCCAGTCAACCGTCGGATGGGCCTTCTGTTCATCCTCTTTAATCCAACAATGATTGCCCCAACCGCCCTCATTCTTACCAACGTATACTACTTCACCTTCACAGGGGCTTTTAATTGGCGAACCGTAGTCATCATGACCTGAACCCCAGTTAATATCTACTCCTGGGTGATAACCTAAAATCTGATCGTTACGTTTAATCGGTGAAAGATATTCATATCCACCATAAGTCTCGTATCTAGCAGGAATGTGTTTGCGTTTATCCACCCAGTGATCTGGGTCAGGATAAGCAGCCTCAACCTGTTCTTTAGTCATTCCCCAGATATACTGCCTCCAATTCTGGGGTTTTGTTGCCTTAACCTCATAATGCAAATGCGCCCAACGAGTGCCAGAAGCTCCCACTTTACCAATCGGGTCGCCCCTCCTGATCTTTGTGCCAACCTGAATATGTTTAGCAAACGAATCCAAGTGGCTTAGATGATGGTAGGCCATATTAGTAGTATTTATTTATAAGTACGGTCACAGCTAAGGGTATAAGAAAAGCCACTATTGAATAAAACATAATGGCTCTAATTCTAAAATTACTATTTCTAGTGACTTGCCCGTTCAACTTAGCAAGGTGTGTGTTTGTTGCAGCGTGTTGTTTTTCATTATCAATAAAATGCTTATCCGCTTGGTCAAACTTAACCTCCATCAATTCTTTTAATGAATCTATTTTAGTAGCTAATACAGCATTTGTGGGGTTTGGATCTGACATATTATTATAGGAATAGCCCTTCTTGAGCGATCATAGCGACTGCTGATAGTGCGATAACTTCAGCCTCATCGGTTGTAAAAGTATTATCAACGTGGTCTGTGATGGTGGTTTTGATTGTGGTCACTGAACTACTGGCAGTAGTAAGCAAAGTACGACTATCCTCATCTAAAAGGACATCATATGTTTTCCCGTCATCTGGGTCGATTATTCTAACTGTTAGTTGTTCTGCCATATATTATATGTCTCCATCAGATTTCATAGCGGCTGCGGCTGTTGCGGCTACCGTTGCTGCATCCGTAGCAGAAAGCCCATCTTCTTCTTGATTCAAAATCACATACTTAATAATCTCAGTAACTCTGTCTGTAGGAGCGACCACAGTCCTAGAAGTTTCTGTTAGCTCAACATCATAAAAATTAGTCGTTCCAGGATCAATGATTCTAATTGTTCGTTTCTCTGCCATATTAGTGGGTTATCCAAGTGGTTGCACTGATCGCTGTGATTATAAGTGCATCTCCATCTCCATTTATTATGGCACTTGTGTCACCAGTGATATCAGTAATAATTGTATCAGCTCCTGCTCGGTTAATAGTAATGTTATTTACACTAGCGTTAGCACCTGCATCTTTAATCTCGTAAGAACGACCAATGTTATTCGTTGAGTTCCAAGAACTTGTTGCACTAGGGAGTGTGATTGTAACTGCACCAGTTCCTGTATAAGTAACCGCAACGAGGTCGTGAGATGCCCCTAGTGTCAAGGTTGCCGCGGCTAGAGTTGTAATGTCTCGACCTCTGCTACCGTTAACTTCAAAGTCTGAAACTGGAACCAATGTACCTATACCCACTTTGCCGTCTGATCGTATGAGCATTTTGGTTGTAAGCGAACCCCCAGCTTCCTTAGTTTTGAAACCTATCTCCATTGGCACGCTACCTGCTGCTGGTGTCCCGTCAACTGCCACGACGATTTCTGCACCTTCTGAAAAAGATGAGCCATCGCTTCCATAATATCGTGTAATACCAATAGCATCATTGTCATTGACGACAGTATGAGCGTCTATTGTTGCACCTCGGCTTTTCCTAAAGAATTGGTTTGCTGCAAAAGTATTGGCCGAATACCGATCCTGATAAAGCGACGCTGTTCCTAGACTAATACCTTCTTGTTTGAGTGTGCCACCACTCATTGTGACATCAAGATCAAAAACTGTATCGTCTGCAATCTGGAAGTAATCTTCATCCTCCATCCATGTAATGACTCCATCATTACTTTCTCCATCAAATGTAAGTGTGTAGTCTTGTCCAGCAGCTCCTTGACCAATCGTTACATCGTCACCTAAAACGTGTATGCCCGTACCTGTACGAATCGCATACCCACCAGAACTCTGGTCATCAATCTTAATCCCCCATGAATTCGTTACACCAGTTCCAGCTTGGTCCTCGCAATGATAACCGTACAGGTTAGTAATTGTATGACTAGCGTCAATGTTCTTTGGACTTCCCGCAAGAAACAACTCAGCCGTTCCAATTGACCCAGCGTCATTATTATTAAAACCAGCTTTAGCCAGATTACAAACCATCGATGTTACAAGCCCTGTCGTAACTCCACTACCTCCACCACAGGCCAGGAAGTTCTGCATTCCGATCATGCTTTCACATGTTCCTGTCGAGTTCCAGGCGATTGAAGCGTTACTAGCTCGGAAAGAGTTTGTACCTGTTGCAGAGGCACTACCCGCAGCTCGCAGAAGTGTATCGAATCCACGGAACGCATTTGCTTGTGTCCCACTACCAATCTCCGCACGATAGCGCATCCCTCTGATAAAGTTTCCTGTACCTGGGATCGGTCCGAACCCAAAAGGCTCAATTCTAAATGCGGATGGTGTAGTTATCGCTAGGTTATATGGAAGGGTCTCAGCAACAAAGATGTCGTTACCAAGAGAGTCTTTAATTGTAAATGCGGACTGTGAGTCGCTGGTGGTCTGAAAAACAACATCACCCGTATCGTTAATCGTCGCTGTGCTATTTTGAATCTCATCACCAGTAGTTCCATTAAACCTCGTAATCGAGTTATCAACAGAAACACTTGGCCCGATGACATCCGCTCCGTTGTTGTCGTCGATTTTAGGTAGCATAGGTTTAGACTTCTACTGCTATATAACTAACTCCTTCTCCGCTCGTATCAGCGTCTATATAAATATCTACAAGGTTATCAAAAGCCAGAGAGATAGAAGCACCACGCCTTAGTACAAAACCATTAGTCGAATCAACCGAAATATCACCAACATAGATATTACCTGTGTTGGTTCGTAATGCTTTGACTACAACACCAAGAATTGACGTTGATGCTGCCAGAGTTTCAGCAGTACCAGCCACGGCAACGGTGTTTTGTCCATTAAGTAATGTACTTGGAGAGTCTTCGAGGGTAGTAACCGTTCCTGTAATACCACCACCTGCTCTCTGCATCTGGCTACCCATAGAATTATAGTGATGCTAGTATTTCTTGAATGCGTTTCTTTCTGTCTTCAAATGCTTTTCTCATTGCTTCAAACTTCTCAAGTTCTTCATCTAACTTCGCTTTCATCTCACGAGTACACTTTGCAACAGCAGAATGGTTTGCTGATGCTGCTTCTTTCTCAGCTACTGCTTTCCTACGAGCTTTTTCTTCTTCTTTTCGAGACGCTTGAGCCTCACCTAGTTCAAGATTAGCTTTTTCAAGCAGACCTTGACGCTCGTCTGTCTTCTTTTGAATATCAAGAATGTTTTTTTCAAGGTCTGGGATTAACCCCTCAATGGTGTCTCGCTTAATCTCAAGACCAGCAATCTCTTTTTCAAGAGTTCCCATTAAACGGTTAAGCCGCACTTCTTCTTCTCGATATATCGCAACTTTTTGTTGTGCTATTTGGATTGCTTCTTGAATCTGCTCAGGTAAAGCAACCCTCTTAGATGGGGTTGAATGTGGCATATTATTCTTTTTCTGCTCGTTCTGAAGCATTAAATCGTGGCGTAGTTCCTGCAACTGTAATGATTCCTGTGTAAACCTGGTCTGATGGGCTGTCGTAGCTTCCGCCTGTTCCGTCATCTGAAACCGTTCCAGCAGCGAGGATGTAATCGAAGTCAGTTACCGAAGCACTTGCACCTTCCTTCACAAACAATGCTTCTGTGGCGAGGTTCTGAATTTTATAAGACACACGAGCTGGGTTAGCTGACAATGCAGTTCCAGCAGAGGCCAAAATACCTGACCTTGTTGTTTTGCGTGTTTTTAATACTTGTAGAGACATATGTTTTAGTTAATAACTTATGAGTTTATTATATCAGAGAATTAAACTATTTTTTTAACTTCCTTAGACCCTGTTTAGCTGCTGGAGTTTTAGGAGTTACCGCTCCCTCAGTTTTTGGGGACGTACTCGAAACTTTAGGTATTGGTTTTCCTTGAGCGTCTTTTAGAGCCTGAGAAATTATCTTACCTTCAGCAGCCGTCGGTTTTACCCCACGGCGCAACTTATCAATAATTGTCTTTACAGCATCACGAATCAATCCCTTTCCGATTGAATATCGTTCGAGGATTGGGATGATGATTTTGGGATTGGCAAGAATCGCTCCAATAAGTCCGCTAGGTATTCCCCCAGCAAGTAAGCCAACACCACCACCAAAAAGAATGTTTTGAGCATAAGCACCTACTTTATTACCTGCTGCGTATTCGATATCTTCGATTGCAGCAAGGAGTTCTAAGTCTTTTTTAATTCCAGGTTGCAGTTTCTCCAATGTTGCGAGCGTTTTTTTTCGTCCTCTCTTTAGAGAGTTTACCACTGCGGATAACTTTACCTCACCCTTCTTGTCAACTACACTCTTTGTCTCATTGATGAACTTGATTAGACCTGCATATTCTTCATCTATCTCATTCAACCCTGATATCTTTTTACGGAAGTCATTATTAAATGTATGTCGTAATTGACGGGATACACTACCTGAAACACTTGTTTTTGTCGAGCCAAGTGGTGTAAAGCCGATATTTGCTAACCCACTTCTCATTCTCAAGAACTCACCTGAAGATACTTGACCAGTCTGTGCAAAAGTCGTCAAGAAGTCGTCAATAGTTGATTTATCTGATTTAGACATGACTTTTGACGCTTTTCTGTCTACTTGCCCTGCATCATCAAGTACAATTCCAACTTTTGATAAAGATTCCTGCCAGTAATTTACTGGAATATCTACCTGTTCTGCACCCTCTCTAATCGGCTTATAAGCAGCACCAGTGTCAGAGATATGATCTTTCAGTCTTTCAAAAGCACTTTTAACTTTCTTCTCTACCGTTGCTCGTTCTAATCCGCCAGCTCTTGCCGCCGCAAGTTCTCCACCACGACTTGTAGCTGTTTCAATCGTTCCTCGACTAAGACCAGATGCTTTTCCAGCTCCAAACTTCAATGCGTCAGGGACAACTTTCGTAAGCAAAGGAGTAGCACCACCAAGCACAAGACCGCCTACAGCTCCGTATCCCAGACCTTTCAAAGCCTCAATACTAGCTTCACCATAAGTCCCGCCTTCTTGCAACTCCTTACCACCTAATGCCAGTGCAGTTCCAATAGCTGCTTCTGGTACAGCACGTTTAATACCTTGTCCTACTGCTCCTTTCAATGTAAGACCAACACCTTTTGCAGCACCACCAATAGGAGCAAAAGAAGCCACTTCAGCACCAAAACCAATCATCTTCTTAGCGGCTTCAGGCGTAGTTTCACTTCCTGTGAAAGCTGGCTCTGTTTTACCTAGAAACGGAACATCTCTTGTCTTCTCTAATGCCTCTGAAGCACCTCTAATATCACCTCTAGCGAGGTCTAAGACGCTTTCACCTACATTCACCGCTGTTGTACCTAATTGCCCAAATGGACGCAAAATCTCTTTCCCAAGTGTCTTCAAAAACCCATCTTTCTTTGCAAGTGGCTTTGATCGTAATTCAGCTAAAGCAGCTTGCACTTCATTCTGCGGAGAAGATGCTTGAGAGCCACTTTGCCCTCGTAATCGCTGAAGCTCTAGTTGTACTTCGTTTGTAGCCATATTAAGCAAGTAAGTTAGCTATTTCTCTTGGATCGTAGAATGATCCATCTGAACGCTGAACAGTTAGGTCTAAGTGCGATCCATCTCCACCGCCCAGAGGTATTGTCTTTCCAGTATTTCCACCCCTTCCTATAACCTGTCCTTTTTTAATTTGTTGTCCTTTCTTTACACCGAATCCATCTAAGTGAGACAGCCATACTTCATTTCCTTGAGCAGTCTTAATTCTGACCTGCTTCCCAAAGCCACCATTCGTTCCAACAAATACCACTTTCCCTGCGGAGGGTGACGGTACTGGGTCGCCTACTTTCAGATCAATGTCCAATCCATGCTTCCAAAGTGAGCTTCCGTATCCTGTGATTGCTCCCAAGTCTAGTACATTTGCTGAACCGTTTAGCGACATATTCAGGTCGTTGTTAAAAGGCTGTGATTCAGCTTCTCCTAATTGTTCTCGTATGTAATCGTCAGTCCATTCTGGATGCAATTCTTTTAATTGATCCACTTCGTCCTGAGTAACTGTTATAGCTTCTGCTTGGAAACCTTCTGAAACAGCCGCTTCCATTCTTGCCACGACTTCTTTAACTCGCTGTAACTCTGCTTTGAACTCTACTGGCCCTTGCAGCTCTGGATCGAGTGTTGTACCTCCTGCCATCATCATTCGTACGTCAGCTTCACTCATCTGTGGCCCAAAGAACTTTTTAACATTAGGATCACCAGCCATTGTCAAGACAAGTGTCTTAATGGTGTTAGCAGCGGCTTGTAAGTTCGTGTAATCAGTTGCTCCAAAGATACCTTGAGCTATAGCTTCTTTCCATTTTGATCGCCCTGCTGCGTGTGCAAATTGTTCAGCTCCTGCAATAGCAGAATTGATTAGACTGAGTTGCTGCTGTTGTTGCATTAGCTCCTCTGGGTTGACATTATCTGCATTAACTATTGGATCCCAAGTACCTGTTTGTGCGTTCCATTGTCGGTAATCATTTTCACCAAACTTTTGAACTTTTGGTGCAGACGTATCTACCTCCTCAACTGGCTCTTGGAATCCAGGCAAAATACTGCCCGTAAGATTTCCATTTGCATCTTTCGAGATAACGTAAGGAATCCCATCAATAATATCTAGGGTTGCATCCTCTATTGCAGCTAGTTCGGGAATAGCATCAGAGATTATCGTTCTGAACTGTCCAGCGGACGGATCATAATAACCTCCGACGAATCTATCACCTTGTTGTGAGAATGTTGCGTTTGCTTCGGGACTATTTATCGCCCAATAAGCCTTAGCCTCAAAGTCACTCAATCCTGAGTCTGCAAGCAAGTTCTGATAGTCACTCTGATCCATGTCATCAAGACTCGCACCAGAAGCAGCGATATTTGAGATAGATTCTTTAGCTGCTGTTGCTATTGATTTCAACCTTAATCTCTCAGCCTCATCTTCATCGAGCTTTAGTCGTCGCTCCTGTTGGAATCGTGTTATTTCTCTATCGTGAATATCAGTAGCTCTATCTTGTGCTGCTGCCATGATCTTTGCCACTTCAGCTCGGCGTTCTGCTTGTCGAGTTGCAAGGATTTCATTCGTTGCTTGTCTTGATTGTTCTTGACCTGTTAATTGAAATGGAGAACCAGCCAAGCCAGCACCAACCAGAATAGAACTTGTTTGAGCAAGTCTTGCTTGACCTTGTTGTTCTAGTCGTTGGATCTCTTGCTGGAAGATGCCTTGTGTGGCATCAATCATTGCCTGAGCCTGATTCATCTGTTCATCTCGGATCTCTTCAAGACTTCTTGGCTTGGGAATATCTGCTAGACCCTCTGCTCCAGTAAGAACTGGTCGATCTCTCTCTGCCTCTCTTGCCTTAGCCTCTTCTATCTTCTTTAATTCAGCTAGTTGAAATGGAGTCTTCGTAGCTTTTCTATCTCGTAACTCTTTAGTAGCTTGCTGATTACTTGCGATAGCTTGTAACTTATCAAACTGAGCCTGTTTTTCAGGTGTCATTGTACTGCTCGCTGCCCGTTCAGCTTCGAGCTGCGCCCTAGCTGCCAACTCTTCTGGTGTTGGAGCCACTGGAGCTGGGACTGGAGCAGATGCTGCTGCTACCTGTGTCCTTACAGGAGCTGGAGTAACAACTGGTCGTGCCGTTGGACTACCAAAAGATTGATTAGCGAATGACTGTGGGCCTGCTGGAATGTCTCGTGACATTGGGCCAGAAGGCAAGACCGTTGGTGTCTTATTCTCGAATGCGTTTGATTGGTTGAAGGCTACTAGAGGATCAACGAAGTCCCTTTTCACACTTTGTAGTAAGTTTGCCATAGATTTAGATTGTCATTGTTGTAGGAATAAGATCCACAGCTATTCCAGTTATGACTGGTGTAGCATTATTGTTGCTATCTCCGTTAGTCTGACAAACTAAATGAACTCTGCCATCTATCGCACACACGCCTTGAACATAATTATCTGTGAGTAATGTGTAACTTGCTGTATCAATCGTTGTTCCAGACGAGTCAAACCGCCTTATAAGATTTGCTGATACGTCAACGCAAATGTATCGGGAATTAGTATCATCATAGAAGAATCCACTGTCAGAATCCACAGCTGTATCCAGTGTGATGTTATCCACAAATGTTAGGGTTGTCCCTGCGATTCCTGAGAACCTACGAACATTAGTCGAAGTGTTCAAAATCAACAGGTAACTATTCGTTGGGTCATGTCCCAATGCTCCTTCCGTATCCTGAGATGCAAATGTTACACTTGCCCCATTCTTAACCATAATGTTTGTTTCATATGAATCCCATCTATCTGTACCGATGTAGATTAGACCCACCCCAACAGCAGTGATGGCTTGTGTGTTTCGTTGCGTAACAGAAATTGAGACTCCGTAATCGGTCACAATTTCTGCGCCTACTAGAAAGTGTCCTCCGCCACTTCCTGTTCGCCAAGATCCAACAGAAATGACTTTTGTCGTGTCATCTGAGAATCCTGATCTATATGGTGACTGTCCACACTTGAAAGTAGTCTGGGTTATAGCAGAAAAGTTCCATCCTCTCGCAAAACTTTCATGTATGTGAAGCGCATCAGCATCACTTCCATCTGTAAGTGTCTCTGCTTCAGCTCCGCTAATGTCTGTACTACCAAAGAATGTAGCTGTCTCATTCGCAATAGCTGTTGTTAGGTTTGATGCTAGCGGTGTCTGTAACTGGAACTGTGTACCGTCATAAACTACTTCTACAATCTGTGCAGCTTCAATATCTCCAGCTTCCAGAGCTTGATCGTTATGCTTGAGAATGTTTTTTACTCCCAAAGCGTTCAAGTTCAGTGTAGAAGCTCCAGTGTTTAGGTTTGTTGCTAAAAATGATACTCGCATTCCAGCGGCGTAAGTTGTAGGTGCTGGCACAAGAGTCACAACGTAAGCATCTGCCGCTCCACTATCTGCCGCATAAACGTGCTGTTGATTCTGTACGTTTGCTGCGATATCACTCGGAGCTGCTACTAGTGGGCCAGTGGTTGACCCTGTATCTGTTCCAGTCTGAGATTCAGCACTGGTTGCCATCTCATTTAACCCCTTAGTTGATGGGCTTGCATCTGGCGCACCTGCCACTGCTACGTTGTTTACATAAGCCACACTAGCTGCCTTAGTTGTTTCACCCGCTGTTGGTAGAGCTAGACCGTCAACGCTCTGTACACCCGTCCAATCAGGAGAATCAAAAGCCTCATCGCCATTTAGTCTTTCTACAACCTTAATAAGTGCCAAGTTTGTAATCTTCACACTTGCACCACGATCATGCTCGAACTGATTAGATGCTTGGTTTGTTGCTGCGTCTACTCTTGAAAGACCTCGTGTCGTAATCGTTCCCGATGCGCCATTAAGAACAACGAGCATGTGTTCTTCATTACTTGCTCCCTCACTCAAAGTAAGAAAGTAAGTATCATTAAGAGTTGCTCCGTCATCATCGACGCTTACATTCAGCGTTAATGTGGTCGCTGAACTGCTCAATTTTACTGCGAGGCTTGTGGAAAAGTTTGCTTCTACTTTAGGAATCATATATTAAGATGTTTGCCTATATTTCTTTAGATTTCTTTGTCCGTAAGTCCGAACATCGGAATAATTGATGTTTGACACAGACGCAAAACCCACACTGGTTGCTGAAAAACGGATTTTGACCTCATCAAACTTAGGACTCCTTACTCGGAACTCACGAATATATTTATACGCTTCTATTCCGTTACCACCACCACCTACTTCTAGGTTTGCAACCTGTGGACTACCTACCGTAGTAACATTTGTTGTATCAACATAATCACCTGTCCCATCTATTGTACCAATTTCTGAGAAGGCTGACCCGTCATACGATAGCTGAACACTTATAATTTGGTCTGGGCCAATAGAACCTTCGATGGTCAAACGCTTGAACTTCTTTAATTCTTCAAGTTCTAACTTACTCAACTTACCTTCCCAATAGTTCGTAACGAGTGATCCGTTAGCTGAGAAACCAGTGAACAGTTGCGTTACGTTGTCTGTGGAACTTTCGCCAGCCCATAAATCACCATCATTGTCTGCAAGGACTGAAACTTGGTAGTCAAGCACATCAAAAGACTTCCATGTTTTGTGATATGCAATCAATCGGTTATTAACCGTGCTGTCAGCCGTCCTACATGAAGCCAAAATGTAGTCACCCCATTGGAACATGACCGAATCTGCGAAGTTAAGTGTGGATAAGTCAATATTGAACGAAAACTCGGTTGGAATAACCTGATCGTTCGTTGATTCAAGAGAAAGTAGATTGAAACGAGGTTCTGAAGGGTTAGAGGTATCAATGAAGTAAATACCGTCACCAGTCGCTACGGCTGCACGCCAGTTAGGCATACCAATGTTCTGTCTAAATTCCTCGTTTGTAGGGTATAGATCATCAACTGGCATTGAAAAGAGCCATGCGTTGCCTTGATGTAGGCAGTAGAACTCTGATCGATAGTTCAGGACGTTCAAAAGATCACCGCCAGTTGGTTGTGGTAAGAAATAGCCTTCAGTTGCTATGCGAATCGGTGTTGTAAAGCTGAAATCTGCTAAACCATTACTTCCACTGTCTTCCCAGTCATAGTTTGCAGTCACTGGAGCTGCTGTAATCACGCTAAATGTCACGCTATACGCTCCCGTAGCATAATTGATCGATCCGCTGCCATCACCAGTGAATCCTCCATCCTTATCGTCCTGCATCGTGCTAGTTCCATCGGTAAATACTACGTTGAAACACGTCCTATCACCCGTAACAGCCGCTAAAGTACCTGTATAAGTCGGCCCAGGGGCAGCACCAATAGCTTCAGCAGCTACAGATGTATATACACTCGTATCTTGCGTGTCTTTATACGATCCGTAGAGGTAGTTTTTGTTGTTTAATCGGTTCCACAAGTGAAGACGACCGTTGTGTGCGTCAATATAGCCTCGATATACACCATTTGCATCTGTTAAATCTTTCACGTCCGTAGGGTTTGCCAGCATGATCTTATAAAGACCCGTACTTGGTGACGAGATCCATGCCTGGTATCCAGCGAGTGAAGTATAAAAAGTTATTGCAGTATCTTCTGCATATCCTGCTGGTGTTGAAAATAGAGTGGCTATTGTCGTACTAGATTGAACAGTGCCGTAAAGTCTAACTTCGTCAATCTCCCCATCGAAAGTAAGGGCATCTGTATCAGCATTACCCACCATTAGATCATTACCTACATCTGTACTGCGTGTTCCAGCAGGGATTGATTCTTCAGTAATAGAAACGGAAGACCCGTCTATATAAATAACTGGATCGTTAGTCGCTGAGTCAGAGTTATACGTTATAAGAACGTGATGCCAGGAGTTAATCGAGATTGGTAGAGAAGCAGTTATCCATTCACCGTCAGTTCCACTAAATCGTTGGAAAAATCTAACTGCCATCAAGCCAGCGGCTTCATCTCGTACTAACAAGCCCCATCCATCATTAGCAGCACCATCCTTATCTACGACTCGCCCTTGATTAGCCTCACCATCGGAGTTTGCGTTGATCCATACGGATAGCGTACCTCCACCATCCCAAATGTTCTGAATAGCAGAATCATCAGCTATGGTTACGTCACCACTAGCACCATCGAAGTTCAAGGCATTACCAACTATGCCCGTGGCTATTGTCGCTGAAGTTACCGTTCCATCATTATCATTACCACTACGATCTGAAACCAAGCCGCCAGCGACTGTCTGGAAATCCCAGTAACCAATGAGGTCAGAGTTTGGCTCTAGTACGTTCGTGCCACATTCAACCCAATCTGCCGCTGAGTCAGCGTAATACTCAATTCTTTGGTTACGAGTCCTAAATGGAATCTTAGTCCCACCAACTGTCTCACCCACCTTCAATCCTGTAATCTTTCCTGCTCCGTTTTCTGTGCCAATAACATCATAACCACCAGAGAGTTCCATGTGATCTCCAAGAGTAAGCCAGTTAAGTGAGCTACTAGCGGCATCTTCAGGAATCGAAAAATCCTCGATCTTAGTGACGAGGCCAGACTTGAAGTTTTGGATATCAAACTCTCGCATATGTATTATCGTAAACTCTTAGGTGTTGTAATCGGTGATCGACTGTTTGATCGTTTGTTTCTCAATTTCAATGTGTCATTCCACGTCTCCATTCGACCCAACATTCGTTCATATTGATTACTCCACCGATCATCCCATGATCGACTTTTCTCGCCAGCATCAGCCGCGTAATAAAGTTCTGCCATTTTGAGAGGAATAATTGAGTGACACCAGTCTGGGAAAACCCAATCAGGATCACCTGGGGTAAGATCATCCGAAAATTCCGTGTAGTAAAAGTACATTGTCTTCGCACTGTGATTCTCTCCAGAGAGATGAATATTGTTACTGTTCAAATCCATGAAATACCCAAGAGGGTTATTTTTCTTATTGATTCGGTCTGTGAAATCAACTTTGTCGTATGGGATGTTCCCATTGTCTTCGACCATCAAGACATCATGCAAAAACCGCGTAGGCAAAGTTCCTAACGCGCTTGAAAAAGAATATCCAGCGGAGACCGAGTAGGTCGTTTCCTTCTTCAAAATTTCCCATATCTCAAGCGTTTCGACCTCGTTCATTGCGTCGTTTACTAGTTGATAAACGAAATCCGTATCAAGAACATCATCCACCATGTTCTCAAACTTGGTTATCATTTGTGTTGAAGTCATAGATTTTTGTTTACTAATCCTAGCCTTGCCTCCGTAGGAGGCAAAGGAGAACTACTAAGCTGCGTCTGGAACTAGGGTTGCAATTGCAGCACCTGAACTGTCCCATCCGTAGGCAATAAATTTACCTGCACCGTGACATATAATTCTAATTGTTTGACCTGCTGCGATAGCAAGCTCGTTTGTTCCGTCGCAGTTAGATCCATTGATTGTCTCAGTGGAACTAGCAACTGTTCGGATTTCAAATCCTGTTGCTGCTGCAAATAACGTGAAGTCAAGCCCAGCGATTGCCTCTGGGAGAGTAACAATGTTATCTGAACTAACAGAAGTAACTTCAATCTTGCTGTAAGTATCTTTGATTAGACCTGTTGTCAAACCATCAGCAGTAGCAGTAACACTCTGTGCGTCAATTTGGACACCAACAGAAGCGATAATAGCTGTTGCATTCACAACACCACCAGAGGATGAAGGAGACAGAGTAATATCTGAGTCATCAAACTTTATCCGTTCTTCTAGTGATCCAGCTACATCAACCTTGAAGCTCATTGCTCCAGCAGGGTTAGCAGCGGAAGCATCAGTTACGACAGCTTCGATAACTGCGTAAGCCTCTTCAGCTTGTGCATCATCTTCTCCTAAGAAAGAAATGCGACCAACAATATCAGCAACGGCTTGTGAACCACCTTGCTGCATCAATTGAAGTTGAGCACCAAGCGCACCAGCGTTTGTACTTGTCAACTGCGCCTCATCAGTAGCAATAACAACAGCACCTGTTCCCTTAGCATTAAGGTTAAGGTCAATGTCAGTGTCATCACCAGATGCTTGAAGAACTGGTCCGCTACCAGTGGCAGCAGACTGGATTGTTAATTCGTTTACAGATGTTGCAATCGAATCGAGGATCAATACTTCTTCTGCTTCTGAGTTCACAAAAAGGAATCCTGTATCAGCTTCACCTTCTGCAATGAAGACTGGAGATACTCCAGTACCTGCGTTAGCGATTCCAAGATGGTTTACAGCAGAAGCTGTAACTACCCACTCAAGGATTTCGTTTCCATTTGTGTCTACAAAAGAAGCTCCATCGGCTGCGATAATCTCGGCTGCTGCCACTGATCCCATGAGGTCAAAGGAACATGACTTTGTAGTCCCCTGGTTCTCATAGATTGATTTTGTCCCACTAGAAGCGTCAGTCTTTACGAATTGACCACCTTTAGCGAAGCCTAAGAGGCTTGAAGGGACTGTCAAGCCCTCCGCACGTCGGATATTTCCTGATGAATCATACTCAATAACTTTTACAATAGTTCCTGAAATATCCACCACGTCGTAACCAACTCGGATAGCCCTGTTAACTGATCTTGCCATAAATATTTGTCTCGTTATCGCCCTAACAAGGACGATGAGAGGGAGTAGGTGTTTCGTATGAAACAACCCACTCCGCTTACCCATCATTTAATTGTTTTTAGGTCCAACTTGCACTGTTAACTTGAACGTCTACGAGTGCGTTAGCTCCTTCTGTGAATGTGTTGATTCCGTACAAAGCATGAGGCTTGATGTACTTACCAAGCTGTGCAGGGATGTCTGAAATAGCTACACCAACATTAGCTTGCATAACCATATCAATAGCACCCTTCTGTCCGAACATCTGGTGGGAAGTTTCTGAGTCCCAAGCGTCTGTTACGTCAGTGAATGTCTCGCTAACAACAACGTATCCGTAACCTTGTGCTTGCACTGTAAGAGTGTCAGCAGCATCGTCGTTTGTAGCTGTCATTCGGCGTAGAGCGTTCTGACTAGCTGTTGACAATGCGACGTTGTTTGCTGTTGTGGCAGTATCAGGGGAGTTGATAATACCCTCCAAAAGTGCGCGATCAAGATCAACAGAAGCCTGAATCAAGAGGTTTCCAGGTGTCGAACCAATGGTTGATACGAATGTGAACGTAACGCCATTGATAACAACTGTGTCGGTGTTGGATGGCTGTGTCGCCATTGCAAGCACACCTGTCCACTGTCCGTTCGTAGTTACGAAGTTGTCGAACTCAAAGTAAGTGTTCTTGTAAGCATTCTTTCCAACCAAGTCTCCGTCACGCGTCTCACGACCTGCAAGAGAGTATGTAAGTGACTCTTGGAAGTAAGGTGTAAGGTTAGCGAATCCAGCACTACCGCCTGGCTTCAAGTTTCCTGCTTGTGGTCGTGGGTCCATTGCTCCCACAATGTTTACATCGAGATTCTGCAACTTGCGTTGTGCAGCAGCATAAATCTGAAGCACGTTTGTTGAATCAAGTGTAATTGGGTCGCCAGAGGAACCACCAACATCACCGTCATCAATTGAAGATGTTGCGTTAAGTACCTCGGCATTGTAGTCAGCGTCAATCAACTTGTTGATTGCTCGCATACCATCGTCAGCAAGTCGCTGTTGGATGTTTGACTTGTGCTGTAATGCGTCCCACTTATCAGCGCGAAGAAGGATAGCTGGGGTTTGGTTGACAGTAAGAGTCTCGGTAGATTCTGTATATCCCTGCTCTTCCATGTCTGTTCCACGAGTGTAGGAATCAGCATAAAGAGTAGCGAATGTAGGGCGAACCACACTCTGTCCATCGAACAGGTTTGCTCGTTCCTCAAAAGAAGCCTGTGCAACATACACTGGCGTAGAATAACGAGTGACCTGCATGCGTTTTGAGAGCTTTGTCTCAAATACACTTGTATTGGCCATATCTTTTAGTAGTTATCGATGTACCGACTTTCTTGGGTTTGTTCCCACTTTAGATATTTTCTGTAAGCCTCTGGGTCGCTATCAGCAAGAGCGATCTCGTCCACGTCTGATAGCTTCTTCATTTCTACAATCTCTGATCCTCTACCTCCAGATGGTTCAGCACCGAGAGAGTTTTTGAACTCGAACTCTGAACGCTTGACTGCGTAAATATCTTCTAATTTGTAAGTGTTGTATCCCTCCGTAAAAGCCAGCTCCTCAATGCGTGTTTTGACCTCCCGAATATGCTCGGGCGTAGCTTGAGGAAAATCTTTTGTAATTAGTGGTGCTACTTTCTCGTTAAATGCCTGAGAGACTTTAGCGCGGTGGCCTTCAATCTCTTTCTCTTTAACAATCTGGTCATACTTCGACATGTCGGGCATTTTGATGTTCTCCTGAAGTACCCCCAGAAGATCAGCAGCAGCCGACGCGTCAAGTCCATGTTTCTCTGCAACCTCTTTGAGCCTCTTGTCATATTCTGTGTCGCTCTTAGGTGATGCAGTTTTGAGTTTCTGCTCATACTCGTCACGGACTTTTTGCATTTCTGCTTCCGCTTCGAGCTTAGCTTCTTCTCGTGCCTTCTCCACAGCTCGTTTCTTTTCTTCTTGAGCTTTGGCAACAGGCATTGTGTAGAGCGGACGTTCTTCAGGCTTAGACTCCTCAACCTTTTCAGGCTCTGGTGCTTCCTCAACAACTTCCTCTACTACTTTTTCGACTTCTTCGTTTTCTGCATCTACCTCCTTATCTAAGTCTGGTAGTGGGTCAACGAATCCATCAGCGTCTGGTTTTGTTTCAGTAGTTTCCTCTACTGGCTGCTTTGCGTCCTCAGCTTGGACATTAGTGTCTTCCGACATAATAGATGGTTTTATGAGCTTGACTGCTCTGGTTAGTAATTTTAGTCCCACTCCACAGGACAAATGGTTTATAACGCGCTTCCACGCAATTCTCTATTTACCTAGTCTGTTTCTCTTTTCAACAAAGCCAGTAGCCATTTGCTTATAATTCTCACCATGATCGGCTAGGTTGTAAATTCGGACAAATGTCTCTCGCTTTGCTTTGTTGATCTTGTAAATCTCGATTCCAGCAGTAGTTTCTTTCGCAATCCATACATACTGTGTCTTTCCAAGAGCCATAGCAGCTTTCGTTGGTATCAATATGCCGCTCCTTGTCTTCAGTTCGCCTCCTAATTCCTTGTGTAACCCTACTGTTTCAGACAATTCATCTGTTGTGAGCTGATTCTTACCAGATACAGAGGCAGCAATATTACTAATCTGTTCATCTGTATACTCTGGAGCTTTTTCTTCAACTATTTCTGGCTCTGCTGCCACTGGCTCCTCAACTTGAGCAGACCGTGCCTGTGTCAACAGACCTGATAACTTCTCCTCGTTCCAGCGTCCGTCATACGAGACACCGATGCTATCTAGTTCCTTCGTAATATCTTCTTTAATCATATTTTTCTAAAATCTTGTTAATTTTTTCTATCGTCTTTTCTGAGTCGGGGAATATATCGAGAAACCAGATGTACACACCTCGTTCCGTGAACAATTTTGCACGATCTATGTCACTTACGTCTCTATTATACAACAATTTGTAATTTATAGCGTTTAATGACTCTCGTAACTCTTTGATTATTATTTCCATTGCAGGATTTTTTGCTAGATCAACTGTCAGTTCAGCTACCTTGAGCTTCTTCTCTAGCTTTAACAGACGATCTTTGCTTTGTGGATTGTCTGTGATTAAATCCTGTATTTTCATACTATGGTGTTAATGTTTTGCTCACTTGTTGTGATACTGATGCTGTCCCTTGAGGTGTGCCTAGTGGGTTTTCAAATGGTCTTGCCAGTGAAGCCTGTTCCTCCTGTCCTGAAGGGCCTTTAATATCTACTGCTGAACCCCGTTCTGGTTGCTCTAGCTGTTGCAACTGCTTTGCATCAACGAACTTCCGTGCTTTTCTCATGGTGTTTTTAACCACTATTTCTTGATGAGCAAAGATGTACTCCATCAAACGATCATTGAGGTCTTTCTTCTTCTTATCCACACCTGTGACATTTCCTTCTTTGTCCAGTTTCAAGTAGTTAATCTCATCACGAATGAAATCAAGGATGCGTTGCATGAACGTGTCATCGGCACCATGATTCATCTTAGGTGTCTTACCGAGCATGATTTCTTGAATAGCCTGATCTGCTTCTTCCATGAGTTCTCGGTTGACTGAACCTTCTACGTCTAATGCTTCTTGAATATCGTCCTCCTCGAATCCTGCTTTACGCATAGAGTCTCTGATTACGAATGTTGGGCTGAGTTTATCTGGATATGCGCCAGTCAATTCTTTGATTACGTTTGCTTGTCGTTCTGTTTCAATGGCATCTAACTCACTATCTTTATTACCGCCTGATACGATTACGTCATCTACATCGTCTACATCAGCCAAGTCTAGCTTAGATAGCTGTTGTAGCTTCATGCCAGACTTACCAAGCATTTCAATCTGCTTAGGCTTTGTAAGATGTTGTTTGATTCCCCAGAAGAAGTTATAGCCTTTGTCAGCATAACTCTCGCTGTACTCCTTGTTGATAACTCCGATTCGATCTGCTTCCTGTTGTAGCTGACCAAAGAATACACCGACCTTTGCGTCTTTCTCATCAACACCCACTTCCTGAACACCTGTCTTTTGCTGTGCAAGGTTGTCCAAGTATTGAACAACGTCAATCGTCATCGAAGCATTTGGTGTTTCAAGTGTAACGATATTAGGATCATGGCCTTTCTTCGTGAGGATGACATTATCGGGGATATAGTCCATCAGTTCATTCACATCAATCAGCGCACCAGACTCAACAAGTCGCATTGGACGTGTTCGACGTTTCTCGTTCTCAAGAGCGTTGTTCAGTAAGAACCGCATACCCTCAGCAATCGGGTAGAAGTCGTCGGAAGTAGATTTAGACCAGAAGGCATACTCGTCATAATGAGTAGCCCAAGAGACAAACGGAGTCTTGCCGTTGTCAAAGATTGCGTCTAAGCGGTCGTTGCGAATCCAGACACCAGACTTAGGGTCAAATAGCAGGTAGTACCATTCACCATCAACACGCATTACCCATTCTGTGAGGTTTACGCCTTTCTGACCTGCGTATGATGTTTTCTCAATATCAACACCTAACGCTTTGATGCGATCAAACTTGTTCTGAATAACATTGTTATCGCCATCAAACTCTGACTGTCCACTACTCAATAGCTTCTTCACCTGTCCTTTGTCGTAAAAACCTGCCTCAGCACCTTTATGCAAAGCGGCGTGTGTCTTGAAAATGTCTGTCTCACCATGATAGTTACCGTCTTCAAGCCGACCTCTAGTTGGGTCAGCAATGAAACTATAAACATCCACAAGGTCATAGTGTGATTTATATTTGTTCATTACGCTTGATGCGTAAATCTTTGAAATGCCACGACCAGATAGCAGTGCCATCTTCTTCTCGGCTCTGTCTTTACGCTTCCACCCAGAGCGCGTTGAAGACATCTCTTGTGTCCAAGCTGCTTTCAACTTGTCAGACAACGTAGGCTTGTTAGGAATCTTATAATCTAGCGTCGGTGGGTTATCAATCTTTGAAAGGTAAAGATCAACGTGTCCTGCAAGATATGGGAAGGGAATGTTGAACACGTCTTCGTCTAGTTCTACGACCTTGTTGTTATACAAATCGTAATGAGCGGAGATTGTCTTCATCCGCTTCAATTTCGCATCAAGACCTTGTGACAACTGCTTCCTAGCAATCGACACCAGCTCGTCTGGCGTATGTTTTTGGGGCATATTATCTTAATTATACGTTTGAAAACTCTTTATCTTCTTCATCAACTATGGCCTTCTGTCCTCTGGTTAATTGGATGTGTCTATCCATACTTTGTGATTTTAACGTGACGTTTTGATCGTTTAGCTTGTGGTGCTTCGTCCTTGTATCCGTTAAAGCCGTATCGTATTGAATTGTGTACCAGAATGTCGTTCGCAAAGTATTCGTTCTGATCCTCAACGGTTATATCGTAGACTGCCTCCGTTCTCTTTAATTCTCTTTTTAGTACTACATGAACGGGAGCAGAATCTATTTTTGTCGTACTTGTTTGAGCTAAATAATTCTTTGCAAAACTCACAATTCTTCTCAATGTCATCGAGTCTGTTGTCTCGTCTCCATTTGCTTTTGCATTTATTGGAGCAGAACCTATCAGCTTCTCGAAGAGAGATGCACTCGAATATCTCACCACAACAATCACAGTTCTTGTCAATCGGCTTACGATTCTCCCAACTAATTCTGCTATGTACGCTCTTGTTAAGACACTCAAGATTTTCAATCCTGTTATCGAACGTATCACCATTCTTGTGGTGGATATGACAATCAATCGGAATCTCTCCGTGATTGTCTTTCCATATTTGCCTATGCAGGAACTGACCATCGCCACCATAGAAATATTTTTGTCGGTGTCTCTGTTTGGCTTCAGGATAGATGTAATAGTTTCTTCCGTTGTATTTTCTAGTAGTTTCCATGCTTGTATCTTATCACCGTATCGTATACGAGACAAGACTTTCCATCCATCTGTAGTCCAAACTTTATGGTTAGGAGTACCGATGATCTTTCTACCATTTGAAAAAACAACTTCTATCACATTCGCGTCATCGCGAACCAACCATGAATCGGTCACAAATCTCAAGCCCTTTCGTGTCACTACTTTATCTTTAGTGGTAATGAACTCTATAGGCTTGTATCCGTCACTGGTCATAACTTGTGTACCAGCTACCAGACAATCCATGCTGTGAGAAAAGGGATGCTCTGGTTCATTTACTATTTTACCATTTTTATCGGTTTTCCACAGGTAGTTTCTGTACTCTCTAATGACATTCGTACTTCTTTTCGTCACCGATATGCGCTGATCTTGCACAAACTGTATACCTTGCATAACGCTTCCTGGTCCTTTGTTTGCACCCATTATTGTTATGCCATAGCCCTTTATCTCATCAATACTTTTCGGCTCTGCGCTGTCTGCCAACGTCATTACATCAGGCAATTCATTTAGAAAGTCTGCTATCTGTCTATTAGATAAACCTTTGCGGAATAACACCTCATCTAGTATGTAGCCACCGTCATGTTCATAGATATCCACAACCGCTGTCGGGTCGTTTGAATAACCAAAGTCGAGTCCTCTACGAACCAGGCGAGCAGTATGTGGTAGCTCGTCAATAATCTTCCAATCCTTGTAAATCTTTCCTTCAACTTCTCCTAGTTGACCTTCACCATAAACTTTCCACCAGCTCTTGTTGTGTCGGCGTTGCTCAATCGACTTGATAATCTCATCGCTCAACCCCTCATTATCCAAGTAAGTCAAAATGATGTGTTCAACATCATCTCGTTTGCCTTTCACTTGATCGTAAAACCAAAACTCGTTCGTTGGGTTCCAGTCTAGGTATATAAAATCCTTTGTTCGCACCTCTAATTGGTCAAAAGCCTCATGTGGGATGTTGTTTGCCTCGTTTATGAAAAGTCTGTCACGTCGAGGACCACGAACCTTGCTCGGTTGATCTGCGGAAAAGAACTCTATTTTACTTCCTGTCTCAAATGTGTATGTGTAGTTTGTCTTATTCCACAGATCAGGCTTGAAATAGCCATGTTCTTCCATTATCAGTAAGAAATCACGCATTACGCCACGTTTTAGGTGGGGAAAACTCTCAGAGATGATGCTAGTAAGCGTCGGCTTCTCATCCTTTTGAGCCAAGTTGATAAGGTTTAATACAATGGAAACTGTTTTAGACGCTGAATTACTTACATTGATCTTATTTTCACCAACGAAGTAATTCACGTTCCTAACGGAAATCGCAAAAGTCTTTTCTGGTTCTTGTATTTGTATTTGCTTGGGGGTAAGTGCCGAAAGGTTCTGTACTCCAGTATGTCTTTGATATTCGCTTCCGAGACACCATAATCGACCGCTAACTGTTTCCTGCTCCGCTGATGAGTCACATCCCATTCCTTGCGAATCTCCACCACCTGCTTGTCCGTTAACTTCGCCTTGTGGTTCTTCTCCCCCCATCTTCGCACCAGCTGACCGTTCTCGTACGCTCTCTTGATGTTCTCCGATTGTGTGACCCACTCTAGGTTGATCGCTCTGTTGTCCGTCGTGTCCCCATTCAGATGGTCTACTTGGGGGAGTTCTTTCGGATTCGGTAACCACGTTGATGCTACTACACGACTCACAACTACAGATTTTCCGTCCATCACTGTCTTGCACGATCGATGCTGTGTCTTTCTGTTCTTTGTCGTTGTCACACAAGGCTTCATAATCGCTGGTGTCATGCCACCGTGATGAGTCATCGTCAAAATGCGCCCCATATTGCTCACATAGTAGTTTGAGCTGAATCCTTTGGCTTGCTTCCATTCCTCCCCAGACAATTTTGTATAGTTCTTTGTATCCTTCGGTGGTGTAAAACTTGTGGTCATACGTTGCCCTGATAATCTCGCCATTTACATTAAATGAAATCAGCGGTTTGGTCGGGAGATTCTCCCAATAGTCGCTAACTTCACTATGTATTATATCAAGGTTGGACGTTAAAGACAAAACAGTATCACCTTTTCGAATTGCTTCTATCTCTCGGTATTCTCCACTAGCGAGTAGGACAGGTATTCCAGCAGGAAAACATGTACCACCTTGACAGGCACGAATACGAGCATCCATCGCCATTACTTTTCGAGTAGCTGTGGTAATCCGATACATAATTTTTAATCTTTCGAGACATAATCAAGTATCGGTGTTGGGAATTTCTCGTCGTCAGTAGTGACATCCTTCCTCTCACGCATGCCATGATTTGAGGAGAGCATCAGCTTAGCAATTTGAGCATTATACTTATTAGAAAGACCATTATTGATGAGTTCTACGCACTGATTACTCTTCAAAAACGCCAAAGCGTCAGAAAAATCCTCGTTCTCTTCACCCCATTTATAGATAGTTTCTTTCGTAAATCCAAGTTTGATCGCTAATCCTTCGACAGTTGGAAGACAGACACGTTCTCCTTTACTCGCTTCAACACACTCAAGAATATACTTATAAACTTCATCGACAAAATAATCCCTATATTCTTTTGGTCGTCCTCTTTTGTATGTATAACCAACAACTAATTCAAGACCATCTTTAGTTGCTTTTGCCACTCTAATTTTCAAATTGTTACGAGGGACTATCTCACCGAGAATAGGATCAAATGAACTAGTAATAAGATTCATACTTGCGACATTCACTTTTTCCTTTTCATGAATCATTGCATCATAAAACAATAATTGAGCTATCCCTTTCGAGTTTTCTAAAATCTCACTCTTAGGATGTTTCACTTCAACAATGTGCCAACGATCTTCTTTGTCAATAACTAAAATATCTATTCGAGCTGCTCCAGTAACTCCCTTTCTTGGAAGACCTTTAGGAATCATTACCTCGGTCTCCACTTTTTTGATCTTTGTGCCAATAAGAGCTTGTAAATGCTCATTTTTATTTGCTAACAAAAAATCAACAATGTCTCGTTCCTTTGTAAATATTGCTGGCATATATTTGTTTCTATATTTCCATTATACCATTACCCAGAAGTCAGTCAGCTTCTTGTGCCATAAATTATGACAGTCGCTACAAAAAACTAACAAGTTGAAGACTCTGTGAGTACCGCCACAAGATCGAGGTTTTATGTGATGTATATGCAGCATTTCAGTAGCACCACACCTACAACATTTATTCTCAAAACGATCTTTCACTCTCTTTTTCTCGCTTGTTCTCAAGTCAGCAATACCGCCTCTGTATTTAGTATTTTGCTCCCTGATTTTATCTTTATTCTTTTTTCTCCACGCTTGTTTTGCAGCATTGACAGCTTCTCTGTTCCTTTTTTGCCATTCACTCTTCAGAAACCTTTTAGAGCATTTCTTGCTACAAAAACTCGTCTGCTTACCCACCAGCTCTTTGCCGCACTTTTTACATTGCATACCACTTCCCTCTTGGGGCAGGGGTAGCCCTATTAGTCCCCTACCTCAATTATTACCAGTAGGGGAGAGTGGGGGAGTGGTAAAACGCTTATAAGTGTATTCAGCCTTGTTCCTACCAAATCCTAATTCTTTACCTATTTTGCGGAATGACAAACCTTGTTCTCTCAATTCGACAACTTTCTTCGGATCAATCCATTTTGCTTTTGTCTGACACTTCCGATTGCAAACACTACTACCAGTTCTTTTCAATTCCGATGCTGCTCTTTTCAATTCTTTTCCACATGCAGCACACTCAACTTTCTTCCACTTGATCTGTGACCACTTCTTACATCTAGGTTCACAAAATATCCCCTTAGTACAAGGCTTCTGGATAAACATTATTTTGCATGCCTTGCACTTTCTTCTTTCTCCCGTCATTCGTTCTATGCTTTAACTTCTTCTTCAGCAGGTGGTTCTGGTACTCGTACAATTGATTGCTCCGCTCTTAGAGAACTGTCGTCTCCACGAAGTACAGCCCTGAATGTAAACATGTGTTCCTTCTCCAATGCTCTAAAAGCATCAAGAAACGCGTTTACTTTTACTTTTAATTCTTTCTGCTCTTTAACTTTTGCTTCATCTACTTCTTTAGCTTTTGCCTGCTCTGGCTTTGCCATAAAAGATATTTTAATGACTATTTAATACTCCTAGTTTATTAAAATGTAACGTCTTTGTCCAGTCCATCTACCCACTCTTTCTTCTCACAATCTATACAATATCCGAACTTAGTTCTATTAAACTCTCTCGTTCTTTTCTCTAACTCTTCAGGTTTATCCACACGATCCATCAACAATATCGGCTGGTTACAACAACAGCACGTTGAAGCCTTTGTTAACCAGGTATGTAACAGCCCATCACCCTTTCTTTTCTTTATCATAATATCTCAATCAAAGGTTCATTAGGCTTTCCATCGTAAAACACCCATATCTCCTTCGTACAACAACAGCTAGGACACTCCCACATCTCATACGGCTCTCGTAGCACTCCGTAAACCTTCTTATTTGACTTCACCTGCACAAATCGTACATCAGACCCTCTAATCGCTATAAGATCCCAAAGCCCAAACATATCCTGTTGCTTCGCCCACTTACTAGGATTCTTGGTTAACTCAACCTCGTACCCAGCAGCTACAAGAATATCTCTCGCTCTTAACTCTGCACGCCTACCCTTGCTTCGTGTGTTTACAGCCATATCAACTTTTCTTTACAAAAACCATCTTCTTAGCTGGAGAAATCATTGTCCCGTTCTGTTTGTCCTCTGATTTTAGTTCTGACATCTTTTCTTTACATTCATTTATCGTTGCCTGGAGTTCATCAAGTCCAGATTGACATTCTTCAGAATAAACGGCCGTTCTAGCTTGAAAACCCCAATAGCATCTACCCACTCGATCTAAGCCCTCATCTATCATCATCTTCTCTAGCTTTGGTCGTAATACCTTTCGTTCTTCAGTTAATCGTCTTATGTCATCACTGAGTTCAGCAATGATCCCAGCGATAGCTGTGATTTCATTATTCATAGTTTTGTTCCAAACTGGTTTAATGTCACCCAATCGCAGTAATCGTCCACCTCCTTCTCCCAATGAGGCTTCAAGTCTATACAAGACGCTTGATACCAAGTCTTCATTTCACCCCTAACTTTCGGTGCTAACTCTCTACTCGTCCCAATCCTTGCATAAGCTCTAGCAACTTCATCTTTCAATCCAGCGTGTCGATCTCCTGGTAGTAATGCAGTTACGTTCGGTACAACTACCTCACCTGGCCCTAACACTACCGTTCGCTTCACTATCTTCTTCTCGAATACTTTGAAGTCATCTAGTGAATATACCTTCTCATTGGCTAAGACTAGCTCTACAAAGAATCCATCCTCTCCTTTCCACAATCCCTTGCAATGCCATGAGCTAGGCATCCGCAGTAGTCGTGACACGTCAGAACACGCTTTGTCACTATCGAATCGTTCAATCAATCCTTTCTGAATACCAACCCATCTCCCAACGTCTTCTTGATCGTATCCCTCCCTCAACTTCCATAGAACGTGATAGCCATTCTTCGTCTCGACTACGAACGATGGAAGTATTGGAAAGCCTGATATCAATTCAATCTGACTTTCCTTGTCTCCACCATCGATATCAACAAACAAAGCATTGATTGATTTTACGTTGCCTTGCTCCCGTCTTCGCTTCATTCCTTCTCGAATCTTCTCGTTGAATCCATTCGGTGTATAAAATAGTCCAGTCTTGTCGTTATAAAACTCCTCTTTTGTTACTAAATCGAGTTTAGCTGTGGATAACTGCATTGATCTACCACCTTGCTTGTCTTCCATCGCTTCAACTGAGCAGTTAGGGAAGTTACTCAACCAATCATTCCAAGTCGGTGCTTCCATTCGTGGTATCAGCTTTAACCCACCTATATCGCTCGCCAATCTAATCTTCGGTAGTAGAACGTATTTGAGGTAAATCATCGCTTCTCGATGTGTCTTGTCATGAAATGCTCGATAGTCTTCATATACTTGCGTCAACATGTTTTCAGCAGCTACCAACATCCCTCCACGTCTAAACACATCAATGAAGTGAAAATCAGATAAAATCTTTTCGTTTGTTTCCATAAGTTTTGCGTTAGTTAGGATCGTGATTCTTTTTTCGCCGTCAAGGCGAAAAACTAATCACCTCGATCCACAATCTTTTGTCCGACTTGACAGTACGAGAATAAATCGTTAAAATGAAAATATTCTTTTTGAAGATTTGAATTTTAACGGTTCTCTTTTGCATCGGGGGGGTCTGGGGGGGTTTTAGCGAAAAAATGGGCTTTGGCCTTTTTTTAGTTTTGGGTGTAAGTGAAGTCTGTTGGCTTCTCCTCTTTCGCTGCGAACCTTCTAATCTTCTTGTCTTGGACTAATTGATACAACACGTTCGAGATATACGGCTTAGATGGGGGAGTGACGTACTGCTCGGCTACTAGGTACTGTAAGTCTGCTGTTTTGACACCTACGCCCTTATCCTTCAGGATCGCTTTGATGATGTCTGTAATCTCATCGAACTTACTTGGTGGAGCTTCTGTCGGGGTATAGACAATCCTAGTGAACTCATCTCGATCTTCTAATGAATACTCATAGACTTCATCTGGTCGTTGACCAACTCTGGACTTGTCCCACCTAAACTGTGCATAGCTCTGATTCGCTGCGTCTCGTCTCTCACGCATGGTGAGCATAAAAGACACTGCGTTTTTGAAGTCTGAGCTTCCACGGAACTCTGGCCACTCTCCGTCGGTAGACTTCTTAGTATGATGAAGGAATAGGAACGCTGGGGGACTCTCTAAGCCCTTCTGTGCGCCTGTGATGCCGTCTATGATGGTTCTGACGTTACCAGCATCATTCTCGTTCATTTCGTCGTAGAACGTCGAAATCATGGAATCTATAATCACGAGCTTCGGCTTGACTGCGGTCATGTCGTTTTTTAATTGAAGTAGCCCTACTGGGTTTGCTTTGAAGTGGTAGTTAGGAACTTCTCTCATGTACACATCATGAGGATGCTTCATGAACTTCTCTGAAATGAGTAGCTTTGTTCTTCTATCGTTCTCCATCGTTCCGTTCTCGTTGTCATACCAAAGAACATTTCCAGCAGACATTGTTTGGAACTCGTTGTGTACGGCATTACCTGTTGCTACACACGCTGCAACGTGGGCTGCAAACCAGGACTTACCGATACCACCTGGTCCAGCAATGATGGTAGACATCCCTGATACAAGTAGTTTGTCTACTACCCAGGGTACGCTCACGTTTGGCTTACGAAACTTGCCCTTCCAAGTGGAGAATGGTTGAACGCTGACAACAGATTGTTTTGCTGTTGCAGCATCTTTTAATTCCTCTTTCCAATTTTCAATCATATAGATTGTTTTACGCCCGTTAAAAAAACACTTTAGGAAAGGGATTGCGTCGGTCACATGATACCGTCGGGTTTTTATCCCCAAATCCCTCTCCGAAAGTGTTTTCAAACAAGTCATGTTTTAATCGCTTTAACAGTATACTATATCCACAAAACCGCCCTTGTGGACGGTTTGTGGATAAGTGGTGGTACTGATCTGTATTATCTAACTTTATGTACTGTGAAGGTGAATCCAGGTTTAGAGTCCTCTTCAAAATATTCCACAAGTATCTCGCTGATATCCTCCCAGTTCAGAGTCAAACCTTGTCCGTTTG
>Ga0080013_1001279_pt1 | contig 33838 bp, 55 predicted proteins | sample ETNvirenome_6_85_FD_69236 | JGI IMG/M metagenome (GOLD analysis project Ga0080013, IMG submission 69236) | Marine viral communities from the Pacific Ocean - ETNP_6_85 (SPADES assembly) (version 2) | ecosystem: Environmental > Aquatic > Marine > Oceanic | place: Pacific Ocean | collected 2013-06-19
CTGCTTCCGTATCCATTTCACCTTGGTCACCCGCCGCTTAGGAGGGCTCAAAGGCTTAATGTTAAGGTCCTTGCAAACCTCTTCAACGGCTGCGTCTATGAAATCTTCTTCGGATTTAAAAAGGACCCCACCACTCAAATATTGCTTAGCCCCCTTCATTTTGTCACTTTTTCTATATCGGAATGTCGATAGTCAACCTCAAAAAAAATCGGATGCCTCTTTACATCAAACCCACGCTCCGTCAGAACCTTCTCGAGCCGATACCTGAAATCAACACGGCAAGACTTTGTTATGTTTGGGTTCATAAGATGGTACAAGTATGAGGTATTCTTTAGATTTAACATGGATGCCAGCACCTTAACCATCAAACCAAGTTCGTTCAATGCCATGTAGAAATTCGATTTATTTATCCGATATTTTCGCCAATTTGAATTCATAAACACATCCTACTTCGTTATCAATACTTCGTCAATACATAACGAGTACCAATGAATGTATAATTAAAAACACTGAAAATAGTTGATGGGATACCGATGTCAAACTTTGGAGCTTACTTAGTAGCACTGCGAGAAAAAAAAGAAATGGCCCGATGGGCTGTTCATAGGGCCACTGGCGTTTCATATGGGTACCTTTCAAGTTTGGAAAAGGGAGATAACGATCCAACCCCTGAAATACTAAGAAAAATATCAAAGGGACTGGAGGTCCCATACTTCGATCTCCTAGAAGCAGCAGGATACGTAGGCCCAGACGACATAGACCTAATCAAAAACGCGATAAAAGAACGCTTCGAACCACTCTTCAACAACAAAAAGATCGTGGACTTACTCTATGACCCCGATGTCCTCTCCATCTTGAACATCATAAACGGAGTCAAAGACGAAGCTGAAAAAGAGAAAATGGTCGCTGCCATTAAAGCTATTGCTATGGGGTGGGGGAGGTAGCTATGGACGAGGAAAAAGAGCTACCCGGGCCAGAGGTATACACCCCAGGTCACACTAAAGGAAAGTAAAAAAGTCGTCACCAAAATATTCATCGACCAATTTAAAGCCTGCCCTTTTATATTGTTTAGCAATGTAAAGTCGTCAATCATCAGGTCCAAAGTGCATAAATAGCAATGAATCATATACTTGTAGTCCTTTTTTATGTAGTGATCCTTCATCAAGTCTCTAGGCCTAAACCCTAAAAGGGGGACAGTCGTTGTCTTATATGACCAGACAAGAATGCACAGAGAGATTAAAGGCCCAACGTTCAGCAAAAATAAAACAGGGATGCTCAACATGTCTTTAAACAGGGGATGTAATAGGTTGGTTCCCGATAACAAAGCAAAACAAAGATTCCGAATAGACTTTATCTTGCCATCTAAGTACTCGAAGTTGTCCTCAGCACAAGCTAGAGCATCCTTCCCATCGGACAAAACAAGCTCAGCCTTTTCAATATCAAGCTTATCCCAATCAACGCTATCTGAATCAAAGTCTTTCATAATACTAACGCCTCCGTTCCGTTCTTCATTGAATCCACAACCTCTATATCCCCCAGAATAGCCCAGCCGTTCAACTAAGTCATCTAGGCTCACGCAGGACTCAAGATACCTAATGGCATCCGCCCTGGACATTTGTAACGATAATTCAGACACAATCCGCCCCTAAAAGACACAAGTCATTCCGAAGAAATGAATATATTAAATTTTATTATGAAATAATTACGGAAGAGTATGCCATAAGGTGTAGATTATTTACAATAGGCCCCAGTGTGGTATTGTTGTGTTATGTCAAATCAAGCAATAAATGTGCGGTTTCCAGAAGCCTTAAAGAAGAAAATGAAGGAAATGGCGGATCTTGATAAAAGGTCTCTCAATAACCTTCTCGTCAAAATAGCGTCTGACTATGTTGACAAACATGATCGAACTCAACCCACAGCCAAGAGAGGTAAAAAAGCTGTTGCTTGAAAAGAAAGGTGTAATCTACGCCCGGTTCTCTTCTCAAAAGCAAAAAGACGGATTCAGCATACAAGCGCAAATTGAAGCTTGCAGATCGTATGCCGACAAAAACAATATTGAGATAGTAAACCATTACATCGACGAAGCCATCTCCGGAAGGACGGCTGAAAGAGATGCCTTCATGGAAATGATCGACGACTCAGGTGAAAAGGGGTTTCACGTAGTTCTCGTCCATAAATACGACCGATTTGGTCGAGACAGGTACGATCAAATCGTCTTCAAGCGAAAGCTATCCAAAAATGGGGCGGTAGTAGTTTCTGTCTCAGAGCCGGTAGATCACGAGAGCCCATATGGGGTAGTAATGGAATCTCTATACGAGGCGCTAGCAGACTCATATAGTAAGAACCTGGCTAAAGAATCCATGAAGGGGATGATTCAAGGGGCAAAGCTTGGGTTCTGGCAGGGTAGGGCACCCTACGGGTACGCCATTGAAAAGATCGATCATAACGGAGGCCAAAAGAACAAACTTCGGGTTTGCGATCCCGAAGCCGAAATCGTTCGTAGAATTTTTGAATTGTACATTCGTGGAGGTAAGGGCCAAAAGACAATAGCGCTAGAAATCAATGAGGCGGGATACAAAACAAGGGCCAACAAATTGTTCACCCCGGCATTTGTGGGCAGCATCTTAAGAAACCCCGTTTACTCCGGAACAGTGGTCTTCAACAAGAATAATCGACACGGACATGATTCCGTCGCAACAGAAAACGCCCATGAATCTATTGTCACACCCGAAGATTCCGCCCTCGTCTTGAGTATGCTGAAAAAGAGACATGTATCTAGGTCTAAAGTGAACAACAGCTATATCCTATCGGGGCTTCTCCACTGCAATAATTGTGGAAGTAAAATGTCGGGTGTATCAGCGTACGGAAGCAAGGGGGTTCGGTACGAATATTATAAGTGCATAGGAAGCACTAAGCATGGGCCATCTGTATGTACCTACAAACCAATTCGGCGTGAAGACCTAGACAATAAAGTGTTGAACCTAGTGGCTAAAACCATCCTGAACAAATCCGTCATCAAAAAAATCGCCGTAGATCTCATGAAGCAAATGAAGGCAAAGCATGACGATTCAGAAAAAGACCTCGTAACAATTGGCTCCGATCTCGAGGACAAGAACAAGAGATACATGAAACTGATAAATGTTATCGAAGAAGGAGGGGCGATAACCTACGAAGATGTAGCTCCAAGACTTCGAATGCTAAAAAACGAAATCAAAGAGCTTGAATCTCGAAAGGTTCGAATTACCAGATTCATGGACTTGAATGGCCCATTCGATATCCAGGACAAAAGCACATTCAAGTCTTTTGTGAACGACCTAAAGAAAATCGTACAGGAGGTGAACTTCTTAAACAAAGACAGTGTCTCTAAAACAATAGAGAAAATAGAAATGACGGATGAGTCAGCTGATGTTTTCTGGAAAATGCCGGTAGACAGAAGTTCGTACAGTGAACGGTTTGGTAGCCCTAATCGAGCCCTTTACGAACTTTTAGCCTCAAACGTCTATAAAAAATCAGTTTCGTTAAAAAAGAAAGGGGCAAAAGAACGTGAATTACAAAAATCCATATAGGAGGAAATTATTGATTGTCGTATTGATTATACTGCTGGCAATATTTAGTGCAGGGTGTGCCATGACCGGCCCTTCAGAGAAAAAGACAGCAGACTTTTCTGTCGTGAGCACAAATTACGGTATGGCAAGTTGGGGCTCTCCCAATGTAACCGCTGTAGTAAAGAATAAAGGAGATGGGGTGGCAACATATGTAACCCTCTCAGTAACCGCAATAAAACATGGTGTAAAAGTCGATGAAGCAACTATACGCTTCCTCAACGGCGGAGAGGTTGGCCCAGGTGAATCAGCTGAAGGGACGGGCTTTTTCAGACGAATTGACTCGCATGACGATTACGACGACATCTCCTACCTCATGGACTGGATAGACTAGTGGTAACCACTTTATTGCTATAATGAGTCCATATCCAAAAACGCAGGAGGCAGGTCATCACATTACGATCCATTAGTGATTTAGCAAAGAGGGACGACAAGGGCCGGTATATAAAAGGACATTCTGGAAACGCTTTTGGGGGCACGTCAGGAATAAACAAGCTTACCAGAGCAAAGAACCTAATCTTGGATGTTTTTTCCCAAAACGAAGAGCTGTTTGTTACGGAACTTCGCAAGAGCTGCAAGAGAAACCCATTAAAGTTCTATGAGCGCTTTGTCGTCCCATTTATGCCAAAAGAGTTCAAGGTTGAGGCTGACGTTAAAACTTCCACATTTGATGCTGCCAGAATATCCGACAGCGTTGTGATCGACCTAGAAGAGGAAATAAAACAAATAAGTGGATCCAAAAAGTCAATCAATAAGGCAGCTTAAGGTCGTAAAGAGATCTCTCGAGGCCGGGATTATCGACACCTCATTTGCCGGTCAGATGCTGAGAGCAATCCGATTCAACTTCCGAAAATCGAGCGTTTTGAATTGGGGAAAATACTATTTCCCTGATAAGTTCGACAAAGCATTCTGTCCAGACCTGCACAATTACCTTGTCGACAATATGCACACCTCTCAAACAGCCACTTTGGCGCCAAGAGGACACGCAAAAACAACGATATCGTGCTTCCTAATACCAACCTATCTCGCACTAAACTTCCCAGAAAAGTATCAGCACTTCCTAAACGTCCAATCAACAACCTCAAAGGCGATAAACGTCAACGTTACGATTAAGGAAGAGTTTGAAAACAACGAAAAGCTTATTGCTGATTACGGGGAGATCGTAGGGCCAGGTAAATGGACTGAAAAGCAGTTCGTATTGGCAAATGGCGTTATCTTTTCTGCCATCGGCGCTGGAGAAAGTGTCCGGGGCATACATTACAAGAACAAAAGGCCCGACTACATGGTAATTGATGACCTATACGACGACGAGGATGCCTACAACATTGAACGAATCAAGAAAAAAGAACGGTGGTTTTGGGCCTCCCTATACAAGGCCATGTCAACATCTAAGCAGTCCGTGATACACATACAGGGAACAGCAATACATCGACTAGACTTGATGCATCGATTGGCACTTCAAAAGAACTGGCACACCAAAAAATTTCAGGCAGTAACAGACTGGGTAAAGGAAGTGGTCCTTTGGCCAGAGAACAACACCTTCAAAACCCTCATGACGGACAGAGCCCAAATGGGCGCCATCGCCTTTGATCGAGAAATGCAGAACGAATGTAGAAGTGATGCCGAATCAAAGGTGAAGATGGAACATATTCGATACTTCGACGGTGCCATCCCAGATGAAGAAGATTTAGAGTGGCTTTGGTGCGGAATTGATCCCGCAATAGGGGAGAAGTCTCATAATGACTTCACGGGCAAAGTATGGGTCGCAAAAACAAGCTATGAAAACTACTACGTTCTCGGAGCAGAGAACTGCAAAATGTCCTTCCATAAGAACCTTGAGCACACAATGCGGCTATACGACACCTATCAGTTCGACCTAGTAAAAATTGAATCAATATCAGCATTCAAATTATACGGAGATGAGCTAAGGAGAACCACCGGGATTCCGGTAAGGTTGATAACCGCAGTAAAGGACAAGCTCTCCAGGCTAGAAAAACAGTCCGCCAAGTTCGAAAACGGGAAGGTTTTTATCAGCACAGACATAGACCGAGAGACTAGAGAAGAGCTTGTAGAGCAGATCACAAACAACAACCCACCTCACGATGACTTGAGAGACGCCTTACTGCTTTGCTTAGAGGACGACAAAGGAAGACTAGGCATCGGAGTGAGCTAAAGTTGAACAGTGTGGTATGATTTAAATTAGTTCAAATATTTATGCTGATTGGCAAATACCAAAGGCAAGATTCCCGCATAGGAGTCTTGCCTTTTTTTATTAAATCTACGGCGGTGACCATGTCTTTTGTAAAACAAATAAAGAGATTCCTAACAACAAGTAAAAAATCAGACCCATATAACTCACAAGCATTTGGAGACTTCTCGCTATCCTCAAATGAAATACGATCCACGAGCGATGAGATCGGGACCTATAAAAAGCTACCCTGGATTGCGGTAGCCGTCGACGCGCTAATGCGAGACGCTGGTGGACAGACCTGGCATATCGAAAACGCGAAAGGGGATATCGTGTACGAACCAGGAGAGTCAAGATCCCGGCGTGTATCTCGATCCATTATTGACCCCCTAGAGGGTGGCGCAGGATTCAACAGTCTTCCAGACCTAATGGCTACCATCGTCGGGCACATGGCGTTAACCGGAAACGGGTTACTGTGGAAGGCTCCTACAACAGCGCTGTCAGTTAGCAGAGGAATTTCAGATTCTCTCATCCCGATTTGCCCAGGGTCATTTAAGGTCAAACTCACAATGAGCGAGACAAGAATAGAGGCCTATGAACTGACCCTTGGAAAAGGAAAGATTCTGACAGTTCCAATAGAGGATGTGATTCACTTCTCACAAAACCGGATTTACTCACCATTTTGGGGCGTTGGACAGGTCGAAAAGATGAGGACCATGGCCGAGGGTGAAATGAATGCGGACCAATTCAATTCCGAGTTTATGGGAAATAAAGCGTCTCCAAGCCTCTTCATCAAGGACGAGATGGAGTTCGATGAAAAACAACTGCAAAGAAACATGATGCTCCTAAATAAGAAGTATCAAGGTTCAAACAACGCAGGAAACATCCTGTACCTCTCAGGGAAGGGCGTCGATGCAAAGCCTCTACAGATATCACATAAAGACCTTCAGTGGCTTGAACAAAAGGAATATAACAAAGAAACCGTACTTTCCCTGTTCGGGGTCGTCCCAGAGGCCGTAGGCGTCACTAAAAACAGCAATAGATCTACAATCGAGCAGTCAATGGTCCGATACTACTCAAATATCAATTCAATCCTCGAAAACCTGGAAAAGGCAATAACCAGCCAGCATGTCAGTATGTTTGATAAATCACTGCAGTTTAAGTTCAAAAAACACTTCACAGGCGACGTCGAACGACTTCAAATCATGGTTCGGAACGGGTTTATCACTCCAAATGAGGCCAGCAAGAGACTTGGCCTCCCCTTTGATGACAATGATGAAGCTAGAAACACCTTCTACATGGCAGGAGCAAACTTCGAATTAGGGTCCTTTGGCAATTTTGATGAGTCAAGCGAAGAAACAGGGAAATCAAGCCTAAACCGCCTTAAAAAAAACGAAAGTAAGAGCGACGACACGAAGGATACCCCAAAGGTCGACCTGAGTAATCCAAAGAATTTCAGTGAGATAACAGAGCTATTCCTAAAGTCAGCCACAAAACCAAAGAAATTCCAGGGGAAATTCCTAAGCGCCGGACTTAAAACAAGAAGTCAGCTCGAAGATAAGTTCGCTTTTAAATACGACTCATTCTTCAAGTCCCAGAAGGTTCGTGTACGCAAAGCCTTTAACGACCTCCTCGGAGCGGCAAAGTCTTACCAGTATTTCGATACTGTAGGTACAATAACCCTGAATTTCGATAAGGACGTCGAGATAAATGGCGAAAAATACGACAAAAAGACATCCCTAAAGGGCATGACCCCGTCCATGATCGCTGGGATTTTACTCTCAGTTGAGGAAGATGAGTCTCTCAAGGCCACATCGAAACCCTTGCACACCTCAGGAGTTCAAAGAGCCATCGGAGATCTAAACGACATAACAAACTCCAACGTAAACCCCAACACATCAAATGACTTCGTCCGGGTTTCGATTGCCTCTCTAGGTAAAAAAGTAACCAGAATCAATGAGTCAACACGACGAGATATAGCTAAGATCATTACAAATGGAGTTAGCGAAGACCTAACAATAGCCGAAATATCAACGAACATTCAGACAAGGTTCGTGAAGTACGAAAGCTGGAGGTCTAGAATGATCGCCAGAACCGAAAGTAGACAGGCCTACGACCAGGGCGCTGAAGTCGCATACAAAGAAATCGGCGTTAACACCGTGGACATCGTAGGGTGTACGGGACTAAGCGTCAGGGTAGGGGGAAGTGAAGAGGTCGGCAGCTGTGGCTGGCAGGACATACCTGTTTCACAGATATCCTCGCTCGACTATCATCCTAATCACGTGGGAGTGCCTGCGCCAAGCGTAGAGCCATAGGCAAATCTAAACTACTTCTTCTGTTGCTTTTTGCGATTTACGTAGGCCTGCAGCAAGAGATTCATAAGCTCATTCAACGATTTTCTTTTTTTCCAGGCAATTTCTGACAGATCCTCTTTGAGGGACTTTGGAACCCGCGAAATCAACTGAACAATTTGCCTATCTGAGGAATCCATAGACTAACGGTATCAAATGGTAACGGTATTATCAATGATATTGCTAAGGGGTGATAACGATGATAACATTGATAACATAAGCCAATGAAAGGAGGGCACCACATGAACCCGATCAAGAACCCATGTGATACCCAAGAAGAAAAGTATAAGCCAATAGGTATGGCAATGACAAAGGAAGAGGCCCTAAGGCACCTAAATAGCATAGCGAAAGACAAAACTCCGAAATCGGGTTTGATTATGGGCTGTATAGCGATAGGGGAGGAGGACTAATCGTCCTCCTTTAAACCCTTCATTTTTTCTGATCTATCTTTGACTACGCGCCTCATGCCTTCCTCGATAAAGTCATTCAAGAGCTTACCCTCTAAAGCAGCATACGCTCTCGTTCGCTTTATCAGTTTATCGCTAAGTGTTGTAGTTATTCCACGTCTATCATTCATGGGGATTACTATACATCAGAAACGTGCATTTGACCATCGTTAAAGCGTTATTTATCATAATAGCGACAATGGGAGCATTTAGAGCATTAGCAGTAATCATGGCAATCAAGAGGAGGAAGCAATGAACTTAGTGCAAATAGAAGGTAAGAACAAAAAGCTCGTAAGTATGCGGCAAATACATGGGTCTATTGGGGTAGATAGCCGTTATAACGATTGGGCTCCAAGGGTAATCAAAAAATGGGAATTCGTGCCTGAGAAGGATTTTTACTCAAATTTGAGTAAAAATAATCCCGGTAGGGGACGGAAGCAAATAGACCATTTTTTGGGGATGGAATGCGCAATCATGGTGGCCAGCTCAGAAAACACAGCTAAGAGTCGCGAATTTGCCAAGGCCATCGGAGTAAAGATGGCCGCGCTTACTGACGGACAAATGAAGTCTTTGTCAGTTTCGTATGCGCTTGGTGGAGACAAAGCCAAGGAAGATAAGATCGAGCGGCTCGAAGAAGAGAACAGATTGTTATACAAGGAGGTCGAAACAGCCTGGAGGGCCTACGGCAGAGCAAAGGGGCATTAAATAATAAATTATATTAAGTGAAATTTTATCCATCGTTAGTCCGATAATAGTTGGTTACAACTATTATTTAGGAGAAGCGCGTGGAAACAATAGAAAACATGAAGGAGATACCGGGGACGAACGGGAAATATTACATGGACGAGGATGGCGGAGTATTTAGCCGTGCGTCAGATGGGTTTATTTCACATAACAATAATTCTTACAGACTTTATACCAACGAGGGGAAAATTCAATACTCGGCAAACACCCTAAAAAAAATGGTCAAATACAAGCCAAAAGGATATGAATGGGTCCCTGGGTTTGAAGACCGGTACGCAGTCAGTATAGAGGGAAATATATGGTCCTTAGCCAGCTGCAGGAATCTAAACCCGATGCTCCATTACGATGGATATGAGTGGGTTGAGATTATAACCAATGGGATAAGAAAGATGTACTGGATGCACCGATTGGTGGCAAGAACCTTTATCGAAAATCCAGAAAACAAGCCATTCGTAAACCACATAAACGGGTGCAAAACAGACAACCAGGTCTGGAATCTTGAATGGGTCACCGCTAAGGAAAACGCTATTCACGCGCATAAAAACAACCTGGTCACTCACGATATTGCGCAGTTGCAAAAAAACGCTAGAGAAATGCGAAAACTGACTGATAGGGAGGTCCAAAACTTCCGGGATATTTGGCGAAACACCAAGCTAACGGACAAGGAGGCCTGCGACCTATTTGGGATTTCATATATAACCAGCTACCGAATAATGAAGGGGATCACCTACAAGGACGTGCCGGACCCATACGCAAAGGCCTGAGCTACTATCTGCATAAAGATAACTTTATATGATACAATTTCAATATGTCCCCAGTCGAAATCGACCAAGAGAAAACAAAGAAGCGAAGCTTTCTGTCAGTGGCAATTAGTGCTGGACTGGGCTACGCAATGATCTTGTTCGTGGTCTCATCAATCCTAAAAATCATCCCAATGATGTTCGAGACTCACAACACCATTATGAGCTTTGTTACGGGGGCATTCGGGGCTATATCAGGAGGGTAACATGAACAAAATTGACTTAAGTATGCACTATAAAGAGCTAGACGGGTCCGAAAGCAAGGACGATTCAACTAAGCTCAGCGCATTGCTGTCAAACCTGCTTGCGAAGTCAGGAACAGGCGATTTTATCAAGCTAACAGACCATGCGCTCACGATATACAGGAATGGAAAACTTGAGTGCGATGACCAAGATCTAAAAGCAATTCAGGCAGCTGTAAAAGAAACCAAAATATACAACAATATGGTAAAACGACAGATCCATGACGCCTTAGAAAAGATCGGGTCTAAAAAGTAGAGTGTCTGAGCCGTCGATTTTCGATGTTTCAGATAGACGGATGTCAGAGGTGTTCAAAGTTATGGTTGAAAAGGGACTACCAAAGTATGGTAGGATAGAGGTTGTCTGCAACGATAAGCACGTAGACGTGTCCAGAACAGACAAGCATCGAATAAACGTAAAATAACTGAATAAGCAATCGCTGGTTGGAAAATGCCAAAGGCGGAAGTAGAGAAATCTACCTCCGCCTTTTTTTTTGCCTTCAGGAGGGAATAAATTGGAAAAACAGTACCCAATATCAAAGAAGTCAGGTTCAGAAACCATATACTGCAAATCTTTTGATTTGGAGTCTGTTGATATCAAATCAGACAGCGACGAGGTGGTCATTGAGGGTTACGCAAACAACAAGAACAAGGCTGATTCCTATGGGGACATACCAACAAGCTACAAAGGGGCTCAGGTATACCAATTAGACCGCATGAAATCTAATCCGGTAATGCTGCTAGACCATAACAACTCAGCGGCATCAATCGTAGGCAAGTTCGTTTCGCTAAAAGAAGACGAAAAAGGTTTGAAGGTCACAGCTAAATTTCGAAAGATATCAGATGTGCACAATCCATTGGTGAAGGACGCAATATCTTCGTACAAGAACGGGTTCGCAAAGGCCCTGTCGATAGGGGGGCGTTGGTACTTTGAGGACGAAAAAAACCCAACTCATTTAACAAAGGCCGTTGTACATGAGATATCCGCCGTAGCAGTCGGCTCGGATGACCAGGCATTGATTACTGAACAGAGAAAACCTAAGGGAGACTTGCCCGAAGGCTCAAAACTCGATCCGAGAGATGAGCTGGAAAGACTAGTAGAACGATTTAGGGGATCTGGCAGCGATGAGGACTTAAAAGAAATAAAAGAACACCTAAAAAAGGGAGTAAAGAAATGACAACAGCAGTAAAAGACAGTGTTAAAGAATTGATGAAAAAACTTTTTTCAGAAGGAAAATCTAGTGAAGATGTTGCATCCGAGCTTGCAAAGTTGGACGAATGCAAAAACCTACAGGCAGATGAGATTGCCGTTCGAGTGTTGGCCTTCAAAAAAGCCGAAGCTGCTTCAGCGTCAGTTAGAGTTGCTGAAGCTGAAGAATCAAAACTTGCGGAGAAAAAAGCAAGTGACGATGCAACTGAGAAAAAAATCGGGGATTTGGTTGCAGAGAAGCTCAAATCAATCAACATCGACCCGTCAAGAAAATATGGCGGCCTAACGATGGAAAAATCTTGGGACTATGCCAAGGGAGAGTTTGTCACAGAAGATCAAGTCAATTCTGAAGGCAAAAAAGCCATGAATGCGATGATCTCAGCCCTTGCACAAGATGATCGCTCCTCAGCAAAGTCAATATCCGATGAAATCAGAAGCGACAACTCACGATATGGAATTAAGGCAACTATGAGGTCAGATAGTGACGCTGTTGGTGGTTACGCAATCCCAACTGAAGTGGCCGATGAAATCAATCAGCTAACTTACCAAGAATCAGTGATGCTTAAGCATGTGAACCGAAACGGCATCGTGGTGGAAGACAAGATTTATCCAACTTTCACGGATATATCGGTGGCCTATATTGCAAATCAGGATACTGCGGCAACAGAAAGTAACCCAACCGTAAGTAATCCAACGGTAAACATGGAGCGGTTTGGCGCATTTACAAACATCTCAAACACACTCATTCGGCAAAAAGGAGCAAACCTAACCTCAGCATTCACAACGGGCTATGCCTCTGCTAGAGCGCGGTTCATTGATACCGAATTGACAATCGGAAACATCACCGGGAATTCCGACCTCATTGACGGACTAACGTGGCAAGGAACCGCACTTACAGCCGTTGCTAGGTCTACCTTCGGAGTGTCCGACCTTGTAAATGTTGTCACCAATATGGATAACGAATACAACCCAGCAACTACATTCTGGGTCTGCAACCATCAAGTAAAAAGCACCATAGGACTACTTGAAAGCACCGGTGGAAACAGGGAGTATCCTGAATACATAACAGGAAACGAGTTCAAACCACTTGGCTTCCCAGTGATTGAGAACAACAAAATTACATCAGTGTTAGATGTCGGTGGAGATGACAGCACAGGCGGAACCGATGATGTTCTTTTGCTTGTCGACCTTTCAAAATTCATCGTAGGACTAGCACCTCAGATGGAAATCGCAACATCAGTCGATTTCAATTTCACTAAGGATCAAATGACCATGCGAGGTCTTGATCGAATCGGTTTCAAACTTCTATTCGCTGACTTGTGTCAGGTACAGGAGTTGACTAACTAGGATTAGCTAAAAGCCCGGCTTCGGCCGGGCTAATCCTAAATGGAGGAATCATGACATACATAGTAAAAGATCCAAAAGGGGTGGGGTACGCAGATAAATCTGGCCAAACCATATTTGTTGAGAAGGGAAAGGCTCTGCCCTTCAACCTCGTTGAGGACCGACTATTCACACAAGAATGCCTGGATAAGTTAGTCGAAAAAGGACGTTTATCCATCGAGGGAAGCCAGGAGGCAAAAAGCACAGTGAAGACCGATTCAAAAGAAGACTTAATAGCCGCCGTAAAGGAACGTGGCCTATCTGAAGGCCGGAACCTTGCGGCAATGAACAAAAAACAACTGAAAGACCTTTTGAGCGGTGCTCCATCGAGCATAAACAAAAAGGACCCTGAAGTTGATAAGAAATAAAGGAGAAAACAATGGCTCAAAAATTTAGGAGTGTTGAGGACGATAAAATGTCAAAAGGACCTTTTAAGTTCCAACAACAGACAATTGCAGCGGATGACGTAACTCCAGATGTATCTTCTGGGAATGTCTTCGTGACTTCCGCAAATACAGGTGCTACAGCAATTACCGATTTAGACAATCCCGTCGTAGGACAGAAGGTCATAATTATAGGTGGTTCTGATACAAACTCATCCACGATAGCCGATAGCGGAAACTTTGCTCTTTCTGCTGCATTTACAGCACAAGCAGACAACGTCCTGTGCTTGTATGTGCAGGCTGACAACGACTACGTCGAGCTTTATAGATCAACCAACCACGCATAGGAGAAACAAATGGGTAGAGCTGGGATACAAACAGGCACAAGCACAAAAGTTTCGGTAGGAAACACATCCACTACCGTATTGGCCGCAAATGACAATCGGGAAGTTGCCATTTTCGCCAATGATGCTGACGAAACAATATATTTGAACATTCTCGGCGGTACCGCCGTAATGAATGAGGGGATACCAGTTCTACCCGGCGAAAAGTTCGTAATGGAGTTTCCGATCTTGTCGAAGTCCCTTATCACAGGTATTTGCACAACCGGCACCAAAAACATGGCGGTTGTGGAGGGCGAATAATGAGGTTTTCTGGAGCATCATGTTTAGCAGACCCCGAACTGGTAGAGATTGCTGATCTAACGCCAACAGATGGCGGGTTCATTGTTGGAAACGGATCTGATTTTGTATTGGAGACAGGAGACACTGCAAGAACAAGCTTAGGATTAGGAACTGGGGATAGCCCATCATTCACAGCTCTAAGCATTCCACTGGATGGATCTGCACTAGCCACCGACGGCGCAATCACTCTAGGCGCCGGAAATGATGCGGGAATGTATTTTGATGGAAGTGACCTAACTCTCCACGGCGGACTATCCTTCAGGATTAAGACGTCTGGACCGGTACAAACCGTAATAAGCTCCGGGGGAATAGATATACCTGTTGGCGGATCTTTCAACCAAAATACTGTATCTCTGTTATCTGGAACTACTCTGGGAACTCCGGTAGTAAATTCAAGTTTAACATCCGTAGGTACTCTGACATCACTGACTGTTGCTGGGGATGTAATAGTGGATACAAACACGCTTTTTGTAGATGCGTCAGAGGATGCCGTGGGGATAAATACGACCTCAATAACCTCCGGAATATCTTTAGATCTTATAGGGGAACTTCGTGTTCAGCGGGCTGGGGGGGCTTCTCAATATATTGATACAACGCTTGATGGTACGGGGAACGCAGTAAATTTCAACTGTTTAGAGAGCAATAAAAAGGACGTTATTTTTAATAACACTCACGATGCTGGAGGCTCGCCGTCGGGAAGTCAGGACTTTATATTTAACATTCAAAGCGTTGAGCACTTCAGAATTGATCAGCTAGGTGTTGTGTCGGTAAGTGGTGCGGATTTTAAAGTTGATACGGATACATTATTCGTAGATGAAAGTGAGGCCAAGGTAGGAATTGGAACTTCTGGCCCGATAAAAGATCTTCACGTTTTGGGCGCAACAGGAACAGGCATTCAAATAGATGGTGCATCAACATATGGTTTTCAAATAAGAAGTGTATCAGCTGGTTCTGATACTCTAAATATTCAATCAGTTAATAGAGGAACTGACACTGTTAATACGGCTGATATTCTTAATATAAGAAGAAACGGAACTATAGGAATAAATATAGCTTCGAATTCAGTAGCGGCGACATTAGATATAACACAGCCATCAGCTACTGGTGCAATACCTGTGTTAGAGCTAGATCAGGATGATACGAGTGAGCCATTCATAAATTTTGTTGGAACTGAGACGGCGGATGCAAACAGCTCTCTTTCATCCTTAACTACGTCTGGGGCAACGACGGGGCATGTTCAAATAGATTATAACGGAGCAAAAGCCTGGATTGCCGTTAGCACTAACGCACCAACTTAAAAGTAGAAATAAATGAACTGAAAAACGAGGAAATCAAAAAGGAGAAAATAAAATGTCAATAAGTGATATGAAAAACGAAGAAACACAAAAGGTGATTGATCTATCCGTCTCAATTAATAGGTCAGCGCAAAGCGTCCTCAGCTACGGGGCGAGTCTGCAAAAAGAGATTGCGGACCTACAAGAGCTAGGAACATACCAATCAAAAGCATCTGAGGATGAAAAGAAATACTACCAAGCACTTCTGGAAATTGCTGCTTCAGCTGTTAGCTTTCTTGCCCCCAAAGAGCCAGAAAAAGGCTAGACATAATTAATGGCCCAGATCACAAACACGGACGTTTTTGACTTCATGGGTACGGAGACGGATATCCGTACCCAACACTCAACTACGGTCACGAACTTAGTGGCACGGGCCATAAAGGAAATTGAGCACACAATTGGCAGGAAGATCGAAAAGGAGACGGTCACGGACGTCTTGTTTGAGAACAACAGAAACTGCTCGATTATTGGGGATACCCTGTTCCTAAAGGGAAAATACCGGGACTTATATAGCCTCTCGTCGATTTCAGAGAATGGAACCGCACTTACAGCTGTTGCAGACTCCAACGACGGGGGCGGATACTACCTTGATTCTGAATCAGGCGTAATTAAACGGGTCAACCAGCAATGGTCTAGCTTACACAATGCAGTAAAACTTTCTGGAGACTTGGGGCTTGTCGATTCTTCGGAGGAAACTCCAGTAGACTTAAAGCAAGTAATCGTCGAAATAGCGGCCGTTAAATCCGGGCTATGGAAAAGCTATTACAACGGAGAAGAATTTACGGTCAGAGACCTGACAGCCCCAACAAAAAGGCTTTTGAATAGCTACAAAGTTAGGGACTTCTGATGACACTCACCGTTAGGGGCGAGAAAGAACTAGAAAAACACCTTAAGAAGGTCAAGAACCCAGAAAAACTGTTCGATGGAGAGGTTAGAAAGACGGCGCTAAGCAGCCTCAGAAGAATCCTGGAAACGACGCCAAAGGACTCTGGAGACACGTCCAGAAGCTGGACACGACCTCGAAAGCTAGGGCTTTCAAGATTTATGGTCAAGAATGACAAAAAAACACCTGATAAGAAGCATCTACTAGCCGAAATATTGGATAAAGGTCGTGGAATAGTGCGTCCAGTTAAAGCGAGCCGGCTATACATTCCCCTATCCAATTCAGGGAAATCAAAGCCCATCGGGGGGCCAATCCCGCCAAGTCTAAAGTGGGGAAAAGATTTTGTTCTAGCTAAGTCAGCAAAGGCCTACAGGGGAACCAAGTACTTAACCCTTGCAATCGAAACCGCAGAAAGAGAACTTCAGCGCCGAATTCTTAAGAAATTGGATAGGGTCTAATGGGAAACAAGGTAGACCTCATAGAAGAAATTAGGGACCGTCTCGCAACGGCACAGTCTAGCGGAACCCTTACTGAAGTGAAGGCCGTTCACGTTGGGAGCCTCAGGGAAGCGCGAAAACAACAGGACATGCCGTTCATTAACATTATGCTAGCCTCCGGGAATGAAGAGGCTGCCTATATTAAGTCTGGATTCACAGACAATATGTCTGTTGAAATAACACTTTTACACCCAAGGTTGGCGTCCTTATCCTCAAACAACCAGCTATATAAGACCTCCGACAGCTCTGGCGCTTTATTTGTGCTAGAAAAGACGCTAGACGCCCTTGATAACAACACATCTGACGTACTCGACTTATCCATGAACCAAAAGGCCAATGACAAGCCAAACTACACATATGAAATCAAAGATGATGCAGATTCTTATTATGAGATATCCATCTTTCTGACAATACAATCAAAACAATTTCAGGCGGGAGCCAGATAGGAGAAAACATGAAAGCTAAATACATAGGACGACACAAGATACTTCACGACTGCCCAACATACTCCGGGGAACTCGAACCTGGAGAGAAAATACAGATCAGCCGGTCAGAATATGATTCTTTCTACAAGGATCATGAAGACTGGGTGGTCGACGAGTACAAGGCTAGTAAGAAAAAAGAAAACGAATTGAAAGAGGAGCAAAAATCATGACGGCAACAGGATTAGGCGTTGATGGGTATGTTAGGTACCAAAAGGAAACGACATACGGGAGCGCGAAGACAGATTCGATGACGGACTTGCCCGTCAAAAACGATTCGTTAGTGACAGCAGTAGTCGAAAACATTGAAAACAACAACACAATTTCAAGCAGGCTGAAGCAAGATCCAAATGCCGGTCGGCAGTTGATTTCAGGAACGGAAACCTTCGACGTTCCTCCGACATTAATCGGAGACTGGTTGAACTTCCTATTAGGAGCCGCAACGACTTCAGGGCCAACGGACACAGCTGCATATACTCATTACTGGCTGCAACCACTGACCGGAGAGCGAATTTCTACCTCGTTCACACTTCAACAAGCCATCGGAGGTGACTTGGGAGATACTTTCCCCGGGGGAACGGCAGTCGCGATGACTCTGGCAGGTGAAGTAGGGCAAAATATAACGGCCGCATTTGAGGCAACATTCCAGTCTTACACTGAAGATGTGGCCAGGGCTTCGTCCTTTTCCTATCCCTCAGATATCCCATTCAACTTCACAATGGGAGTATTAAATATCGACCCTACAGGCGTTTCTAACTTCAACCAGGACGTAAATAGCTTCAGTTTAAACCTAGACCTTGGGTACGACAGGGAGCGTTTTAAGGTCGGATCTGCGCAGCTAAGCCAGCCAGTGTTCAACACAATTCCTGTTGTGGGGTTCACTGCTAACATCGATGCAGATCAACAGTTCATTGACTACGCTCGAGCACACACAGAGGCGGACTTAACGCTAACACTTACACATAGCGCAACCATCACAGGAGCAGGCTCTACAAAATACACGATTGTCGTAGAACTTCCCGGATGTCGTCTTAAACCAGAAACTGTTATCGAAAATGGCGATGAGCGTCGATCAATGGACATTGAATTTGACTGCGGTTATGGCGGCAATACAACCAACGGAACCGCAGTTATGTTCGAAGTTAGACTTCTTGATGCCGCAACTGCCTACTCAGCATAAGCAGTTCAGTGATAAAAAAGGTCTCACTTAACGGGAATATCTATACGATCAAGGAGTTATCGCCTGACGCTTTTCTGAACAGCGACATCGGCGTTCCTTTCCAGCTCTTCTGCGCAAAAGAAGAGGAGTCTAGGGAGGAAGCGCTGAGAAGGAAGATAAAGCCAGAAGTCGAAGACTCTGCAGATGAAGACGCGAAAATCATAGAGACGATTACCCTTGTGCTTAAAGTAGGCTGTATTGATGTAAATAAAAAACAATTTTGTGTTGATAAGTTTATGGAAACTACAACAGATGTCTCCGAGTGCTTCGCTTTGATAGACGCAATTTTCGCTCATTCCTTGACCCTGTTTACCTCTGTCAGAGATATGTCCAAGCAAAACGCACATCTAATCAACAAGATGGCCACAGATTACGGTAAAACCCCAATAGAAATCATGCGGCCAACAGGGGGGTATACAGATCTTGATGCCTACATGTTCAATAGCTTCGTATTCGTTACATGCCTAAACGATCAGGCAGCATCAATAAAGAAGGCCAATAAGGCCGCCGTACGGCAACATTCAAAGTTGGGGCTTAGGGCAAATCATGGCTGATAAAAAGGTCTCGATAATATATACCCTGAAAGACAAGGCCTCAAAAGGCTTAAACAAGTTAAGGGGCTCTCTTGGGCGACTGGGCAAGGGGTTTGATAAAGCTCGTACGCACTTGGTGTCTTTTACAAAAGGTGTAACGGTCCTGTCTGCAGCGGCCGCTGGAATATCAACCTTTTTCTTGAAGGCTTCGGGGTCTTTTGAACAGTGGGAAATATCGTTCACGACTATGTTGGGGTCTGCAGAAAAGGCCAAAGTTCTATTGAAAGACATCGCTGAATTTGCAGCAGAAACCCCATTCCAGTTAACCGGATTAATAGAGTCCTCAAAGCAATTGATTGCATTCGGAGTTCAGCAGGAAGACGTTATAGAGACAATGCGGAGGCTCGGCGACATCGCGGCGGGTGTGGGGACAGACAAGCTACCCACGTTAGTTAGGGCGTTCGGCAAGATTCAGGCGAAGGGTAAAGCCTCTATGGAGGAGCTTAATATGCTTCTTGAGGCAGGGGTTCCGATACTAGATGAGTTGGCAAAGAACTATGATGTCTCTACCGAGAAACTACTTAAGATGGTTACTCAGGGAAAAGTTGGGTTCGACGATGTAAATACAGCCATTCAAACATTGACGGGAGAGGCCTCTGTTTTTGGGGGGTTAATGGAGAAGCAATCTCTGAGTTTATTTGGGGTATTATCAAATATAAAAGACAACATCACTCAGTTCGCCATAGCGATTGGAAATGAACTGCTCCCCGCAGCTAAAGAGCTTGCTACTGCCGTAAAAAATATTACAAGGGTTGAAAACATACCTGATTTTGTAAAAAAAATAAAATTTGCCTTCGTAGATATTCAGACGTTCATAAAAATTCGCACGGAAACCATGAAAGAGCTGATTGCGGCGCCATTCTCGTGGGAAACCTACAAGACAATAGTCGAAGAGCTCGGGAGCAACATTAGTAAGTTTTTTGACGCAATTAAATCTGGGTGGGAAGGGATCCAGCAATTCAGGCGCGATATTCAGGAAAAAGAACTAGAAGAGGGGCTAACATTAGAAGAGGAGATTGTTAAGATTCGGGAAGCGGCCGAACTCAAAAAAGAGGAAATCCGAAACTCATACCGGCAGGCAGATATCGCGGCGGAGACCGAAGCTCTAAATATTAAAAAGCGCTTGATCAAAGACGAAATCGCTTCCGTTACAGAAGCCTCTGCAATCAAGCAAAGCATTTTGGAGGCAGAGAAAAACCACGCGGCCACAATACACAGGGACTTATTAACCGGCTTTGAAGGCATGTTGTCGGGCCAAGAAGACGCCGCAGAACTATCTGCAAAGGCAATCTTAAAGCACGAAATTAAGAGAGCCCTATCCTCCGTCCGAACAAAGGCGATCGAAGAAGCCGCTAAGTCAAAACTGTCTGCGCCACTTTCGTTTGGGGCCTCCCTACTAGCCTTAGTCCCTATAGCATTAGCCGAAGCCGCGGCCATCTCCGCCATAAACTCAATCAAGCTAGCCCAAGGAGGGGTCGTAAAGGCAAAATCCGGCGGAACTTCTGCGATTATCGGAGAGGCCGGAAGGGACGAGGCCGTAATCCCTCTCGACTCAAAACGAGGCCGAGATGCTCTCGGCAATGGTTCAATGGAAAAAATCGTTCTTGAAGCAGATGGCGTTCGAGTATTAGCCAAGGCCGTGTATAAGAAACAAACAGACATGCTGCGAACTGGCGAACTGCAGGAGCGACTGTAATGGCAGTAAAATTCATGGATATCAACCTGGTTGATGTGGACGCGACCTATACCCTCACCAGTGCAGACACGGATGGCGCATCCGTCTTGTACGACAACAATCGAAATACAAAGTTAACGAGCGTCGGGTCCGACGACGTAACACCTGAAGTATGGATAATAGAGTTCGCAGCATCGACTACAATCGATAGGATCCACATCGATAACCACAATATTAAGGCCGGCGACATCAAATACTGGAATGGGTCTAGCTACGCAGACTTCTCCACGGCCATCTCATATTCTTCTGAAAGAGATCCAAGTCACTATCATGAGTTCAACAGTGTCAGCACCACAAAAGTCAGAATAACGATGAATACGGCCCAAACGGTTGATGCTGAAAAATATGTGGGTCAATTCCGGTGTTTCGTTGAAATTGGGGAGGTCGCAACAAACCCCTCTGAAATAGACTTCGAGTTTAAAGACGCAAAGTTTTTGCACCAAACTGGAACCGGACGCACCGTAAATGTCACCTTCGCAATCGACAATTATTCTGCCGAGCTATTTTTCTCAGATGCGTCAGACGCGGATATCACCATCTTCAGAACCCTAAAAAATCGGACAAACATTTTCTACATTTTTCCTGGCGGTGGAGACACTACCTACACGCAAGAGGGATTTAGAATTCGAGATATATTCCCTGTAACAGTCGTCAACGACTTCAAGCCTCGTTTAAAAGGAAATCTACTTGGTATTGGCACCGTTTATGCCATGGAGGTTAGACGGGCATGACAACCTTAGCCAACCTCATCAAACGAAACCGACAAAGAGCGGTTCGGCGCTGTTACATAAAGCGGCGCCTTTATGCGGACGGAACATTTGAAGCCAGCTGGCAAAGGGTTGATAACTATAACAACAAGGACCGAGTAATAAGCTGGGGATCCGGAGCTTGGGAGGTAAACAATGAACCTGGTCAAATTCCGTCTTTTGAGGCAACTAGCCTTACAATGGTGTTCGATAATAACGATGGCAACTTCAATATTGAATCGGATACTAATTCATTCTGGCACGACAGTTTCACGTATATACGACCTCTTTCTAAGCTGAAAATAGAAATAGCATATCTTGACGACGATGGATCTGAGGTCGGAACCGCAGATTCTTTTGAAGGCATCATCGAAAAACCTGAGATAAAGGGCGATGGAACAGTCAGAATCTCCGTTCTGAGCTACATAACCATTCTTCAGCAGTACGACATATCAGACCTAAGCCTTGCCGGAAGTGCCCCTGTTAGCACAACGGTAAACGCAATAATGAACCAATCGAAAATAACCAATTTTATTCCCTATGTTGCCTCTAACCCGGACCAAAATGTAACGGTCGATAGAACCTTACTTACAGGCACCTACTGGAAGGTCATAAAAGACCTGGCCTTTAAAAGCAATTCCATACCAGTCCTAATCGGTTCCGTTTTCAATTTTAAGGTCAGAACGGTAGGTGTTTCATCAGCTTACGATTTCATTGGCACGGGAGCAGGATCTGAAGACGACATATTCGAGATCTTATCCTATGACGATGAAGGTAGGGATAGGGTTCGCGTCTTTTGGAAAAACTCTGAATCAGGCGCTTCAGAGACGGCAACTAGCACCAACTCAGTTCTACTCACAAAGTACCTTGGCTCTCCACAAGAAATTGACTTGACCGTTTTGACCAGCTCCTCTCAAAAGCAGGACGTCCTAGACGCACAATTGGCAGAATGGGAAAACCCAAAGCCTGTCCTAGAGGTTTCCACAAGATTCTTGGCAAATCTCGTCGACCCACTGGACAAGGTGACATTCAGAATTCTCGGTAGGTTTAATAGGTCTGAAACGGGAGATGGCGGCTATTGGGGGAGCGGAACTTGGGGAGAGGGTTCGCGATGGGGTCGGTTAGAAGGTGGAATAAATATCCTTTCCGGCGTCAATTGGATGGCGACTAAAGTTGAAAATAATTTTGATGAGTGGAAATCCACAATAAAGGCAGAAAGGGTTGTTTAAATGACTTTTACAGTAATAGCAAACGGGGATCCGATCGTGGCACCTACGGTAATGGAAAACTTCAGACATGTTAATTATGGGGCGGCGTTATTACCAGTCGATTCAACGGGAGCTAGTGTTGATTCAACAATAGACCTTGGGTCCACAACGAAATACTTCAAAGATGGGTATATTGACTCAATATACACGACGGGAGAGGTAGGAATAGGGACTACCTCTCCTGATGGGTTGCTACATGTATTCTCTGGGTCCGCAGGGTCTGTGACGCCAATCTCGGGTGGCGATACGCTTGTTGTTGAGAACAGCGGCGCGGTTGGAATAAGCCTGTTATGCCCGAACACCGCCGTTTCAAGTATCTTTTTTGGCGATGAGGATGATAACAACGTATGCAACATGAGTTACTCCCATAGCACCGACACATTTACGCTTATAGTGAATGCTTTAACCTCAATAACTGTTGATTCATCCCGAGATGTGACAATCGATGGAGGGGGGTTGTCGGTAGAGGACCAGCCAAGAGCTCGTGCTACTAGGTCATCAACATACAATTCAGCAGCTAGTGCCTATGATATTCCATGGGATACAGAGGACTATGATACGGATGCCTTTCACGATAACTCGATAAGGAGCGAGCAGATGGCAGTTCCATCCGCCGGTCAGTACTTTGTATCAGCGACGGTATTGGCAGAATCTCCCTGGGACGATTTAAAACTAACAATTAAGAGATACAACTCTAGCGGCGCTATACAGGAATCAATTTCAATACAATATAGAGCATTAACCAACGGATTAGCTCAAGAGGTTAGCGTAAGCGGGTTCGGCGTTTTTTCATCTGGCGACTACGCCATTGTAAACGCTGCATGGGACTCAGCAAACGCCGACAATCATATTCTAGCGACAGGGTCTAATTTTCAAATAATAAAGCTAAGCTAATGAGAAGGCTACAAAGACCAGCAAAGTATTTCAAAGCATCTGAGTTCAAGCTAGGGCTGCCACACCCGAACCTAATATTATTGCTCGATGAGGTTAGAGAGGCGCTTGGAACACCTGTATTCATTACTAACTCAGGAAGAACCATTCACGACCACATTCAAATTTACATCGACCTATATAAAGATGAGTGGCTCGAAAAAATACCATGGAAGTCCAGACACTTGCCTTGTTTCAAGACAAATTTCCTAAGAGCTGTGGATTTTAAGGCGGAAAAAAGCAGAAACAAAAACGAAGTCGAATATCACTCAGGGGAAACGATCAAAGACACCGTGCTTTCGATTGCAAAGAGCTACAGTCACATCAACGTCGGAATCGGAGTAGGGCAACACTTCCTTCACCTTGATGTCGACAGAACGGAATCCTACAAGGTCTGGTACTATGATAGGTAAATACGAACCTCTACGCTTTGAATTTATGGACCCACAAGACTCTTTTAATGGAGATCTGAGCCAACTTATTTCTATAACACCTCAGGACAAATTTTACCTATCCTGGGCGTGCGCATGTGATTTTTGTTATTACGAAAGGAAAACCCAATGAATACAATAAAAGTTTGGATCTTTTTGCTAGCAGCCGCTATCAAGAAAATAATTATGTGGGGCTCGGATGTCGGGAACTTGGCAAAGCTGAGAGCTCAACTTGGCGTCTTATCTGAAGCAGCAAAATACTTCGGAAAACAAACAAAGTGGGAGCCTTTCGACGATGTTGCAAACAGCTCCGTATGCATCGCAAAAACCATTCAGTCAGTCATAGATGGCCGTACCGACGAAGAGCGTGAAAAGTTTGTTGAAAAGCTCAACGAGAACCAAAAGAACCTAAAACATATGGCTGTTAGCTTGAATTCAGAAAAGGGCATTAAGGTTAACTGGAAAGGGCTAACCGGAAATTACAATCCAATAGATGGTTCTGCACAGGTCGACATCAATTTTCCGTGAAACCCCATCAAATGCTAGAAGAACTTACAAAAGGTCAGTACAAAGAGGTTGAGTCGCTATTTAGCAAACATATCGGTGAGCTAAAGAGCATCATAGAGGGCAGCGAACGAAGAAGCGCAGAGCAGATCAGCGGCATTTTTAATCGCCTGAGAAAGGTAGAAAAGGGGCTTCTTACACTACAGGTGAAAAATGGCATACTGGCCACCATAATGGGGGCTATAGCGTCCTTCATTACGGCAATAGGATTTCACATCTTTGGAAAATAAACCGAAAAACTATAGCCTAGACGAGGCTCTCGAGATGATCGAGAAATTCAACAAGACATGGAAATACCTGAGTATGTACAGGATTGGGTTCTTCATTGCGATGGGGCTACTACTTGTTTATGGGCTCTGGGCACAGCATTCCAAACTGATTTAGGGCATCGGTGCTGACATAATATGAGCTAAATGTATACATAGAACGTTCTAAAAATGTGGGATTTACCGGATGCTTGGTTTAAACTTTTCATAAACAGAACCTCAAAAGGATTTTTGCCTTCAACTACATCTCCTTCATCTGTCATGTCATCCTCCTTTTTTCTCCTTTTAAGAACTTCCTTTTTTTCTTTTTTTAGGAGGATTATCCTCAATGTTCATGGTTGTATTTTTTACGGTTCCGTATCCGATGCCAACTCGATCATTGGTCGCGGAAACATGAAGATCGTCACAAAAGATATATCCTTCATCCCCATTTTTCTCCCACAGTATATCCACTTTCGAAGCTAGCTTCTTAACAGAATTTTCGACTGTAACAAGTTCATAGTCTAGGTCGTTAATCTTCTTTTCCAGACGATTCGTACTACGAAGAATTAAACATAGGGAGTTAATCGAGAAGGTAATCACAGCTATGATTAGTGAAAACGTTAGGATCGCTACGGGTAAATAGTGAATTGTAATCGCGTATAGTTCGTTTATCATTTATTTCTCCTATTCCTCTAATACCAAGTCCTCAATATTAATACGATTCTCCCGGTCCTCCATAGATAGATTGCAGTCGTCTATGTCTCCTTGAACTTCAGAGCAAACACCCTCTAGCCCAGAGCAATCACCACTTAGCCCAGAGCAATCGCCCTTGAGCTCAGAGCAATCGCCCTTGAGCCCAGAGCAATTGCCCCTTAGATCAGAGCAATAACCCCTTAGCCCAGAGCAGTCGCCCTTGAGCCCAGAGCAATTGCCCCATAGCTCAGAGCAGTCGCCCTTGAGCCCAGAGCAATCGCCCCTTAGCCCAGAGTAAGTGCCCCATAGCCCTGAAGTATTTTCTTCCATTCCAGGGCTAGGCCCGTAACGTTTTTCTTCACTGTCCGGGAGAAAGTGATAAAGAAACGATTTCTCTCCTATTTGTCTTAGTGCTCTTTTCATTCTGTCTCCTCCTATTCCTCTAATACCAAGCCCTCAATATTAATACGATTCTTCCGGTCTTCAGCAGAGATATTGCAGTCGTCTAATTCTCCTTGAATTCCGGAGCAATCACCTGTTAGACCAGTACAATCCCACTCAATTAGAGATCCGTCACCACTTATACCTGAAGCATCGCCTATCATTCTCCGGTTAGGTCCATCGACAGGGCGATTCTTATCAAGATAATAGAGCTTAGTATGTATTCTTCTTAATTTAGTCACGGCGATTCCCGGCCCTCAAAATGAGAAATCGATTTTTCCAAGACGTACGTCACGTACTCTTTCTTCGTCATCTTCTTGCGCCAGGCTATTTCATCGAGCCGGTCTTTCAAATCGGTTGGTATGTCAACCTTTAGCTGGGTAGTCTCAATTTTCATCGTAATCCTCCGCAAAGGTACATGGCGTACGTGGCGTACATGGCGTACCTTTCTACAACGTACTGTGTTTTTTACCCATAAACAAGCAAGCCCCTCCCGAATAGAGGGTAAATCTCTCTAAGAACCCGTCTCCACCCGAAACTCCCCCCACATCTTCAGGAGCTTCAAATACCCTTTCCAGGAGCAGTATTCAGGAGAATATACCCACATATTCGTATCAGGATTGAAGTAGAACACAATGTAGTCGCCCTTGCTCCGAACAATCTTGTAGGACTTATCGCCAATTTTCAACAGTTCACCGGGGCTACTTTTTCTCATAGATTTCAACCTCGATGAATGAATTTGCCTTCCCTGATTTGCCGATCGTTCTTGTAAACAAGACCTTGCAATCCATCAGCCACGGCCTTAAAAATGTTGTCCAGATCTGCGGTTGTACGCCCAACGACTTCAATTGAGAGTCCGACATCTCCAGCAAAAAAGTGGCCTGGCACAAGGCCTTGAATATGACGTAACGTTTCGACTGCATCGTCGTAAGCCTTGACCTGACCTGATTTCTTGTCGCTCTGGTGTAGGGGACCGCTGCTGGAATTTTCAGATTCAAGACCGAGGCTTCGGAATTCACGGCTAGTTATCCGAAAAGTCACGCCGGTCACTCCGAGAGTAAATCGAGTACAAAAGCGAGGATAGCACCGATGCTGGCTTGTAGTCCGGCTGAGAGTTAATCCGCTGCATCCCGTACAGAAACAGCCGGCTGTTAGGCTCTGTCTGCCCCGTAACGACCACATCGAAATCAATTTTGTTGTCTGTCATAGTCATCCCTCCTGAAATCCATAACTTTTCCCGAAAACTGCAAAACAGGGCATCGCCCCTGTCAAGATATCGCGCCATTTGGCTCTATTTATCGCTTTATCGATAATATAATTTAAAAAAATGCAAGGATTAAGCCCCCGAAAAATACGGCGGAAATATAGCGAAACAATGCCAAATGAAACGATTTGAGACTGCGGAACTGGTTTTTCGGGGGGCATGCTGGCAGTGTAGATCTTTTCGGCGGTCAATTTCAAGCGGCCTCTCCAACTTTTTCCGAGGCTTCCTCCACAAGCTGAATTACTCGTGATTTGATATTGAATTCGAAGTGCTTGTCACGACCGGTTTCGATGGTCAAAAGCTCGATGGACTGGGTTCGAATCGAATCAACTTCGAATTCAGTCATCGTAGACGTAATCTGTGCGTACTTCTCATCAACAATTCGCTTTTGATCCTCGGCGGCCTCTCGGTCTGTAGCCATCTTCTCCAAGACTGGGTTATGCCTACGAATCGGATCCCGTGGCTTCATCGCCTCGATCTGACGTTTCCACGAATCAAGCTGGCTGGGATCATCGGAAAACTTCCTCTCCAGGGTGCCTCGGTAGGCATCAGGATTCAAAATCTTTTCAGCCCCAGGGCCCTTGAGCTTGAGCTGGATTAGCTGGTCCAAAACCGAACTCACCTCAGGGCTCAGCTGCTTTTTTTCGAGATCTTCCCTGTCGGGTTTCCCTTCCTCTGAAAAATTATTTTTAAAAAAATCATCATCAGGGTCCGCCGGGACCCCTCGAGATGGATCCGGACAAGGGTGCTTTCTTTGAGATGATGATGATTTCTGTAAGAAATTATTATCATCTCTTTCTTTCTCTTCTCTTATCTTATCTTGCTTGTGACAGGACCGTGACAGTGGTTTGTGACGTCCCTGTGACGTCACGACAGTGTCACGCGTGACATTTGTACTTTTTAGCCTTGACTTCTCCTTTCGTTTCCTTGCCGCATTCTTTTCGCGCTTAAATTTCACTACGTCCTCGTGGACCTTCCGGAGGACTTCCGAGACGCTTCCGTCGATGTTCCGAAGGCTTACCGTGAGCTTCCCGAAGGCTTTTCGGCCAATTCCCGGCAGGTTAAGTATCTCGCTTTCAGTCGGAGTTCTTTCTAGGTGAGCCGCTAATGATTGAATGGTCAAAAGCATCCCTTTCTCCGTCATTGTTAAATTGGTAAATAGAACGTGCTGCGGCTTAATCTTTATCCAATCCATCTCATAAATCCTTTACGTCTATTCCGACCGAATCAAGCGCAGCGATAGCCGAAATCCAGGCCTTCTTCGATGTAACTCTATATATCTCATCTTCTCTAGGCATCCTCTTTAGTTGACCAGACAGCATCTTAAATCGAGCTATGACACCAACCTGAGCATTCGTAAAGGAAGGGCTTATATGCCGAGCCTTGATCTTTATCCAGTCCATATGGCACTCCACATATAGGTAATATTCATATGGTCTCCTCACTCATTAATTCTGAAAGGTATTTAACCACATCTACATTCCCACCATACTTAACGGCAAGATGAAGGAGTGACCAACCTTCATCCATAAACTCAGCCCCGCCAACTCTCTTCACTAAAGCCTTAACGGATTTAAGGCTCTCAAAGTCTTTTTCGCTAATATCCATTTGTATCCGCCTCCCACCTAAGGACACAATATAGTCGTTTCCATCTGTACATCTAACTCCGCCAAGACTTCTGGATGGCTTTAAGGTTCCGTCAGGCAACCTTTTTTCGGCCCATATAATAGGGTGGGTCTTCCCACATTTGGGACAGTCCGCGAACTCCCCTACCTCATATCCCAGCTCATCTACACCTATTGCCATAAAGGGTATTTCATTATCAGTCATATTACTTTTCCTCTTCTTCCGTTTCTCCTAAGACTAAGTCATCAATAGAAATACCACCCTCCCTATCTTCTATAGATAGATTGCAGTCGTCTATGTCTCCTTGAACTTCAGAGCAATCACCACTGAGCCCAGAGCAATCGCCCCTTAGCCAAGAGCAATTGCCCCCTAGATCAGAGCAATTGCCCCCTAGATAAGAGCAATCACCACTTAGATCAGAGCAATTGCCCTCTAGATAAGAGCAGTCGCCCCTTAGCCCAGAGCAATCACCCTCTAGATCAGAGCAGTCGCCCTTGAGCCCCGTGCAATTTCCCCATAGCTCAGAGCAATTGCCCCATAGCCTAGAGCAATCGCCCCATAGCTCAGAGCAATCACCCTCTAGCTCAGAGCAGTCGCCCTTGATCCCAGAGCAATTGCCCCATAGCCCTGAAGTATTTTCTTCCATTCCAGGGCTAGGACCGTAACGTTTTCCTTCACTGTGCGGGAGAAAGTGATAAAGAACCCGTTTCTTATCTATTATTTTCAGTGCCCTTTTCATTTCGAACCATCCTCTTTCGCTTCATTGCAGACTAGCTCCCCAATAGAAATACCACCCTCCCTATCTTCTATAGATAGATTGCAGTCGTCTATGTCTCCTTGAACTTCAGAGCAATCACCCCCTAGCCCAGAGCAGTCGCCCTTGAGCCCAGAGCAGTCGCCCTTGAGCCCAGAGCAGTCGCCCTTGAGCCCAGAGCAATCACCCTCTAGATCAGAGCAGTCGCCCTTGATCCCAGAGCAATTACCCCATAGCTCAGAGCAATCGCCCCATAGCTCAGAGCAATCACCCTCTAGCTCAGAGCAATCACCCTCTAGATCAGAGCAGTCGCCCTTGAGCCCAGAGCAGTCGCCCCTTATCCAAGAGCACTTGCCCCTTAGCTCAGAGCAATCACCCCTTAGCTCAGAGCAATCACCCCTTAGCTCAGAGCAATTGCCCTCTATATCAGAGCAATCGCCCCATAGCCCAGAAGTATTTTCTTCCATTCCAGAGCTAGGACCGTAACGTTTTTCTTCACTGTCCGGGAGAAAGTGATAAAGAACCCGTTTCTTATCTATTGTTTTCAGTGCTCTTTTCATTCTGTCTCCTTTTTTATTTGATCAGAAAGCGTATTATCAGTCCCCGGAATGGCCGTTTGACCAGTTGTAGGCACGGATTTATCCGATTCTTTATTTGACGAGGAAGTACCGCCCTCAGAATCGGGCACCCCCACATCCGTCACCTTAGCCTGCTCAAGAATCTCAACCATATCTACCCTTACAGCATCTGAAGTGGGCGTTTGAACGTCGATTACAGAACCCTCCATCTCCTCAACAGAGTGCAGCCCCTTTAAGACGTCAGCAAAGGTATCTCTCAAACCAAAAGCTCTCGCTCTATACTTTAGCATCCGTTTTGGATAACTTTTCCATGTATTCCTATCCCATAGCCCAGCTCTCTTGGCATCAGCTATCGAAAACTCGGACACGGTAGGCTTTTCACGCCCTTTTCTTTTAACTATACAGACGGCCTTACAGGTGTCTTTTGGAAACTCACCCTCAATAAACTCCTCAATATCCTCAAGGTGTCCGGACCCCTCTACAAGCCCGAGCTGCGCATCACCCCATATAGATGGCTGACCATTGATTACGGCTATGTTTAGTACAGACTGCATTGGGGATAGGCCTACCTCGGAACCGAGCTGTGCCGCCGCAAACACATCGAATGTTCTCTGCTCTAAATTCTTACCTTGATAGGCCTTGGGTAAAAAGCTACTGCTCGCTAGATATTTTGCAATCCTGTACGAATTTTCAAGGTTTTCCCCTGTCATTGTTACTTGTTTCATAATTATTTCCTTTCAGTATTTATATAGGGACAAGACCTGTAATATCCGCAGTACCTCGGATCACATTTCCAGTGACCCGAGTTTGCTGGGGTAAACACACCTGCCTCTATTCCGGTAATAGCTGTCTCAAACCGTTTCAGGACTATCTTGAAGTCCAAATAGGTTCTATCTGTTGCCACAATGTTCAATCGTGGACTCTTTCCAGACACAAAGTTGTGAAGGGCAATGCCCTTTGGGAATTCTTTGTGCTTGGCATAGTAGGCGAGGGCATAGGTCGAAAGTCCTAGGTTGGTATCCGCATCTTTTTTGGATTTCTTAGCCTTAGTGAACTTATAATCGATAATGCCCCCGTCCTCTGTCTCGACGTCCATGATGTACTTGATAGACTTCCCAACCGATGGGATATGGATCTCCTGAAGAGCCTCGACCTGAACCGGCTGGACAAGCTTTGCGGAGTCCATAATGGCCGGAATAGAAGAGATCAGCTCGTCCTTTGTCGCAGCCTTAAGCTTACTAATTCCGACACTCCTTTCATCACCAGACAGAAGAACCTCTTCAGAAAACCCTTCCTCAACCGCGTCGGATGCGATATCTTTCATGTGGGATTCTGGAAAATCCGTTCGGGACGCAATTTTCTGCTTGTTATTCAACTCCAGAACTTTGTGTCCCGACTTGCCTTTCACCGCAGCGAGACCGGGTGGTGAGATCTCACCCTCCAAATATCGCCGCCTATATGACTCTCCGCACATGAAGTACGTCTCCACCTGAGAAGCACTTATATGCTCAGGCGCCATCGATCTCATGCCCCGTATTGGAATCTGACGTGCTAATCAAATTGATTAACCACGTAAGTTCAAATATCCGACCGTCCCTGAATGATATATCTAGCTGCGGACCAGAATCCAAAGGTTGAGACCTCAAGAACTCCAGCCGATCACGTAAAAATATCATCAGGTTGATCTTACTTATCGGATACTCAATAGTACCCGACACCCTTTTTGCAGCCTCTATACATGCCTTCATTTCTTACCTCCTTCTATTTCCGAATCACAATTTCGACAAAGCTTCTTATCTTCCAGATAGCAGTCATCGCAATTGTAAAAATCACAAAGCCGACAAACGTTCTTCTCAACGTCTGCCAGAAGAACCTCTCGCTTACACCCGTCACACTCAAAAACAGACGGATGATCTGGGAGGCCCTCGATATTCGGAAGAAATGAAGCAAGGTCAAGGTTAAACACCATGGCCGACATGGCGGCTAGCAAAGACAGTATTGATCATGGACGTCCACATCGCGGCGGGATGATCTTGATCTGGCTCTGCAACTTCATTGGCGTCTAACTCATGTCCCGTAATGGGGTCTATAAAAACCTGCTCGGCCTGAATCATTGGCCCGGGCATATAGTTCGACAGGGCATAAGCCCGCCCCGCCAAAGTTTCAAAGACATTGCTCTCCCTAACTGGTTTTCTTTGAACATGGTCATCAATTTGAAGTATCAGTTTTTCCAATTCGTATCCTACTGAATGAGGGAAGGCCTTCTCGATTAATTCCCTATGCCGCCTTGAAAAAGGGGTTAGGTACGACTTTCCGTTAGGTTGTGTTTTTGGTATTATTGTTTTCATTGATCTCTCCTTTAGAGGTTTAATATTGCTCTTACGAGCTGCCACTCCAGCCGAGTAGCGACGAGAAAGCCACCTTTGTGGCTTTTTTGTTTTTTAGGCCCTATTTTCAACCACCCCTTTCTTCTGCTTCCGTATCCATTTCACCTTGGTCACCCGCCGCTTAGGAGGGCTCAAAGGCTTAATGTTAAGGTCCTTGCAAACCTCTTCAACGGCTGCGTCTATGAAATCTTCTTCGGATTTAAAAAGATCTTTCAATTCACAATTTCTATACCGGTTGATCATGTCATCTCTCGAGACGATAGACCTAAAGATTCCTTGATTGAGTGATCTTTATTGAGATAATTTTCGGCATAAAAAATAGGGTTTCTGCCCAAGTCAACACCCATAGACGAGAAATATCTTTCGACACATATTTTAAATTTCTTCGTACAAGACTTCCCAATATTGTTATTCATAAGGTGGTAAAAGTAACCTGGAGAGCACCCAATCTCTACCGACAAGTCGATCACGCTCAACCTCAGCTTTTTCAAGACTTCATAAAAACCAACTCTATTTATCCTGTACTTCATTCCAAACTCTCTCATGCAACCAATCTTAATTGAGATACTATCATTAAGTCAATACTAAGTATTGTACTGATCGTGATAGAATAAACATTTAAAATATCTGTTTGGATAGGTATCAAATGTCATTTTCAAAGTTCTTAATAAATTATAAAGAGAAAAATGACGTTTCCAGATGGGAGATTCACCGTCGTACAGGTGTGGCTTATTCTTATCTTTCTACCCTAGAAACTGGGAAGCAAAAACAGCCAAGTTTCGAAGTGGTACGAAAAATAGCCAAAGGTCTAAATGTATCCTATTTCGATTTACTAGAAGCCGCAGGCTATATAGGCCCAGACGACATAGACCTAATCAGAAACGCGATAAAAGAACGCTTCGAACCACTCTTCAACAACAAAAAGATCGTGGACTTACTCTATGACCCCGATGTCCTCTCAATCTTGAACATCATAAACGGAGTCAAGGACGAAGCTGAAAAAGAAAAAATGGTCTCTGCCATTAAAGCTATTGCTATGGGGTGGGGGAGGTAGCTATGGACGAGGAAAAAGAGCTACCCGGGCCAGAGGTATACACCCCAGGTCACACTAAAGGAAAGTAAAAAAGTCGTCACCAAAA
>Ga0080013_1001280_pt1 | contig 33817 bp, 50 predicted proteins | sample ETNvirenome_6_85_FD_69236 | JGI IMG/M metagenome (GOLD analysis project Ga0080013, IMG submission 69236) | Marine viral communities from the Pacific Ocean - ETNP_6_85 (SPADES assembly) (version 2) | ecosystem: Environmental > Aquatic > Marine > Oceanic | place: Pacific Ocean | collected 2013-06-19
TAGTCTTTTTGTTAGCGTTCGCCTTGACCAAATGAACCCGGCATGCCTCGGTTGACACTTACTCCTGGCGGAGCCACTCCGATACCTGCAGGCATTGACGGGTGTCTAGAAAGGCTAGGCAGACCCTGTCCGGACGCCATATTACCCTTATTCGGATACCTACGCTGTAGTTCTGCAAAGGCTGCTTCCCGGCCAATGTTCTGTCCTAAATGTGTCAATCCACTAAAGGCGAGACCCATTAGCGCGGTCGTTGGCATCGCCATCAACGCCGCCCTCACCACTGTGGGAGTTTCTTTGTTGGGAATCATGCCGCGTAAATCCGCGTCTGACATTTGGCTTATAGCTTTCCCTGGATTCTGCCCGGTTGGTCCTGCGCCTTGTAATTGTCCTACCGATGTCCCCAGAAGACCTCCGGTATCAGGACCGTATCTATCAAAATAGTCAATATAGTCTTGTTCAGTGACCCCGTAAAAATCAGGATACTTCAAGACCTCTGGACTGCTAAGGCTACTGACTTCTCTAAACGGCCCGGTAGTAGGTACATCAGCGTATTTAAAAGAGCCCATCCCCGTCTGAATCTTCACCCTCTCTGTTGGACCCTTATAAACGGGGTATTTCATAGAGCCATCTGCATAAGCCTGTTGCGGAAGATTGCCCCTTCTATACTGACCAACCTCTGGGTCTCGCCCGGTCCCAGGCATGTTCGCCCCGACATACTGCCTTAACTGGGAAGGACTCGTTTTAGGAACAGGATCAACTAATTTCTTGGCTGCGGCATCCTTGATAGCTTGCACAGAAGCCATAAAAGCGTTACCGGCATTACCTGATGAAGCGCTAACAGGTGTTACAAATGAGTTTACGGGGTTAGATACAGTCTGGTTAGCAGAGTTCAGTAACCCACTGTATCTAGGATCAGACGCCAGGGCGTTTACGCTATCTAACAGGCCCGCCATTTAATTTCTCCGTTCCTTGGCTAGTCTTTCGTTATATTTTTCCGCACCTCCACCAAACCAGTTATAAAACATTGGACCAACTAATGGAACTGCTCTTAAATACCTTCCCGCATTTGGATCGTCCTTAAACGACTGCGCTGTAAGTCCTGTTATAGCGTCTATCATAGGAGCAGCAGGGGCAACAGTATTTGCTGCCCACTCGGTTAGCTTACCGTCCTTGAGATATTTTTCTGCACCATACCTATTAAAACCATACACCCCTAGCAGAGCCCACAAAGACTTGTCGGATATATTGTCCAAGCCGGGATCACGTCCAAGAAGAACATCTTTGATAGCCCCTGTTCCAACATTGGCAGCACTTAAATACGCTGCAAGAAGACCTGCATTTTTAATAGCAGTCCCTTTGTTACCCGCCTTCCATTCTTGAACTACGTCCCTACGAACCACGTCAATTTGTTTAAGCGTGAATGTTTTAAGAGCGTACAATATCCTACCGTTGGGGTGGTCAAGATATTTCTGAGGCATTTCCAGCATGCTGATAGGCTGCATATCAGACAGTTCGTTAAAAGCGTGGAATTTTACGGCCTCCCCGATTTCACCACCCTTACCTGCAACCTTAAATTCTCCTATAATTTGGTCTATATCGCCCTTATAGAATTTACCCCACTTTGCTCTAAATTGTTTTTCCCCAAGTGTAATCATTCTACCAGTTGACTTGTCATAGAACAGTTTATCAGCAGCCTTTGCAGTTTTCAACAGCTTAATGTTTTTTCTTAATGCGGCGTTCATGCTTGTTTCTTTACCAAGCCGGTCAATAGCCCTAAAACCCGATATTTTAAATAGCTTTCTCAGCTGGTTCGAAGACCATCGAACATCTGCAAATTCCTGTGCTACATCCTCTAGCCCTGCGTCTATCATCTTTATATTCTTGGTTCCAAACATTGCTGCAATGGTGTTTCTAAATTGGTGTAACGCTCCGGACACACCCAAGTCACCAAGCTGAGTAATAGCAGAGATAGGGTTAGCAATAGTTCCCATGTAGCCCAAGTCTCTGAGCATACCAAAAGCATAATGAGGTGTTTGCTCCCCACCCATCATGCGCGACTGTATTAAACTTATAAGCTCGTTCTCTTGATTGGGAGATAGATTTTTCAACTCCCTTTCAACAGTTTTCCCTATGGAAGCACCGTCATACGATCCTGACCAAAGTTCTTTTTTATGGCCTTTATTAAAAAACTTAGCCCTTGCAATGGAATTAACCGAGTTACGCACATACATCTGCAACGCTTCTTCGGGGCTAGTGTAAAATTCTAGTATATCCGGCGTTACATCTTCTACTGATCTTTTTTTCTGTATTCCTAATTTAGGAGACTCTACGTTATGATACCCCCTAAACACTAGGTTTGCTATTTCATCTCTTCGATCTACGGGCATATTTTCTTTCAGTATTCCCTTTTTCAATGCCTCTTCACCAATTTTCTTATTTATTAGACCGTGCTTTTCTTTTCCCCAGTGATTTAAAAGTTTATCGTAACCGTTTCGTTGGATCTTCCGTGGAAAATAATTTTGAATTTTTGCTACCGGTATACCTTCTTCGTTCATCTTAGTGTGTAATTTTTCTAATACTTTCCTTACTTCTTTAAACTGTTTCTTCATTTCAGGAGTCATTACATTTGCAGCCTCGTCAAACCTTCCATTAGCCAAGTGCATGGAAAGGTTTTTCTTCTGCGCCCCTTTTATTTTACGCAAACTTTTTAAGAACGGTTCAACCTTCTTTAAAGTCTTTACAGTTTGAACACGGCTATCAAACTCAAGCACACGCAATCGCCTAAGAACTGGCTGCGATATGTTACCAATTCTGGTAGACAAGCTTCCGAAAAATTCGTCAATAGCTTTTGAATAAAACCTAGAAACAGTTTGGTCTTGGGCTGCGTTTACTAATTTTCTATGTGCTGCGGACACAGATCCGGGCATTCTTACTTTTCTTCCCGTTCTTTCCATTGCACGTTCAATAGGCATACCGCCCATAGACATTATTTCTTTTTGGGCATTGGCAAGAGCAGCATTTGTCTCCATACCGCTGGCAATGTTCCTGGCCAAGATTTCATCTGCTTTATCTATAATTTTGTTAGCAGAACGATCTTTCAACTTTGATACACCCTTGCCAACACCTATAAGGGCACCAGTGCCTCCCGCAGCTATTGCCCCTGATAGTAAAGCCTTATCTACGTCTATGTCTTGACCGGCTGCAAGGTCATCCGTTACGCTATAGGCAGCACCTAGCGAGCCGCCTATTCCAATATTGGCTCCAACCCTGGCCAACTTTGTTCCAACTGTTGCACCTCTTGCAGCAGGTCCTACGAATGGAATAAATGTGGTCGGATCTACAAGAGCACCCGCAAATTCTCCAGCGGTTCTTGCAGTGCTGTCCTGCTCAGGCTTAAAAAATCTACCATACTTATCCAGTAGCTGACGCTCTTTAGCTCTGCGTATCATAGATCTACGGGTTTCATTGTCAGCCTGTTCAAAACCTTTACCGTAAAGTTCTTCCGGTGGTGTGTAACCTATTACTTCATCATCAGTGAATAAATCAATTTCGCCCAGTGGAGCATAAGACTCTAAAATATCAGCCAGGTTTTCGGTCAGGCCGGGGGTTTGCTGATAACCGTAGAAAAACTGTTGCCACGCGCTATCGGTTCCTGTCTTAATAAATTTATCTTGATCTGGTAAATACCTATCCCCAGCTTCTAGACCACGCTCTTTTAGAACGGGCTGGTCTTCTAGCATTTTTTCTGTAAGAACAACTCCAAGTTCTACTTCTTCGTTTTCCAAATTAAATATGCGTTTTACATTTACAGTACCGTCTTCGTCTATAGTATAGGTATCCCCCGGCTCTGCACCGGACTTCATAAGAGCAGGGTTAGTCCTAAGATCAGCTAGGGTTAAAGTTCTTACTTCTGACATTATTCGTCCTCAATAGGAGCATAAACGTTAACTGGACTATCTGATCTTATTCCGTTGGCACTACCTGAAGATTTATCTCCGGGTTCTGTAGCAGCTCCAGCAGCTATCCGTAGTGCTTCTGTAAATGATATAGGGTTGCTGGCATCCACAGCTTTATTATATATTTCCACTACTCTGAAAATTAACTGGTTAGCAATTCGTTCATTCTCAGCAGCCCTGGCAGCACTAGTCACAAAGACACTAGTAGATCTTTCGTCTACGAAAGCGTTTAGCTCAGGAATTGTTTCCTCAGACATTTGTCTTAATATCTCACTGCCTATAATTTTTAATTCACCTTGGGTTTGTCCTATATATTTACTTTTATTTTTACTTGACGCAGCTTTTGTTTTTTCTACATCAAGTCTACCTTGTTTTATTTCCATTTCTTCATTGAATTTCTGCTGTTCAATCATACGATCCTGATAATTTTTCATAGCAGCAGCTTCATTAGTTCTAAGATCAACGTTGCTTTGCAAAAAGTCTGAAAGAGGAGACATCCCGCCTCTCCTGCCCATGCCAGACATAATAGCAAACAGCCTGTCAAGCCCTGTAAGAGGGCTATAACCGCCTGACTCAGGTGCTAACAGGCTTGCAACAGCTTCCCTACTAGCTTCGTTGGATCTTTGATCGTCAGCTATATTGTTACCAACTACTATAGAGTCAACAGCAGTTCCTCTGGGGGAGACTCCTATCCCTTCTACTTCAGGAGGTAGATTTTTTTTATCCGGTAGCCATTTGGGACTAAGCCACGTTTTACCCCCAAGCACCATAGAAGCATTTGGATTTTCGTCTAAATATTTTTCTACTTCAGGGTCCTTACTTCTTAAAAAGAAATCCCAAAAATTAAATTCCCTTTCCTTTGTGGGGGAGACTCCTATCCCTTCTACTTCAGGCGGAGAAGCTGCCTTCTCCTCCTCAGCAATACGTCTAGCATTTTCCGCTCCTGCTGCGCGAACTCTAGTTCGTTCTTCCGTAAGCATACCAAGAGGTTTATCTCCAGTTCCTTGTAAAGGATACCCCCCGAAAAGTCCGGGTGGGTTGTAGGAGACTCCATAGTCGCTATCAGGATTTTCCACACCGATTTCCAATCCGAATAAAGGGTCTCCAGCATACCTATCATTTGCCATTATATTAAACCTCCTAAAATACTTTTTCTTATTTTTGGACTAGACAACAATCCTTTTATCATGTTTTTTGCGTTAGCATCGAATTGAGAAGAGGATGATAAGTATTTTGGAACTTCATAAGCACTGGTTGGAACAACACTTGGTGATCTTGTTCTAGGCGTAGGAACACTGCCTAATCCTGAAAACGGGTTAGCACCCTTTCCAATCAGTTGTCCGCCTGGATCAACCTGCGAAATACCCTCAATAGCCGCTATTGCTTGGTCCGTTTTTTCTTCAGCAGTTTTGTCCCTATAATATTCCCATTCCCCGTCTTCATTTTTTTCCCAAGAAAATCCAGCATCTTCAAACTCTTTAAGTTCATCGTCAGATAGTGTTCCATCACGGAGATCCTTTAAAAATTCCTGGTCCGTTCCACTAGTATCTACCTTTACTTTATTAAAGTTTCGAGAAAGATCAGAAAAGAAACCAGATGAACCTGTATCTGAAGGACTTACGCCAATACCACTAGGAACAGACGACTGAGAAAAAATTTTGTTTAAATAGTCACCACCGGGGAAATCCATTTTATACTCCCACCAAAGAGTAGTTTACCCTAAGGTAACCGTCTTCGCCTTTAACCACCGCTTCTGGAATAATTTTTTGAACCTGTTGTGCAATTACACCACGTTCAACTTGGTTGCCTGCTATTTTCTTTCCTTCCTTGTTCCACTTCCACTTGTAAAGTTTAACACCGTTGCCAAGTTTACCTACAAGTTTAATATTCTTTTTAAGTCTAATGTCTGACGGCAGAATTCCGGCGACTGTGCCAGCTACGCCAGCAATTTGACTAAGAGGACTAGCACCACCGCCAAACGCCTGACCCTGTGTTCCTTGCATTGTCTGTTGCATTTGCGTGGAGCTACCCAATCCGGCCAAACCGCCGAATAGATTAGCCATTGTAATAAGCTGCGCCCTACGTGCTTCCTGTTCTTGCTGTGTAAGTCTGGCAGCATCTTGCCTAATGGCCGCTTCCCTAGATTCTACGTCCCTGCCTATAGCTTCTTCAAAAGTAGCTGGCGTAATTTGTGCCTGTAGTTGCTGCTGTGCTAGCTGTCCTAGTCGTCCTTGAGCCGCAACCCTGCGTGCCTCTGCCTGATCTAGCGATGCAGCCAGTTGCTTCTGCGCCAAGTCTTCTCTGAGTATTTGCTGGTTAGCTTCAAGCTCTGCTAAAGCCGTGCTACCCATACCAAACTGACCTGCATCTATAGCTTGCTGCTGTGCTACAGCCTTGTCTCGCTCAGTCATTTGCCTGGCTTGGTTAGCTATGTTCTGTATTCTAGCCAAGTGCATGGGATCTTGTGTTATATCGCCAGTTGTTATTCCCAAGTCCCTTTGAAACAAGTCTTGGTAAGTAGGCGCAAAAGATGCTGCCTGTTCACCTACCTGCCTATAAATGTCTCTTGAAGCCAGTGTTCCTGCCGAGTCTGTTGGAACCAAGCTTCCCGTAAACAGTGCAGGATCTTCGCTAAAAGTTCTACTAATTGGCTCAAGAAGCGCCTGAATAAAAGGCTCTACGGGAGCATATGGTTTAATCTCGCTAGCTCCAGTAGTAGTGGACTGCGAAGGCACGTTTATAACTTGAGGTTTAGGTGAAGACGTCATTTTATAACTTCTTTCTAAGATTTACGTTTTTAAACTCGTATCCAATAGGATGCAATTTTCTTTCCCATCCTTTTCTACCCGTTATTTCTACAAACTCATAACCTAAATTTTTATAGTATTCTTCTATCATTGGAACTACCGCGAAAAAATTAAACTTACCTCCCAAAGCCTCTACCGATACTCCAGGAGATAACGGATACGATCGATCTTCTACAATAATACATCCTATAATATTATCGTCTTTATCAACAGATATCCAAAAATCATTTTGCCCGTTAATTACCCTAGTTACAATATAGTCACTAGTATATAGATCTTTATTACCGCCCTTTTCTACTGCTTTGTCAAGATATTCATAGCACTGGGATAGTTTATATTTATAATCAGGGTTCTTTCTATTTACTAATTTACAGCTTAACCCATGATCCAGCGGCGTTGTAAAAATATATTCCTTCCCCACTTCCCGGGTTCCAGTTACTGCCATCAGCATATCTAATATCTCCTTGCTGGGGACTAACAGGCTCTACGTTAGATACGTCTAAATGTCCGTCCCTTACCAAGTCCAAAACCGTTCTAATCTCAAAAAGCATTGAGTCTATGAAACTAGGTATTTCCTCTATAGAAACAGGACAACCTGATGGATCAAATCTTAAAAATTCCCTACTCATCTGTCCGATACAACCTCTGATTCTATAGAGTAACCAGATAGCCTAAACTGCGTTGCTGCGCTACTTTCAATTTTAATAGCCATGTATTTACCCCTAACCCTGCAGTCTACTTTACTATCGGTTCCAATGGTAAATGACACGGGATCATTATAAGTAACGCCTGATCCAGGTGCTAACTCTGCTCCAATGCTAATATCAACAGTCCCCGTTCCCTCTATTCTAGGAAAAACTCTTGATATACTTTTAACACTGTCTGTTTTACCAGCGTGCAAACCTCTACGCTCTAGGGTTGTTGTAAAGTTTGTACCATCAAATGTAACACCAGAGTCTGCAAGATAAAATTTATTATCAGAGGTTCCGCACATTAAAAGAGAATCAACGCTTGGATTGTATGCCTGCTGTCCCCAGTTAAGAGTGTTTTGTTCCCATGTCCCTGTAGCCGCGGCCCATGTATTAGTAAGAGATGGATTTACAAGGCCCTTAGATATAAAGTTTACGCTAGGCAGATCACGAGTAGCCCAAGTATTTTCAACATAATTCCAGATTAAAGCCGTGTCGGGATATCCTCCCGATGCTCCCGTAGATGGAAAACATATCCATACTTCATTTTTAATCTTATTATGTGATAAAAATGTTTTATAATAATATGTAGAATCAATCTTAGAAAACAAGAATGTTTTCATCTGATCGTCTATAACACTTGTAATAGAGTTTCCATTGTGTACTACTACATCATTAGTAGTAACCATAACGTGTTTACCATCGCCCAAATCTACTACAGCATCTCTGCTAAATAATCCAGTGTCCTTGAACACCTCGCGTACATTAAAGGTAAACGCTCCACCAACGTAGTTAAGCGAGTATACGCTATCCTCCTTGTATATCATTAACAAGTTGCCAAGCTGCACTGCGTTTAGTATGTGACCCTTTGTGCCCATTAGTGACGTTTCGGCAGCTTCACTAGCAGCCGCGCTAGTAACCCAAGTGTTACTACCGTTATTGTCCGTACCAACTGGTATAGCATCGCTCCACCGTATGGTAAACGGCTTTGCCACTGCTGATCCACTTGCGCTATCCGTAAGATTCAAAGCTACAAGGTGATTACGGAAAGGAACAATAGCTTTACATTTTAAAGTGCTAGGCCAGTTAGAAAGATCAGCAAACTGTGAAGCACCTTGCGTAAAACTTTGAGGAGCGTCTATTCCGTTACAACAAACAAGAACACCACCTATTACGTCACCCTGCCAATTATTAGTAGTGCTGGCAATGGTCGTATATGCACCGCTAGAACGTGTAACATCTGCGTGCGTTACACCAGTAATTTTTCTAAGACCTGTTGCTGTTCCATATATCCACAACTCCGTGCTGCCTAGCAGCCAACTAGTAGCCCAGTAGGGATTATTGCTACTACCCGGTGTCCCAAAAACTTGTATATGCCCTAGTATTTTACCAGCCTTGCCGTCCAGAAATCTTACATTATTTCCGTAGCTAAAATAAGAAGGCGGCATGTCATATGGAGACAAGTCTGTGTTTATACTAAAACGTGGAGCTTGCTTGCCACTTATATCAAATAGTTCTTTAACCATTAACCGCTACCTGTTGAAGTTTGCTCAGTCCAATCAGTAGAGTTATATTCGCCCAGGGCAATAAAATCTTCGGTCTCTGTCAAAATATTTCCCCCGGATTCCTGCAATAGACAAAAATCTTCTACAACCCAATTAGTAGCCATTACGATCCCCTACGGACAAGACCACCAGGATCACCCTGTACTGTCATGTGCATAACATTTCCACTATACCTGGCCGCTTCCTCTGCTGACATCACGTCGTCCAATGCTTTTTGATAAACGGCTAGAAAACGATTTGTCTGTTCTGAATCGTTAAGATAAATGGCCCCTTCTAAGCATGAACCAAAAAGATACAAGTCTGGGAAAGAATCAAGAATATCATTAGTGGTAACACTATCAGAAAGAGGAACAAGCTTTTTAAAATAGTTTATACCTAGTGTATAAGCAGCATCGGGCGTTGGATAAAGCTTTATATCTTTACCAAGATTTGTATATGCTCTGGGAAATCCGCTAGCAAACGACCCATACTCCCTACTTCCGGACTCCGGGGAAAGGTAGCTAAGGGCGTAACTATTTGAACCAGAGGTTTCATATGTAATATTACGGAGTTCAATTAAATCAGAAGGTAGGTCATAGAAAGAAGTATCGGCCGTTGTTGTGGCCTGCGCCCTAACCATGTTAACCCTAACACGTAGCTCTCTATCCAACCTTTTTTCTGCCAAGGAAATAAAATCAGGTATAATGCTAGTTAAATCATCCCTATTAAGATAATTAGCAATACTTGTTTTTACCTCTGTGTATGTTGAAAGTCCCATTAGATGTTGCTTTCATGCGTCCGTAAAAATCTATATTCGTTTGAATTAAGCAGTTGTTTAATCTTAGGCCAGTGATCCTTATTCAGCATATCAATGCCGTGTTCTTTCTTCCACTTTTCTACAATAATAAGTGGAATATTTGCAACCTTACGCATACCAACTTCTTTAGTTTCTACACCACCATTGACATAATCTTTGTTATATTCTTTTTTATTAAGCTCAATCAAAGGGGCAACGTCTTGAACAGAGTGTTGAACAATTTTGTCACCAGCGTGGTCGTAAACAATATTACGTTTAATTGGAGAATCAGTCATTAATTATTTCCTATATTTTGCAGTTTTATTAGCAATTTTTTTAGGCTGCTTTACGTATTGTTTACCCCTTTTAGTACCTTCGCGTTTTGCTTTTGTAGTAGCTGCATACTCTTTACTGGATAAAGATTTAATAGCTTTTTCAGGCAGGTATCTTTCTCCCGTCTCACCAGAAGGTTTTCCAGATTTAGTTTTCCAATTTTGTTTACTCCATTTGGAAAGACTGTTTGATTTTTTCTTAGTTCCAGAGTATGTTCCACCCGAGTCTTTATAGTACTTAACAGCTAGTTGCATAGCTCTGGCTGAATGCTTACCGCCCATTTTAGCCTTTGCTTTTTTCTTAGCAGCTTCCCATTTTTTTGGATCACGTTTTTTAGCGACCGCCATAACCGTACTTTTTCTTCTTTTTCTTTTTCAACATTTAAATAACCTCCTTAATTGGGGAGGACCATTACAGCCCTCCCCTTAGTTAAGAACCTAGCTTAGATCGTAAACAGCGCCCAGAGCGGCCTCGTTCTTGACCACGAGGGTATACTCTGAAACAATAGCACGCTGCTCGCCATCAGACGTGCTCGCAACTTCCCGCTGAGAAAACGGACGGAGGTAAGCCGTTCCATAAAAATCAGGGTCAAGGAGCCACGCATCACGAGAACGCTGGAAGCGGTTAGGGACAACGGCCATTTCGCCAAAGTCACTAACATATACGTCCATACCACCGATGATCCGCTGGTCAGCAGTATCCGTAAAGTTAGATACACCTGAACTACCACCAACACCAACGAAGCTAGAGAACGTCTGCTTCTGTGAAGGTGCCATCATAAGGTATTTAATATCACTGCCGCTGTCATACGCAGCGACAATGGCAGCCTTAAGAAGACTCTCCGTAAACGCACGAGCCGTACCGTCCGTACGAGCTGCCGCGCCTGCACCTGCACCATTAGCACCATCACTCGCCTTAGAGATATTGGTGTTAATCCAGGTTGGAAGAGAACCAAGCTTACGAACGGTTCCTGTACCGGCCATAGGAATCTTGGCAATGTTAACTCCTACCATAGCCCGTTCCATATCGCGCTTAAGTTCCTTAGCACTTTTGGACATCTGGTAAGCGAGTTCTTCCTTACGACCTGCCTTGCTTACGGCATCAACAGTACCGGTAACAAGAGTGGTCTTCCAACTAATCTGACAGATATTACCAACTCGGGTAGTAGCTGACGGAGTAGCTGCCGTAAATGTTGCACCTTCTTCTTTAAAGTTATCAGCCGCAGCAGAAAGTGAATCGGTTTGCCATTCATGGTTTACGGCAATCGCATCGGTGCGACCACCCATAGACATAAATGGAGTATCGGTTGGAGAAATATCATAGATAACATTCTCCAAGTCTTCGCGCAAACCCTTCGCTGTATACGAAGTGTAAGTGCCTGTTGGTTGTGCCATTTTATTTACCTCATAGTTTGAAAGTTAATGTTTCATTTTATCATGTCCAGAAAAACTTCTGCGGCATCTCGCTGATGACCTGATTTCGACAATCGTTCTCGTTTAGCCTGGATACCCTTCTTAGCTTTTTGAGCTTTAGTTTGGGGTGTTCCTGACTTAACAACCTTTGGAACAGTTTTGGATTTTTTAGCGGAGGCCGACTTAGTTCCCTTATCTGACATCATAGCCTTGTGCAAGATTAAGACAACTTTATGGTCGGTTATTCCATCTACGTCTTCCGGTGAAAAACCAAGTCCTAGGGTATAATCCCTAAGCTCTGTTTTTAAGTTTGAAGAGGGATCAGAATATTCTGGAAGTTTTGTTGCGAGAATTTCTGCTTCCTTTTGCAGTTTCTCCGTTATAAACTTCTTCGTATCCTGCTGTGCTATTTCCGATACTCTTGCCTGTTCTGCTTGAACAGCATTAATTTTATCCTTAGCGTCCTGAAACTCTAATCGTTTTTCCATATATTCCATTGGATCGGCGTCCTTAAGACCGGCCCAATCAACATCTTTAAAACTATTTAAGTCTGAAAGACGCTGTGCTGATAAAGTTTCAAGAGCTTGGGAGTATTCCCCTCTTTCTTGTTGAACAGCTTGCAAATTAGATTCGTAAGCTTTTCTCTGTTCCGCTAACGATTGCGATTTACGGGTGTAATCCGCTTGCCGCTGGTATCCGTTCCGTAGTTCATCAAGAGTAACCTCGTGTTCTTCACCGTCTACTTTAATAGTATAAGTGCTAGGGGTTTCTATCTCAACTACTTCTTCTTCTACCTCTACTTCTTCCTCGGGCTGGTCTTCGCCATCCGTAGCTTCCAACTCTTCAGAGTCTTCTGCTTCTTCTACCTCGTTAGTTTCTTCCTGTAACTGCAAAACTAAATCAGTTTCTGACTCAACATTGCCTTTGGTAATTTCGATTGTTTGTTCTGGATTGGTGGTTTCGTCACTTCCAAACATTACATCGAACATGTTAAGCTGTGGCTTGTTGACTTCCCCTTCGGGATTGGTCCGTGCCTCACTCATCTTTAGTTACCTCTTAGTTGTTTACAATTTGATCGTTGTGGATAACTGCTTTTAGGTCTTCCTGTATGGAACGCAAAGCATTAAGTTTCATCCAACAAAGTTCTCGTTCATCTATAGTTTCAGATATGCTCCACTGAGATATTAAAGTTGTATTTAAATTTTCTAAAACCTCTTTAAATACTGAATTATTTAAAATAGCTTTAGCTTCATTTGCTTTTTCTCTGGAGTTCAATTTTACTCACCTACCAGTTTTTACACGACCAGTATCGTGCTGTTAGTTTATCAGGAGGGTTAGTGTCACACTTGTGTCTAGCCCTAAAACTTTTCTTACGTTTGGGTTGTTCTTTTTTAATAGTCATATTGGGATCTCCAAATCTTATTAGTTTTGTTTGGTTTCCCTTTTTAGCCAGTACAGCAAATTTCTTGTTTTTATTAGGCGTACGCTTTGGCTTGTTGTAAGCAGAAAACTTTTCACCTCTATAGTCTATGGCCATGGCTGGTTCCATAATCTTTCAGATATTACTTACGCTTTTTACCGGTTTATTTAAGCCCTGACCACGTAGCACTTGGTACGCTAAGGCTGGCTTCTTAAAATTATCACGTCGTTGCAGCTCAAAATAGTCAGCGCCTCTGAGACGTTCCTTGAGAAGGGTATCGGTGAGGGCCTTCTCTGCTTTTAAAACTCTTTTATTTCCACTACTATCAGGCTTTTTTTTATGTGACTCCATAACTGACATGACATGTGCCCTAGCCTTTGCCGTTGCCTTTATAGCGTTATCATAAACCCTCTTGCGATTGCCTAATTCCATAGCTTTCGCACTAGCACGAGTAGTCATGCCTTTATCAATTTTTTTACTTTTTGGTTTTTTAATGTTTGCCATTAGTTTATTCCTGTATACTCTATTGCCATAGCTGCTATGCCTTTTTAGCCTTTGACTTTGCAGTTTTAGATAACTCTTTAAAATGAAATAATTTAACACTGGTTTTACCATGTGTCTTACCAGAATGTAAATCTCCGTTGGGCATCTTGTGTGTATTACCTTTAAACAAAGTGCCATCTTTTTTATAATGTTTTACGCCTTTCATTACACAGACACCTTATGTTTTTATAATAAAGTTAATGGGCTGCGCTTTAAGAACTGCTGATCCCGCAGATGCACTAGCAGTTACGGCTGTTCCTAGAGAAAACCCTGACCCAACACCTACTGGAAAATATGTTCTGTAGTCTGGAACTTTAAAGTCAGAACCTGATGTTCCAAATACTGTTCCTATGACAGCATATAAAGCTGAATAAGTAGATGTAGAATAAGCGCTACCGTCGCAAATTAACCAGTCATTGACACCACTAATTGTTGCAGTAGTGGGAGTACTGTTGGAGCCATACATGCACACCATTCCAGTTTCAAATCCAAGTTTATTCATTTGGGCAGAACTTTGAGTAACTGCCGTGGTAGAAAGATTTGGAAACTGGGTTTTTAATACCGACTTAATAAGCCGTAAATGATCGTCGCCCTCAGAAATATTATCGCCAGCGGCAGGGTTAGACGTATTTAACTGGCTAATATAACTGGCAGTCTCTACCGTCATTTCTTAGTCCTTTTCCTATTGTAACATTATTACAAAAATAAGTCAAGATTATTATGCTTTATCTTCCATCCTACGTTTTGCACCTTCTTCCAGTGCTTCGAGAAAATAAAGTGGCATAAACAAGGGCTCGTTTTCTATTATCCAAACTACGCAATTATCCTTAAACATGAAAAACAATACGGAGTTGTCTTTAATATATGCAACTGCTTCATCGGCTTCAACGATTGGTCGTTGACTACCGTTGTTCCACACCGCTACAATTTGTTTTCCGTAGATTCCTTCATAAAGTCTACGCTCTTGCCATTCTCCGTGTATTACACTCATTGCCCCGTCAATCATTGCCGGAGTATAGCATTCGTTAATTTCTTTACCAAAACTATGACAAATCAAAGAAGCGTGGAAAAACGAAGCTGTTACCAAGCTTAGTGCAATAAGAGAACCAATTATCCATTTCATATACCGCCCCTGATTAATGTATAACCATTACTTTCTGCACCGGTTATTCGAACTTTAACAAGGGACCATGCTTTACCGTCTAACTCATATTCTTCTATTATTTCAATTATAGTTGCTTCTGCCGGAAAGTTTGGAGGGACCCAGTGACATCCTAGCTCAAGTAGTTCGCCCGCTGATTGATTTTGTTTACGGCTTATAATTTCCCTTACCGATGTAACGTCATCGCACCATTGTATAACGTCCACTGTATTTAACTAGACCTTTTTGCAGCTTCTTCCGCTTCTTTTTCCGCCCTGGTTTTATAATCCCCTAGCGAAACCGCAGCGTCATATGCGTCGCCCCATCGTTCACATTTCTTGTCAAGCGCGGCTTCTGGATCTTTATGAGCTTGAGCATCAGCCCACCATGCACCGGCATTTTCAACAACGTGGTTAAGGACAGCCTGTTCTCTACTTGTTAAATCTCTCATGATTTATCTCCTTGTGGGATTACGCCACTAACTCGCCACAGAAATAAGTTGTCCCGGTGGATTGGCCATCAACATCGACCACGTCTGATGAGTCCCCGCCCATTGTAAGTTGAACAGTAGCGGTGTCAGCTGCATCCATGTCAGCCAGGACGTTGACATGATAGGTGTAGTCGTTGCCGCCAGGCTGTTCCGCCGTTCTGCGGTAAGTTCGGTTTGAGGTCACAATATCAAGACGGCCAGACGTTACATTTGAAGAGGTGTATCCGTAGATACTCACATTTGCAGTAAACCGGTATCGACCGGCGACCGGCGCAGTAAACGTGTTTGACCCGTTATAATCGCCGTTCTGGTCGAAAACTTCATTCGTAAAAGTCACCGTATAAGTCGTGCCGTTACCAGTAACATTGGTTGATCCGCTGGATTTTGTGGCAAGAAAAGCGGGCTGCTTAGTCATCGTGACTTCTTCGTCCGCAGATATCGTGATTGCGGTTTCACTGGCATTGTCATCGATACCAAGGCTTGTAAATGCACCCGTCGCTGTGAGGTTTGTGAACTGCGCGTTGTCGCCTGTCCCAAGGCCGATGCTAGTTCTTAGAGTCGCGCCGCTCTCAATCGACGGATCAGTGCTGCCGTCACCCACCAGCATTTCGCCATCGGCGAGCACTGCCGTGGCCGTGATCGCGCCTGTCCCGCTTCCCAACAGGACGCCGCCGTCAGTTAATGACGTTGCACCGCTACCGCCATTTGCTACGGGAAGTGCGCCAGATACATCAGTTGTAAGGACAACTGCGTTACGAGTAATTTCCTGCCCACTAATTGTTAAATAGTCTAGTGATCCTGCAAGCGTGACATTTGTAGAGTTATCTGTTCCTGCTGCGTCACACCCAATGCTGGTGCGAAGGGTTGCGCCAGACTCTGCCACCGGATCAGTTGTTCCGTCACCAACAATCATTTGACCATCGGAAAGAACAGCCATTGCAGTTACAGCTCCGGTACCGGAACCTAAAAGCACCCCGCCATCTGTAAGACTCGTAGCTCCCGTACCGCCGCTAGCAACGGGAATTGTTCCTGTGCTAACTGTAACCGACCCCGTAGACTGATTAACAGCTATGGGAGAAGTAGCACTAATGCTAGACACTCCTGATAATGCCGCTGCAAGAGTGTCCTTCCTTACCTTATGAGTTGTCCCAGCACTAACATCTACAATGGGGAGAACATCATCGTTAGCAAGTTCGCCCTCGCTAAGTTCAGTAAGGTCTGAGATTTTCTTATTAGTTGCCATTTTGTTGTTCTCCGCCTATGCTACTTAACCTTCAAGCCAAGTAATATTTACCGTGGCAGTTGAGCTTGCAGTTATAGCAGCTATTTTATCACCAGGGGATATTACAAAAACTTCTGGCGCGCTAACATTAATCTGTACGCCGGAAGCTACCGCAGCCGTTGGGGTAGCGCCTTGACCAGCGGTAACAGCCACATATGCCAAAGCTGTTGAAGACACTCTTACCAACCCCACATTGTCTGGACAAGCTGCTGATCGCGTTGTTCCGGAGCTAGTAGTTGCAGCCAAGTTTAAGCTTGAGTTTACTTTATAAAAATTATTTTGTCGTGCCATTTTACTTTCCTTACGCTTTAATGTTTTTGTCAGAGTTCATTTCAAAACCTAGTTCAATTCCCTTGAGCTTTAGCTCTTCTTGTTTAATAGCCATTTCATGTTCAGTTTCCATACGCTGTAGTTCTAGCTTGGCGGCTTTAATTTCCAGTTCTTTAGCTTTTACCTCTGCTTCTAGCTTAGTAGCTTGTGCAATAGTCATCTGAGCCTGTGCTTGCACTTGACTTAATTGTTCCTGCGCAGATGGACCTGGTGGTTCCGTAGGAGGAGTAGAAACAAACTTGTCCACGTTTTTAATGTTCATTTCATCCGCAACTTCTCGCATAAGATTATACACATTATCTGGTTGAATAATTCCCTGCGTTTGCTGTCCTACTTTTTCCATCAATAAAGCATAGTTGTTTAGGTTTTTAAGCCTAATATCTTGATCGCCGTATCCAATGCCAACCTCAATATCTACGTCTAAATCTTCTCTCCAACTAGACGGGTCTACTGTATGATACTGATTGTTAACTCTGACAAGTTTTTCTCTATCTTCATACCGTTGAATAAGGTTATAGATAGACTTAAACATATTACGAACACCAGTATCTGCAAAAACTCTGGCAATAAGTTCCAACCTACCCTGAGCATTTGTAATAGCAGCATTAGCTGCGCCCTGTGTTACGTGTGATTTTAAAACATCAGCCGATAGACCCTGTGTTTTAGGGTTTACCCCAGTACGACCAGACTTAATATCTTCCCAATATTGAAGCATTCGGAAAGCTTCCGGCTGTAGTGCTGGTGTTTGAATTGGCTGTAGTGCGTTAGGGCTACGTGTTCTTACAATACCGCCTGGACGATTTGTTAACAGGTCGTCTACATTAACCTGACCTTCTACAATTTGGAACCTGCCGTTATTTGCCAAATACATGTTGTCTAGCAGGTTACGAGTCAGGGTAGACCTGATAAGCTGAATATCCTCTACCGTTTCAGCAACACTAAGTCCATAAAACTTATGTGGGATAGGAATAGGACACACAGTGCTGAACGGTATATAATCAATAGGTTCAAGGTCCAACACTTCTGAACCAGAGTGACAAATTTTATGAAGAACGCTTATTCCGCTGCCATCAATATCCAACTTCATATACGATTCATTTACAACAACTACCTGCTCAGAAGACTCTCCAGCTTGGTTAGGATAAGTGTCTGTGGCATCGTATGCGTGTCTGGCCATGTATTCTTGGCTAGTTGTAATTGAATCTGCTTCGCTTGAATAACTAGGCAGCTCATCTACTACATCCTGGTCATATCCCATTTTAATCAAGTCACTCTTAGACTTGTGAGATTTATGACAAATAAACCGAGCATCTTCCAGTGTTTTAGCGCCGCGATTAATAAGGAATTCTTCGGGCGGTACGTTCTCTATTGTAACCTTTCCTGAATAGTCCGTGCGAGCAAACACAACATCGTGAGAAATTAACTCAACTTCTTCAGACTGACCTGTCTGGGGATTAATAAAAGAATTTATTGTTTTAGTTTCTTCGTGTTCTATAACTTCTAAATCTTCATCTTCTTTTAAAATTGAAAACTCTTGATCTGTAAGATTTTCATAACTTTCGGAAGTAGTTTTTTCTACCTCTTCCCAGTAGTGCTTAACAACACCAACTTTCTGCATAAGAGCATCTAGAAACATATTATACAGTATCATAAAACCATTGTTCTGTTTGTAGAACACATGATTTACATATTTGGTGGCTTGTTCTGCCGTTTGCTCATCGTCCGGAGTTTCTGGTACAAAGCGAACTACACTATCCCCGCCTGTAAAAATACGCATCAGGCTAGGCATCATCCACATTAATGTGTCTTGCACGTCTGTTATAACAACCTGACTACGACCATCCTCCTCGTTACCAAAGGGCTCGCCATAGAAATATTCCATTGCCTTTGCCTGTTGAGAACTAATTTCGGAGTCCAGGTAGTCGGAACTTCCGTTTATTTCACCTTCTACAAGGCTTATAATTTCTTGATCGTCTAGTTCCCTGGCCATTATTTATTAACCCCTTTAAACTTTTCAAACGTGCGGAGCCCGCCTAGACCAAGCATACCTAGCAATACCGGCATCATTTGACTCATATCCAAAGCCGGTAAGTCTATTAAGTTTCCTGTTTGAGCTAATACAAACTGTAAAATCGGTGTTCCCACATATGTCCATGCAAGCGCTATGCCGCATGTCCATCCTATAAATGGTCGCCACCCTGCTATAAAAACATTACCAGACTTTGCTTCTTCCTTGTTAATGGACATCTGTGCCAGGTCAACTTTGGCCAGGTGTGAAGCAAGCTCTGCTTCTATCTTTCGCTCTGCCTTGGCACGTTCCTCTTTATCTTCAGGCAGAAACCTACCTACAATATCGGTAACAGCCGGTAGTATAGCAGGTAGAAGTGCCGCAATCATTATACTATCCCTGCGCTTGAATATTCAATTTCTTTATCAAATCCGTATTTACGATACAAAGTTTTAGTTTTCATACGCTCTCCATATCGCTCTATAGATAACGAACCATACCTCATTGCGCTTAAAAGATCGTCCTTGATTGCGACCACTTTACCGTTTTTTCTATGGTATAGACGCATCTCTTCAAGAGTTTCAACACAGGACTTAAAGATACATAGACGACCAGTTTCCATGCGCTGAAGAAGGACGCTAATACCTGCTTCCACAGAATTGTTACCATTTGTTGCTCCATCTACTGGTGGATTTTTAAAGTGTTCTGAAAGCATGTATACGCCTAAATCTCTATATTGTTGTGCTAGTTGTATGCCAGAACCTTTATCATGCTGGAGACCATCGTGTGGGAAAGCTACTGGTATTCCAGGTGTTCGTGCATTCAATGCAGATGCGTGAGTTATAGGCGTTTCTTTACTTCTGCGGTATTCGTCATAGACATACATAATATCATCGTCTGGGTTCAATGCTATCCAGCTAATAGCAGTGGGGTGGTCAAATCCAAAATCTATGCCCGCTATTCTAGGATAGTGATCGGGAAGTTCAAAATCGTCTATGATAATTTCTTCTTCGCTAATCGGGTAAACCAGGCCTGATCCAAAAACTGGTATACCCTTGCTCCTCATGTCTCTTTCTGCAGGACTGTATACCGCTAAAAGCTGCTCCTTTGTTTTCTCGTCTAGGTGATCTACATCGTCCCATGTGGCTGTTATCAAGCTTTGACCCGGTTTTAGATCGTTCAAGAAACTGCTTACTACGTTGGTCATTCCCCGTTCTGGAGTGAACGTCATGTATACAATGCCGTTTGTATCCGCTGTTCTGGTTATACACTGGCTAAAAATTTCTTGTTTAGGTTCCTCATCCAACCAGACAACATCTATAGCCTCTCCCATAAACTTTTCAAAACCCTGCTCATAAGCCTTAAAACTTATCTGGCTATTTCCCCCCGATTTATGCCTTATCAGGGCACTGCTATGTGCATTAGGAACGCCTGGTTTACGAGTAGTCTCTACTATATTTTGGAGCGGTATTGCCCCCATGCCTTTTTTATCCGGATCTTGGGGATTACCAAATAATTCTTTCTGTATAATATCCCTGGTAGTATCGTTAGACTCACCAGCGGCCCATGCACGAACTGGTTTTTTAAACCTGTGTCCAGACCACCAGCTTGGATAATCACCTGTTAAGTGGTATGCGGTTTCAGCCGCCCCGCAGAAGGTTTTCCCTACTCTGTTAGCGGCCATTAAAATACGTTGCGCGCAGTCAAGCCCTTCCGCGTGAAACTTGGTCTGATAATCGTATGGTTCATACCCTTGTAACCGGGTTGTTTGTATACGACGTTGCTTTTCCAGGAGAAGCTCTAATACCTTTTCTTTATTTGCGGTCACTAATCTTTACCACGTTGCTTAACATTGCAATCTGGTCGTCTAATTCCTGCTCCGTAAGTTCAGTAACTTCTTTAATAACTGTTTCTTGTTTATGCACCGCGTCGTAACCAGCCCTGGACAAAATATCCCTGGCGGCGTTGAGCTTAACATTCTCGCTCTCCGCTCCTCGCATCAGGTTCTCCAAGACAGATAAAGCTAGTGTTGCTGTTTCGCTTACTTTTTGCTGTATTCTTCGTTCAATGTGTTTCCAAAGGTGGCGCTGTAGACGCTTTGCCCTGTTAGATGGACTAGACCTACTAGCTGTGTAGCCGGAGGCAAAGAACGCATCCTTTGGCTCCATATGGTTATCTACCAGGTTAACTATAAAGTTATACTCTTTCTGGGTAAGCTCTGCTTCAATGGGCTTAGGCTCTAGCAGGTTTGCATATATCCCACGATGTGGGTGCTTCTTGTTACGCTGGTTCTTCACAGGTTCCCCCCTTGGCAGTGGGCGACATTGGTGGCCCAGGTGTGTTCAATAGGCGTGGCCTATGTTTATAAGATATTATATAATATTATTACAGTGTTGTCAAGCATTGTTTCCATGTGATTTCAAAATTGTCCCCAAAAATGAATGAACAGAACAAACACTATCTGGTGATGGCCGGGGGGGTCGTGCCAGATTAGAATGACTTCAAATTGCAGTGAGAACAATTCTCATTTGCAGTAGACAACATTGGCCCAGAGCTGAACCACCGCGGGCCACCACTGTTGCAACTTTGTATCACTGTTGCAACTTTGTATCAGTGTTGCAACTGTGTAACAATGTTGCGCTAGGGTAACTCTGTTGCAGGATTGCCAGCTCGGTGTTGCAAAATTGTCAAAGGGTGAGTGAGAGGGCGAGGAGGATGTTATGTTATTACGTAACACATTGAATTGAAAAAAACCCGTGTATTTAATAAGTGAGAAAAAAAAATCGAAAAAATCGAAAAAAGATGTTGAAGCTTGGAAAAAAAAAATGCAGGATGCCCCTCAGTCGAAATAAACCAAGGGAAACCAGAAAATGGAGCAAAGCAAAATGAGAATCATAACCATCAACTGGAGCGCGATTAACCGTTTCAAAAAAACTTGGCCTTGTCATAATATCCACGAAGACGCTGATCTTATTGTGGTTGCGATCAAGGCCAACGGCGATTTGGTCGACTATGAAATCTGCGACGATGAAGACAATATCATTGTTGAAAACGAGGACGCGAGCGCGGCATTGCTCGCTTTATTCGGTGCTGCTCGGGTGCACGCGGTAAACATGACGCCAGAATCCCTTTTTATGGATAACTGGATTTACGCGTAGATAACCAAAACTAGTGTTGCATTCACGCAAACCCACAAAAACGGAGCAAATCAAAATGACTGGGTATAATTTTACTGCTGGGATGAGCAATCGCGCCGTTGCGTCGCGTAAAACCATCATTGGATTTCCCGCGCACGGCATGCGCAAACGCGCGGCAGGTGAAATCGCCAAGGGAGTAGCAGCATGACCTTCGACACGCCCACTGCGCACCTCTTATGGGCGCGTGGCGTTTATTATGAACTTACGGAGCTACAGGAAAATGAGCAATTTTAACATTCACGCCACCGGCGACGTTGTGACAGGCGATACAATCGAATTTTCGGAAGGTGTTTTCGGTGGAAGTTTTAGAAGGCCCAAATATATTGGTGAGCGTAAAATTCAAGCAAAAGTAATTAAAGATAGTTATGGATTAGAAAAACAACAACATACGTTTACTCTTGAAGTAATTAAAAGTAGCGGTGAAGATGCTATTGTTAGGGGCAAAAAAATTAGGCGTAAGGGGCGCAACGTATACCGCAATGGCACAATGCGGATAGCATGGGAAGACGAGAGACAACGTAAAATTGCATTAGCTGAAAAGCATGAACGCGGTGGTTGTGCTAGGTCAGACCGCGAACTTAGGAAAAATGTAGTTGGTTTTTAATACTGAGGATATCATACTCAAGCGGGAATAGGGGAGAGGCATGCAGACTTATCTAATCGACGTCCCAAAGGCTTTCGCCACGGACCATGAGGAGCGAGACCTGCCGACCGGCGAAAAGGTCAAGGCGCTGGCACGCACCGTCCGTTACCGCTGCACTGCATCGGAGCTACAAGAGTGGCTTTCCGATGCTGAATACTACAGCGGTTGTGCGGGACAGGGTTGGGACATGGGGCGAAGTGGACTAGGGTTACAATCGTCAGCGCGCGGCACCGTTAAGCGCATCGACGATCTGATGATCGAGCAAGGCATCAGCCGTAGAAGATACTAGCGGTTGGTATTTATGATGCTTTTAAGCACAAGTATACCCGACAATACTTACACATATAAGAAGGAACTAAACAATGTATAGCGACACATTTATACCAGAGCCATATCATGCCAAGGCAAAAGAGGATTTGCAGACATTTGGATATAGTTGTGAAAAGTCTCACCACGACTTGACGTGTTACGTGGCCGAACTACTATATGAAATTGACAAGCTAAGAATAACTCTATCAGAGGGGTAAAACATAGAATGAATTACCAGATTCACATCGAATGCCCGGAATGCGCCGGAACAGGCCAAAGCGTAGACACAGACCATGGGGTAGACAAAAACGGCCCTTATGTAATCAACACGTCTATTATATGCGAGGAGTGCGATTCGCAGGGCGTCATTTACCTTGGGGAGGAAACATATGATTCCTTGCAAGACCTGCTATTAGACTATCCGGATTATGTGGATGTCTGACTTTGGTGCTTGACTCTTAAAAAATGTGTGGTATAATCACTATAGTGAACACCATAGTGAATCACTATAGTGAACACCATAGTGAATCACCATTGTGAACACCATAGTGAACACTATAAAGATTTCTAACTATATAGTTACAATATTGTAGCCAGAGGAGATTGGTTGAAAATGAGATGCACAATTTGTGATAAGCCGGAGCTAGCACGCCCACCCCCACCCACTACTGAGCACCCAGACTTGTGTAACTTGTGCAAGTCTTGGGTAAGAGCCGCTACCCTTAACTATCCGCCACACTTTGAGCATTTAGAGGATGAAGAAGATGGACCGTAATGACTATTTAGAACAGGCAAAGAAGCTTATCAATGGCTCACGCGCTAAGGAGTATGGGTCTGCGCTGGAGAATCACAAGCGCATTGCTGCACTTTGGTCTGTCTATGTTAGCAAGACGTTCACCCCCGTAGATGTTGCAATGATGATGTTGCTTGTAAAAATTGCCCGGACAATGGAGAGTCATAAATCGGACAGCTTCGTAGATATGTGTGGATACGCGGCACTGGCCGGTGAGATGGCAAAGCTCAGCCACCCTTCTAAGGAAGCCCCTAAGCCTCAAACAGAAAGCTATCCCTAACATGGCACCACCTAGAAAGACAATCGGTCAGGCGTATGGATTGAGTCTTGCCAGCGAGTATCTAGCCTATTTGGTAAGGGATGACTACTTGCCGGAGCAAGTTGCTCAGTTATATATTGAACTGAGTAGGATAAACCAGCGAGAGATTCATTATTTTCTAGCTGAGGCACTAGTTGAATATTGTCTATACCTGAGTCAGGAAGAGGATACGGACATGGGAACAGATTCCGGAGAGGAGACAATACACTGATGTTGACATTCAACGATTATCAGGCCAAGGCCGAGGAGACGGCCATATACAGCCAAGACGCCGCGCTTATCTATACAACGCTAGGTCTGGCGGGCGAGGCTGGTGAGATTGCCAATAAGGTTAAAAAATTGATAAGGGACCGTGACTACCAAGGCAACGCCGTTGAAGCAATGTTGCCAAACGATGAGGAGACTCTTATAAGAGAGCTTGGAGATGTGTTATGGTATGTTAGCGCCATTGCAACAGACCTTGGGGTTAGCTTGGGCTACGTTGCGCAGTTAAACTACACCAAGTTGAGGGACCGAGCAGAGAGAAATCAAATCGGGGGTTCAGGGGATGAGCGCTAAGCAAGCAGAAAGCAAGGCGATCAAAATGCATCAGCCATGCGCAGACTGCGAAAGTAGCGACGCGCTAACCGTATATGACGACGGTCATACCTTCTGCTTCAGCTGTGAAAAGTATAGAGACAGCGCTAGCCCCATTGCACAGATGGAGGAATACAGGGTGATCGATAAGGTTAAAGACGATATTGTCTGGTCAGATCGGAGAATATCCAATGCCGTTAAAGATTACTACGAGGTCACGGCCAATGATGCGCAGGTTAAGTTCCCCTACTATGACTTTGTTGGTCTACGCAGGGCGACGAAAATTCGAGAGGTTAACAAGCAGTTCAGGACTGAGGGAGACTTTAAGGAATGCACTCTGTTCGGTATCCATACCCTGAACAAGGCTGCGGCTGGCGATGCCAAGTCTAAGACGATTATAGTCACCGAGGGAGAGGCAGATGCATTGGCCGCCTTCCAGATGGCTAATAAGATACCACACAGCGCCGCCTCTATCACGAAACGAGGTAATGCTATCGTTCCAGTGGTCAGTATTAAGTCGGGCGCTGCAAGTGCCGAGAGAGACTTTAAGGAAAACCTAGAGTTCTTGGAGAGTTTCGATCGGGTGTTCATATGTTTCGACTCGGACGTAGCTGGAAGCAAGCCAGTGGAACGGTGCGCCAAGCTACTCCGTCCTGGTAAGGCATACATTGTCAAGCTAGAACATAAAGACCCGTGCGAGTATACAAAAAATGGTCTGGACGATTCTTTCGTGGCCCATCTTAAAGACTCTGCCTGCTACACACCCGCTGGCATATGCAACGCGGCCACCAACTTTGACGGCTTATGGTCAGAGCAGAACCTGTCTAGCATAGACTTCCCCTGGCCCAAGGTTCAGGCCAAGACACTTGGGACTCGGGCCAGGGAGATAGTAACCTGGGCGGCAGGCACCGGGGTTGGTAAGAGCAGTATCCTCAGGGAACTACAACACCATTACCTGAAAACAATTGATTCAAACATAGGCATCATTGCACTGGAAGAGTCGGTTGACCGGACACGGAGGGGAATCTTAAGCGTTGAGGCCGATGATAGGCTACACCTTAACGAAGTATTCGACAAGTATTCCAAAGAAGAGATAAAGAAATACTTTGACAATACTTTGGGAACTGGTCGGGTGTTTATCTACGACCACTTTGGCAGCCTTGAGATGGAAGACCTGCTGAACCGTGTAAGATATATGGTTCAAGGATTGGACTGCTCTGTAATTTTCATAGACCACCTTAGCATATTGGTCAGTGGCCTTGATATAACTGATGAGCGGAAGGCCATAGACAGGACCATGACCATGCTCAGGCAGTTGACAGAGGAGACGGGGTGTAGCATACACTTGGTCACTCACCTGCGCAGACTTAGCTCTGACAAGTCGCACGAGGAGGGTAATGAAGTCAACCTTGGACACCTTAGAGGATCGCACGGCATAGCACAGATTAGTGATAGCGTTATAAGCTTGGAGCGTAACACGCAGAGCGATGATCCTGTTGAGTGTAATACCACCACTCTGAGAGTTCTTAAATGCCGCTACACGGGTGATGTTGGGGCCGCTGATAAACTGTTCTATGACAAGTCAACTGGTAGAATGACCACACTTAAGGAGGACTTTTAAAATGGCAATCCGTAAGAAAGACGAGCCCTACGAACCAAGAACTCCAAACAGGCGTAGGGGCAGGCTCAGACCGCTTAACCATTGCAAGCGCCTATCAGGTAAGTCTGCTTTTAGAGGTCAACGGAAGCGTAAGAGGGGGCAGGGATGACATATGTGACACTCATAGACTGCATGGGGAGCGACCTTACAGTGGTGAATTCTGCCCGGGTCAGTTTTAACAAGGTGAAAATAGAGATGGACAATACCGACTCTCGCCTGGTAGAATACCTTGCAAAGAATAACCACTGGTCCCCCTTTGCCCATACCTGCGCTCAGTTCCATATACGTGCTCCCATATTTATAGCAAGGCAACTGGCCAAGCATCAAGTAGGGCTGGTATGGAACGAGATATCAAGGAGGTATGTTAGCGATAGGCCGGACGTCTGGTCAATATCGGAAGGCGACAAGGGAAACTACTGGAGGAGAGCCGCAGAGGATAAGAAACAAGGTAGCTCAGACGATGCCATGCCAAGTCAAAGGCTGCTAAACCATATGTATGAAGACGCTTGCAGGCACGGTGTGGATGCGTATAAGCAAATGATAAGCATGGGAGTGTGTCCAGAGCAGGCCAGAGCAGTGCTACCTCAGTCTGCCTATACGGAATGGCATTGGACTGGTTCAGTATACGCTTTTAGCAGGGTTTATAACCTACGCACAGCCGATGATGCGCAGAAAGAAACTAAAATGGTGGCAAGAAAAATAGGTTCTCTTTTAAAACCCGCGTTCCCCTTAAGTTGGGAGGCCCTGACAAATTGAAGGCCGTGATAGACATAGAAACTGATGCCATTAACGCAACAGTAATACATTGCGCTTGTGTCAAACAGGTCGGCTCTGATATTGTCAAGTCGTATACATCTGCTGATGGTCTTCAGGATCACCTTGATTCTTTTGACTCGGTTATTGCCCATAACGGTCTTGGGTTTGACTTTCCCATACTGGCTAAGTTATGGGGGGTTAGGATTCCACTAGGTAAAATGACCGATACCCTTGTTCTATCAATGATGGATGACCCTGCCAGGGAAGGAGGTCACAGCCTTAAGTCATGGGGAGATAGGCTAGGTATAAGTAAGATGGAATACCAAGGAGACTTCTCCCACCTGAGTGAACATCTTTTGGAATACTGCGAGCAGGATGTTAGAGTATGCGAGAAGGTTTACACCACCCTACTAGACTCTATGGAAAGGTTCAGTGACAAATCAATTAAAGATGAACATAGGATGAAAGTGGTTGCAGATAGAGTCAGTAATAGAGGATTTAAAATAAACAGGGACAAGACTGTATCACTGTTCAACTCCTTAATGAAGGAGCAGGATAGGATTAGTGTGGAGTGTAAGGAGCTATTCCCCGACCGGATCATAGAAAGATATTCCGATAAGACGGGTAAGAGACTTAAGGACAAGGTGGTCAAGTTTAATCCATCCAGCCGTAAGCAGATAGGTGAGAGACTAATTGAACTGGGCTGGAATCCTAGCGTATTTACAGATACCGGTCTACCCAAGATAGATGAGACTACACTTTCTACTTGTGACTTGGACGTTGCTAAGAAGCTTTCTAGGTATTTTCTACTACAGAAAAGAACAAGTCAGATAAAATCTTGGATCACCCTCTGCTCAGACAATGATAGAGTCCACTGTTACTATAGAACACTTGGTGCAATTACTAATCGAATGAGCAGTGTTAAGCCTAATCTTCAACAGATACCTAGCGTTCGCGTTGAGTATGGAAGGGATTGCAGGGAGGTGTGGGAAGCCGGTGGAGGTAATAAACTCATAGATACTGACGCTGCTGGCCTAGAGCTTAGGGTCCTGGCCCACTATATGAACGATGATAAGTTCACCAAGGAGGTATTGCATGGGGATATTCACACGGCTAATCAACAGATGGCGGGATTGGAGACAAGACCACAGGCTAAGACGTTTATTTACGCGCTACTATACGGGGCGGGAGACGCGAAAATAGGGTCCGTGGTGGGCGGCAGTGCCAAGGATGGGGCAGAGCTTAGGCGAAGGTTCCTGTCCGGCCTACCGGCCTATAAGCGCCTCTCAGATGCGGTTCAGAGGAAGGGTGCATCACAGGGCAGGCTTATGGGAATAGACGGTAGAGTGTTACGAGTAAGACACGCACATGCCAGCCTTAATACACTGATACAAGGTTCAAGTGCAGTTCTAATGAAGAAGTGGTTTATGTATGTGGATCATCACATTAGGAGGAGGGGCCTTAATTCCAGCATCGTTGCAATGGTGCATGATGAATTAGTTTTGGAGTCTTGTGAGAAAAGTGTTGAAGAGTCTGTAGAATGTGTTATAATTTCTATATCGCAAGTCAACCAAGTTTATAAACTACGTTGTAAATTAGACTGCGACATGCAAATTGGAAACAACTGGAGCGAGATTCACTAATGTCTAATACTTACACATACCTAGAAGGCGTTATGTATTTCCCATTCATCTTCGATAAGAAGGACAAGTTTGACCGCTACTCTGTAGCATTAGGTATTGACGGGGACCAGGTAAGAGCGGCCAAGAAGATTGGAATCAATGTTAAGAAAGACCCGGAAAAATATGACGGGATGACCTACGTTCACTTGAAAAGCAACTACAAACCAGACTTGTTCAACGCCGCTGGTGAAGAGTATGACGGCCCCACCATGCTTAGCAACGGCTCAAAGGCAGTTGTTAAGCTTACGCAGCGACCATATAACAACAAGTTCGGTCAAGGAATGACAACCTTTATGAACGCTGTGAAGATCACTGACCCTATTAAATACGAACCAGAGGGGGGAGGCTCTAACAAGTCATTCGATGAGAAGGGGTCTGATCCGTTCGTTGATGGTGATGAGATACCTTTTTAAATGCCAGCTCCCCTGTATGGACATTGGGATGTTACCCTGGTAGGCAGATTCGATCCCGAAGAACATCTAGGATTTGTCTACCAGATCACCCATGTAAAAAGCGGCAAGAGTTATATAGGATGCAAACACCTTTGGAAGTTCAGAAAGCGAAAGAAAGTTAAGGCAAGCGAGTGGAGGTATTACTGCTCAAGCTCCAACTATCTTAAACCAGACATACAGAAGCACGGTAAGAAAGCGTTCAAGTTTGAAATACTAATGCTGTGTCGTAACAAACGAGACCTGTATTATAACGAGGCAAAGCTACAAATGCAGCTAGGTGTTCTGGAAAGTGAGGACTACTACAACGCCAATGTAGGTGGTAAAAGATTCTTCAGGCCGGTTACTAGTTGTTGGGATGAAAAGCTTAAGGACAAGATTAGAGGTATTAATAACTCCTCCTACAGGGGAGCCTTTTTTGTATATTTTAAAGACGGCACTATTGAAAAAATAGAAGACAAGACTTTTACTGGTTATTGTAAAGATAATGATTTAGATCATAGAAGATTATACGAATTAAAGAACAAGGGTAAGTTAAGGAATGGATCTAAGGTTTATAAGGGGATAGTTAAACTGGAGTATGAAAATGACAGACAGTAAAAAAATAGATACGCTTGTTGACGACATATATAATCTGATGGAGGTTGGCACAAAGAGCCCTAATCAAGAAGCACTTCTGGGCCTTGGCGTTAGCATTATGGACTCAATCCGTAAGCAGCTATGGGTAAGTGCTAATGACCGTAAGGGTGGGTCTTTACGCATGTCTAACATAGGAAAGCCGTGCACCAGGGCTCTATGGTATGATATAAACGGGGACGATCAGGTTGAAACTCTCCGGCCAGAGACCAAGATTAAGTTTATGATGGGTGATATTGTAGAGGCATTGGTGCTGTATCTTGCAAAGGAATCTGGACACGAAGTTAAGGAGCAGCAAGCACAGGTAGAGATAGACGGAATTAAGGGCCACCTAGATGCGGTAATAGATGGCGAGCTTGTAGATGTTAAGTCGTCCAGTTCATATGGTATGAAGAAGTTCAAGAACGGAACACTACCAGATGACGATCCCTTTGGATACATAGACCAGATAAGCGGGTATGGTAACGCACTGGGCAAAACACAGGGAACTTTCCTAGCTTTTGATAAGAGCACTGGAGAACTGGCAACCTATACTCATAAGAGCCTTTCCAATACAAGCGATCGGATTGAAAAGGTTAAGCGAGATACAAGCATGGAGTCCCCTCCAGATCGCAGATTTGATCCAGTTAATGATAGACAGACTGGTGGCAAGAAGCTTAATATAAACTGCTCATACTGCTCTCATAAGAAGACTTGTTGGGCAGACCCTGGGATTGACATGAAGGTCAGGTCTGGACGACCTGTATTCTTGGTCAAGGGCATGGAGGGGGATAAGTCCAATGCCAAGTCTTTCTGAGGAACAGCTAGTCGATATTTCCTTGGCCTATAGCAACGACGAGATACTAGAGATACTTGGCATTGAGCCTATTGATTTGGTATACATCTTAAAGGGCGACATAGAAGACAACCTTTTAAAATTTAATCTCAGACCCGTGGACTGTGACAGCTATGACGTTTAAAAGCAACGAAAACCCAATGTTCCGATCAAAGTTTAGCGAGGACATATTCAAACAGAAGTATGCTCACCAAGGTTGCTACACTTGGGCAGACTTGGCAAAGACATTGGTAGAGGATGTATGCAAAGGCATCTTACCAGATGACGAAGTGTCTGAGCTGATACATATTATTACAGAGCTTAAGTTCATTCCAGGCGGTCGCTATCTTTACTATGCAGGCAGGCCAAATAAGTTTTTCAATAACTGCTTCCTGCTCAAGGCAGAGCATGATAGTAGAGAGGACTGGGCCGACCTTAGCTGGAAGTCAGAGTCATGCCTTATGACTGGGGGTGGTATTGGGATTGACTACTCCATATACAGACCTGAAGGATCAGGCCTTAAGTCAACCGGTGGACTTGCAAGCGGGCCTATTCCTAAGATGCAGATGATTAACGAGATAGGACGCAGGGTTATGCAAGGGGGTAGCCGCAGGTCCGCTATCTATGCCAGCCTTAATTGGAAACACAGGGACGTTGACAAGTTCTTGGAATGTAAGAATTGGTATGATATGCCGGTTGGAAATACTGGTTTTAGTGTTGGCCAGATAAAGGAGCAGGATTTTAACTACACTGCTCCAATGGATATGACTAACATTAGCGTAAACTATGATACAGACTGGTTGCTAAATTATTGGGATACAGGAGACGTTGGAGATGTCTTTAGGACTAATATACGCCAAGCTCTTAAAACTGCGGAACCGGGGTTCAGCTTCAACTTTTTCGAGAAAGAAAACGACACGTTACGCAACGCCTGTACGGAAGTTACTAGCTCGGATGATAGCGATGTTTGCAATCTTGGCAGCATCAATTTGGGCAGGATCAATGATATATCTGAATTTTCAGACGTAGTAGACCTTGCCACTAAGTTCCTTATATGCGGGACTCAGAAGGCTAAACTACCATATGACAAGGTATACAAGATCAGGGAGAAAAACAGGCGGTTGGGTCTTGGATTAATGGGTATGCACGAGTGGTTGGTAAAGCGAGGAAGCAAGTATGAAGTTACAGATGAGCTACACAAATGGCTTACTGTTTACAAGGGACGCTCTGACGCTACCAGTATTAGCAGCTCTAATGCTCTTAGTCTTTCCCGTCCTGTGGCTAACAGAGCTATTGCTCCTACGGGCAGCATTGGGATTCTCGCGGGCACCTCTACTGGTGTGGAACCTATTTTTGCAGTTGCCTATAAGAGGAGATATCTTAAGGACAGCACTAGGTGGCATTACCAGTATGTTGTGGACAGTGCTGCCCAAGAGATAATAGACCTGTATGGAGTTAAGCCCGGAGATATTGAATCAGCATTGGACTTGGCCGGTGATTATGAGAGGCGCATGAAGTTCCAAGCAGACGTTCAAGACTATGTTGATATGTCCATCTCCAGCACTATTAACCTACCACAGTGGGGGAGTAAGCTTAACAATGAAGATACTGTTGATGAGTTTACTAATACTCTTGCCAGCTATGCTCACAGGTTGCGAGGTTTCACCGTGTACCCAGACGGATGCAGAGGAGGACAACCACTCAGCAGTGTGCCTTACAGTGAGGCTGTGACCAAGCTAGGGGAGGAGTTCGAGGAGGGCGTAGAGACACACGACATTTGTGACATTACTGGTCATGGTGGAAGCTGCGGGGTATAGACTATGTTGGATGTTTTCCATTGTGCATGTTCAGCAGCTTGTCCACATCTTTACGTAGGGAGCCAATCTCCGATATAATCTTGGCAGTTTCCCTGGCAGTCTTCTCCCGCTCCTTTGGGGACAGTATGTCGGATATTATTGATAATCTCTGGGCGTGATTCTGTGTTGATACATCCAGAGAATCCGATATTTTGTCTTGCGCCCTGATCCTAGACTCTATGTCCAGTATCTGGTCAATAACCACTTGAAGTTTCGTCTTGACCACCACGAACGCTGTTACAATACTTGCCAACATTCCCGCTAAAGTCAGGATCATTCGACCGTCTAGTTCCATGTCTAACTACCGGCCTGATTTACGGGTGTATATTTTTTTACACTTGCAGTTTTGGCACGAGCATTTCCCGCACTGACCAGGGGTGCAGTGACATTTCCTGTCGTTACAGGAGCAGTTAACGCAGTAGTTGTTATTACTTATCCTGTCCATTTTTACTACGCTTCCTTTTAATATCTAAGATAGTCTGGTATATACGGAGTGCCATCCATACAATAGTAGCTATACTGGCCACGGCTGGTAAAATCTCCACTACGCTACCCAAGGCTAAGACACCGGCTGCTACGTCTATGGGAGTTTTATTGTCCATTGGAGATACTCAATAAAGCATCTCGTAGAGCATGGAAATCATTTTCAATGATCCCCCTTCTTTTACTTCCTTCTTTCTGAGCACCCCTATATTCTTTATTATCTAGAAACTCTTTTGCTGCTTCTTTAAACTTACCCTTATTTATTAACTTTCTAGTTTCAGTACTTTGACCTAAACTACCTCTAAACCAAGAATACATTAAAGGAACTTGAACACGTAAAGGAAAATTATCAAAGTTAGGTATGTGTTTTTTTATTTCTGCTAGTCGTATAGCAGTATCTTCCTGTAAAAACCTATCAGCTTGTTCTTTAGTAATTTCCATACCTTCTTTTACACCGGACGTATGCCCGTGACCGACGGTCCAACTATCTCTACTATCAGTTGGTTTTCTTGCTTCGAGTATTGGAGGACCTTCTTTAGCCTTTATGTATTCTTTAAACACGTCCATCCTGTCCCTTTGATCACTAGCAGCTAGTAGCCCACTTGGCCTAGCAGGGGTGGGCAGCGGTACTCCCAATAAACCACGATTATTCCGAGCCATTTCAATTCCCTTTGCAACACCGTGAGCCATGGGCATGTTAAAAATCCCTGTTAGTAAAATTATTAAGAAAAAACGTATTATGATACACGTCCACAATTCAAATATCGCCCTAGTCTTTTTGTTAGCGTTCGCCTTGACCAAATGAACCCGGCATGCCTCGGTTGACACTTACTCCTGGCGGAGCCACTCCGATACCTGCAGGCATTGACGGGTGTCTAGAAAGGCTAGGCAGA
>Ga0080013_1001281_pt1 | contig 33804 bp, 40 predicted proteins | sample ETNvirenome_6_85_FD_69236 | JGI IMG/M metagenome (GOLD analysis project Ga0080013, IMG submission 69236) | Marine viral communities from the Pacific Ocean - ETNP_6_85 (SPADES assembly) (version 2) | ecosystem: Environmental > Aquatic > Marine > Oceanic | place: Pacific Ocean | collected 2013-06-19
TGGTAAATGTAATCGTGGTTGCCCCAGAAGGTGTGGTAATAAAGTTCTGACCAGCATCCATATCGTATGATCCATCGTTGTCTGTCACTGCTGTGGCTCTCTGTGAGCCTGTCCATGAGTTGTCTGCTGTGAGGTCAACAGAGGCTGCAAGTGTTAGGGTTTCATTGCTGCCGTTATTATTTTCAGTAAAGGTGACGTTAGACCCTGCCACCAGTTTGCCGTTAAGGTAGCCCGCTGTCGTGTCGTTTGAACTGACCAGAACCTTGACATCGGTATCGGCTGCTATAGCCGACCAACTAGAACCCGAATAGACGTTGAGGGCATTTGTCGTGCTATCAAAATAGAGCGCCCCGGCCTGTAACGCATCACTATCATTATCGAGCGTGGGTGCCGACGATTTCTCCCCCAGGTAGACGTCATCAAATGAGTCGAATGATGCCGCTGCACTGGTTGCAGAGCTGGCTGCACTGGTTGCAGAGCTGGCCGCAGCGGTTGCGCTGGTCGAGGCAGCACTGGCCTGCGTAGTTGCGGTGGTGGCGCTTGACGCTGACGAGGTGGCGCTTGACGCTGACGAGGTAGCACTCGATGCTGACGAAGTGGCACTAGATGCCGCAGCCGTTTGGCTCGTCGTCGCAGATGACGCATCTACCAGGAGGTCCCATTTCGCGCTGTCGGTGTTTCCGCTGATCGGTTGCGAACCGCTGGACGTATGCGAGGTATTGCACAGATAAATATTATTATTCGAGGTATCTTTGATGATATCCCTGGTGACGTAGGCCGTCGAAGTTGCCCAGTTTCCTGTATTCGTGCCGATCTCCGTTGTCGCAATCGGCTGGCCGGTAGAGTCGAACCCGATAACCTTATTGGCCCGGTCCGTGGCGTTGTCTGTGATCTCGTTTAGGGGTAATCCTGTGACAAACTGGCCGAACCGAATCGAGCGGTTAGCGACATCTGCCTCAGACTGCTGGACCATCATCACAACCTTGTCGAGGTCGTCGTTCAGTGTCTCGGCCAGTAGATCGCCGCCGGTCTGATAGTCGGAGCTGCGAGCCACCGCCAGGTCGCGGTAAATCGTGATGATATCGCCGGTAGTCGCCCCGGTTACCAGGGTCACGTTGCCGCCCGCCGACGTACCAGCCCCTGAGACTGTATAGTGGGTCGTCAGCGTCAGTAGGGTCGTGTCCTGGTAAACCTTGAGGTCTGCATCCTCAAAGATTGCAAACCCATACGCAAACACTGTCTGCGATGAGGTCGCGGTGTACTGAATGCGTGGTGTTGTGTCAGAAACTGTTAGTGTTGCCATATCTCGCTCTCTTTAGTGATACGAATTGTATCTTATTCCTTTTATCGTTTCCCCAACGCCTCAAGCTGACGCCGTTTTTCATATTCCAACGCCTGTTTGAGCCAGGGCTTCTCTTCCTGTAACTGCAGTTTGGCGGCGTCCCTAAAAGCATTGACTGTCTTTCGGATCAGGACTGCCCGCATACCGTCCGGCCCTGGGGTGGCATTTTGATAAAGCCGACCTGGTATGAGTTTTAGTTCCAGGTAATCCTTCAAGCCCAGGCCATCGACCTTGACATCTCGGCCAGCCAACTCAACGTAGCGGTCATATTCTTTGGGTAACAACTCAACAGCAAACTCACCCTGCCCGAGCACGTTCCGCGGCATTCTGATATTGACTTCGTTATCGATAATCTCCTGGTCAGCCAGGCTTTCGATCTCAGTAGAGGTATAAATTGGGCTGACAAAATCCCAGCCGAAGCCGCCCTCAAGGACAATGGGATTACCCCACAGGTTCCGGCGCGGCGGCAGTTCATCAGACAAACCCGGTGTTCGTGAGCGTATCTGGTCCATCACGCTGTAGGTCGCCCGCAATGTGGGGTCCATCGTGCGTTCCGCTTGGGCCACCAGTGATGTGTAGGGCACAAAGGTGGCGGCCTGACGCTGCAGATAGCGCTCCATGTAACGTTCGGGGTCATCCATCGCGGTAATAAATTCAGACAAGCCACGCATATAAGTGCGTGAGGTCAGGTTTTGTGCCAAGGCAACGACGGCGGCCGCAGCGACTTCGTTGGCGTCTTCGTCGTCTGCATACTTCATTACCTCGACAACGTCGGCAGACAAGCCAAGAAACATCCCCAGGGGATCGCCGCGATTGAATGAATAAAGTTTGTCGCCGAACCGTATCGAATACGGTTGTATCCCCTTCCGCATCTGCGCGGACCGGACACCTGGGTTTTCTGACAGCTTGCCGGTAATCACCCCACGGGAAGCCATTTCACCACCCACCATCATTATCAGCGAACCCATTGCCATGCGTGCCAGCGCCAGATCACGGCGGGCACCTCCTGCCCTTATATCTGCGCGGAATGACTTGGCAAACGGTGCCATAGGTGAGCGCATACCCACAAACTTGACAATATTTACTGGTGTGCGAACAAACGGCAGTAGCAGTTTTGCTGCAGGCTGACTGTTGGCCAGCCGCTGTACACCGCGCCCAAATTCACCCAGATCGTTAGTAAACGTCTGAACACGGCCGGCCTGGATCGCTTCCATGTGCAGCGACTCAGGCGGGTTGTTGATTATGTCAGTGATACGTGCCGCGGCGTCGCGGCCTGTCAGTCCTTCTTTAGCGGCCTGGCGGTAGGCGAGTGCGTGGAGCTCCATTCGGTATCCAACCGCCTTAAAAAATTCGTCCTCCGCTCCGAGGAACCGTCCCGGGAGGCGTACCGCTTCGCCCATGAGGTCCACGCCTCGAGCCACAACCCCTCCATTAGCCACGGCAGTGGGATCAAGCCCAACCACCCTGCCCGTTTTACCCAGGATCGCCGAGACATTTTCGGCGGTGATGGCGCGGTATTTGCGGGCTTCGTATTTTTGGAGGGCATCGGTTGGCTCACCGGTTTTGAGCGCGCGCCAGGATAATTTCAAACCATCGCGCGAACCCTGGACAATACCATAAAGCTGGGCCACCGCTTCACCTGATTTCACGCCATCTTCGGACCGCAATGCCTTGGATATGCCGGACGCGAGCAGTCGTTCCGGCACCTGCCACAACGCCACCAGGGCGTTGGATGTGGTGTTGACAACGTGGGTGGCTGGTGAGGACAGCAGGCCGTTGATCCAGAACTCGAGGATCATATCGGAACTTTTTGCATTCCAGTTCTTACGCACCGCCTTGGCTACTGCAGCCGGGTCCGCGGCATCGTCTATCAGCTCGGCCAGTTTTACGGCCGCCTTCGCACCGCCAGCCGAATCCAGTGCCTTACGCACCTGTTCAGCCCGCAGCAGGCCCGATTCCGCTGTTACCTTAAAAGCATTTAATGCCCGGCCCGCTTCCGCGGTAGCGCCGGCTACCTGCTGCTGAATGGCCGCGTGCTGCGCCACCATCTGCCGGAAGGCCAGCAGATCAGCTTCAGTGGCATTACCCTCTCGAACTATGCGCGACGCATTCTGTAAACGCTCCGCAGATTCAACCAGCATGGTGCGGGCCGCAATAATCTGCTCGGCATTAAATGCCGTCCCTACAGCGCGGCCAATGATGCTTTCAAGTTCAACCTCTGCCGCAGCAGCTTTAGTCTGATCCACGCTGCGCGCCCCGCGACGGTTGGTAACAAAGTGATCGCCCTGCTCACTGATGGTGTCAATAGTGCGTAGGACATCGTCATTGGTTTCAATGTGATTAAAATTGATGTTGCGTTGTTCAATATCCACCGCGGAGGGCCTACCCGGATCAACAGGGCCATCAGGCGGCACAATAATATCAGCCGCGTCTTCCATCGTAGACGCTGGTATCCTGCGCTGCTCTACGCCTTCGCGTATTTCGGTTGCGCTTTTGGTGCCCCGGAACCCGCCGAACTTCCCGGCTACCTGCACCGGATCAGGTTCTGGCGTAAGCACGTCAGGCTCGATAGATTCGAGTGGCGGCTGCAGCGGTTGATCGGGGTATTTGGGGATTGCCATTATTTTTTAGTCCAATATTGTTTTGCCGCATCCGAAAAATCTAGTTCATCGATTGGCGCTCTGCTGCCATATTCTCTCATCCTCCGTTTTTCGTGATACCAAACAATGGCCTGTAGATCAGCCACAGTCATATCATCCCAACCCTCGTTTCGCAGTGCGCTAACAGCATCCTCTGTGACTGATTGCTGAAACTTCCGATCCCCAACATTTATTGGGGCGTCCCTCAGTTCGATACTAGATTTATAAATGGTGTTAGCAGCTCTCTCTAGCGGGGTGCCGTTCTTGAAGCCACGCTTGGCCCACGCTTTTGCGATCTTCTCCGCTTCTTTAAGTACGGTTTTTTTCTGGGCTCTTGGTTTCCCTATCAATTTTTTGAAGGATTGAATACTTTTCTCAGTGGGGGGAGGCGCCATCGTTCCCCTTAACCTGTTGAAGGTCCGCGACCACCAACGATCCATCGTTAGATACTGTGGCGAGCCTTTCAAGTTTGCACCAAATATTCCCAGCTTCGGCCCGAACGCGACCTGCCTGGGTAATACAGCGTTCTTTGAATACCCACTTAACTTTATGCCTAATTCTTTTTCAATATCGCCCACTCGAGCGGTTTCATCCAACCAATCCATCGCACCCTTTAACCCTTTCACCCCCTTTGGGCCTTTCCCGTCAATCAGGCGTTGGAGCAGGTTGAGGTTCTTTCTGTACGAGGCGCTCGCTTTCCCTGTTGGAATAAGGGAGTTTACTTTCCCGGTCTTCTGGTAAGACTGCCATACCTTAACGGCATTACTGTAGTTCGCAGGTACAACGGCCTGGTCTGAAGCAATCTCTATAAACGTGGTAAAGAGACGGCGCCCGGTTTTATCCGACTTACGTAATCCTGGCAGGTGTTTCGATGTGACATCGAGGGCTTCTTGGTATTTGGAGGTATACCACCCTCTAGCGTCTTTATCACCGCCCTGTAGTACGGTGACAACCTCGTCGTGGAGTCTTGTGGCGAGGGTTTCTCGGGCTTCTGGACTGAAGTCTTTAGGGTCTAGAGTCTCACCCCGCTCGCTATAGCGGATGTCCGACTCTTCGCCGATCTGGCGAATATTCTTCCTGGGGAGGGGATTTTGTTTTACGTATCCTTCGGTGTAGGCTGAGACTTCTGCTTTCTTCGCTTCAATACGATCTGCGTGGCCCCACCAGCGTTCGCCCTGTCGGCCCGCTCCTGATCCCCGTAGATTCGTTTCACTCCAAATTTTCCGATACGCGTCTTGACCTGATTGGTAGCCACTGAAACCTCCGACATAACCGTCATCTAAAAGTGTATTCTTAAAATACCCAATATCACCAACATCAAAATGTTGTGCTATCGTATCGCCGATAACGTGGAATGTTTCGGAATCTATATCACCGAACGATACATTCAGTATATTAACCCCTTCCGCTGTCGTGGGCAAGGCTATGTCGTCAGGATCGAACCCGTGTTCTTTGCCTAAACGCCCAAGTAATTCATCGACTTGCACCATCTCATCATGGGTAATCACTCGCCCGACATAAAGCTCTGCCGCGTCCGCAAGGTTAGGGTCTTTTACCGGCGTTAGGAATGAGTTAACAACTGCGTCCTGTTCTTGTATATACCCCTTTATCGCAGCAGCCTGTTTTAATTGGGTCTTTGTCGCATCAGATGGGACAGTAAACCCATCAACATCTACCGTAGTCTCTACTTTATAGACAATTTGCTGAGACTCACCGATATGCCCCCCATAACGCGATGGAGCATTAACTGAGCTTACCCTATCGATACCTATAATCTCTTCAACAAAACCATCCGTTATCTCATCCATGCCGCGTTGATACTCGGTTTGTTTCTCAATCGGGTATTGCTTGATGATCCTCCCCTGGAGCAGGCCGGTTGACGGTAGGGCCTCTGATGACTGGGTAGCAACCACTGCCGAAGGGCCCAAGTCAACCATTGAAAGATCAGGGACGCCGTGAAACGCCACCATTCCGAGCTGCTTCTGTAGGTTGCCTGGACGCCCAGCGATAACGTCTTTCACTGCTTGAATCGCCTCGGGTGCGCCCTCTTTCATCTGGCGCATTGCGAACATGGCGGCGGGAACCAATGCACCCAACCCAGCGCCTTCGAGCACCATCTTGACCCGGGCGTTTAAGCGCTCTACCGCATCGGCATCCTCGCCGACTTTTGCGTCCAGAAAATTAACCAGTTCGTTGTCGGTATTGAACTGCTCACGCAGCATCGTCGACAGGTTGCCCAACTCTGGATCGAAGGTGGCGTCGGCTGCACCGCCGGCCAGGGTTTGACGCAGTAGGCCCGCACCCTTGGCTAATCCCCCAGCGGCACCAAACCCGGCAAAAAACTGTGTCATACCACGAACCAGATGGGCAGCCGGTTCGTCGGCAGATTCGATCTGCGGCAGTTCAAAATCAATCGGCCCGAGGCCGGCCGCTTCGCTGACCTCTGAGGCGAGTTCGACCAGGCCCTGCCCGAGATCACGCACACCGCCTGCCATTGCCGGGCCTGCCGGGTTGTCGGTAAAGGGCCGGATAAGGTCGCCAACAATACCGGCGACTATGTTTTCATCGAGCTGCGCCTGCGGATATATGGTTTTGATAAACTGCGCCACCATGCCCGATTTGTCCTCATCCCGCACCGGCACGTCAGTCCGTGGGTCAGGTATGCCGGGAATATCGCTATGGCCGGTAATTGATCGGTCCCACAGGTTTGAGGCGGGTATCCACTGATCGACTGATCCCTTGTCTGCCGGCGCTTCTTTCGCTTCGGGATTATCCTGTTCCATAGTGGCGCGCAGATCAGTTGCGCCGGGGCTGTAGAATCTTTCGCGTGTTGGGTAATGCGTCGCCCACTCCTGAACAAAGTCATCCAGTGGCTCTGATCTGAATTGACTGACAGCGGGATAATCAAACGACGCCTGTGTAGGCAATTCTGGCAGGGTTAATGATCCGCCGCCGAATACATCGACATTCCTGCTTTCAAAGAACTGCCTGTAGTTTTCAATTGGCTGCTCGCCAAGCACGCGGGAGGCCTCTTTGCTCCGGCTGGTCGCCTCTTGCTCAGTGTGATAAGGCCCACCCAGCAACTCATTATCCGGGCCGCCGTATAAATAATACTTGCCGTCCCGCTCTTCGGAATATGACTTAATGTGTGTCATCCGCCCTCGGCCTCTCGCCTTTGTTTTTCAATCGTGCTTTTATCCAGGCTGTTACCGGCGCTTTTATTTTTGATAAACCACTCCCAATACCGGGTCTGATCGTTGTTGATCTCAATAAATTGATCGTGGGTTATGGCGCCACTCGCCAAAGCGCTGCTGGCTTTCTGGTTGGACTCTTTGAGGTTGTAGGTTTTATCATTATTCCAGGCACTGTAGCGCGGCACGATTCCCGGTTCGTTGTCTCTGCCAAGCTGCATCAAACCCCGCGTAATAATGTCGTCCACAATATACAGCGGCTTCTCCCCCTCACTGGCCCGGTTGTACAGCTCCCGACGCGCAGCAGAAACCGTATTCGCTGTGTCTGGTTCCAGAAACGCCATTGGTCCACTGGCCTGCCCCAACTGTGTGTCGATTTGGCGGAGAGCAACCTGATAATCCGCATTCTTGGTGACGGACTCAAAATTTGGGTCATCAATGGTTTTCAGCATCGACGTAGCGGTTGATCCATCTATTGCCCCGCTTGATACCCCTTTGGCTATCGCTTCACCAATGTCGCCCTTTCCGTCTTCATCAAAACCGTTGTAGATATCCGCCCAAATCGCAAACTGAGTGAGACGATTGATTTTGGCTTTGACCTCCTCCTGATCGGCATCCAGTAGACGCGCTAGGGCGCTGTACTGTGTTGGGCCCAGCTCTCGCCGGTACAGTTTGGAATCAATATCAACCATAGTTAATGTTCCATCACTGTGCCTCAATAACCCCTCACTGAAGTTATCGTCCTGGGTCTTTTTCACCCGCAACTGCTGGACACGCTCGACGCGGTCCTGGTGGCGGTAATAACCCGCCAGGTCGTTTTCCATTTCCTTTTTGATCCGCTGGCGCACGGCTGGTGTCATTTCAACATCATTGTCATAGACAAAGCTCTCGTAGTATGTCCAACCGTTGCCATCCCGCATCTCATCCCTAAATAGAGTCAAGTAGGTCTGAAAAACAGCGTCCGCTTCAAATTTTTTGCTTTTTTCAACCCCCTCCGAAGCGGTAATAAACTGTGCCTCAACACCCGTGGCAATATGCGACGCTATGTCTTTTGCCTTGTTGCCGGCGGCCACTTTATCTCCGCTTTGAATGGCGCTGGCCAGGTCCTTTTCCAACTCAAAAAGGTCCACCTCCCACACACCGAAATGCATAGACCGTTCATCTTCCAACCCCTTTTTAAGGATGTCGCTGCGGTATTCCAGCGCACGCTCTTCAATAATGCGGCGGGTAAACGCTTGAATCTGCGGATCGGTCTGCTCTCTCAGTGTCTCCTGTGTGTACACACCCACCAGGGTGTCGTAAACATCCACATCGTCCTGGTGTCTTGCCGCGTACTCGCCGATGGTGCGCTTGGCGTCAAGGCGTATACGCCCTTTGTAGGCTTCCAACGCCCCGATATTGAATGCGCGGTCGTAGATTGTCTCGCCGCCACGTAACTCAACCTGGCTCTCGGTCAACCCTTCCAGCGTACCCGCCTGCGTGCCTTTGTATTCCGCTGCCGCCGCTTCTTGTTTATAAAATTTGTCGGACCAGTTGTTGAGCATATCCGCCAGGCTCATCGCAATCTCGGCCCCGCCCTTCATTCTTTGTTCGCCCGGTGTCGTTCTGGGCTCGTAAATCGTGGGTGGGCCAGGCGGTGCTGTGCCGGAGGGTGATGGCGGCATCGGTATCCTGGGGGCCGCCGGCGAGCTTATCCCGCGGGCATAACTGAAAGGATCAACGCCGCGCGCACCCTGCCGCGGTCGATCCCCTTGGTATCGTGATGCTGTTGCCATATTAGCCGCCTAATTGCTGATAGCGATATGCCGCATTCAGCAAGGTATTCGCCGCTGATATTCCCGCGGCGGTTTTTGCTTGTCCCGCTTGTATTCGAGCCGCTTCTGCCTCGAGTTTGCTGGCCTCGAGCTTGGACGCCGCACTCATGCGGGTGCCTTCTGCCGCCATGCGGATGCTTTCTGCCTGCAGGTCGATCTGATCTGCCGTCAACTTGGCGTGATCCAACCCGGCAGTAGCTTCGGTCAGCGCGCTGTAGCGCAGTAGTGAGACTCGGTTGGCCATCAGTTTGGCGCGCTCGGCGCCAAAGAATCGGTTATCCACGATCCGCCGCGCAGTGTCGGCTTTGTCGCGCGCCTGATCGTAATCAAACTGAGCAATATCCGCGCCCATCATGGCGAGCGGGCTGCCGTCGTAGGCTTGAATACCAGAGGCAGTACGCAATGCCGCCTGACTTGCCAGGGCCTTGTTAAGCCGCCGGCGACGCCCTATTTCCCGATCTATTGCGGTGGTTTTTTCATCTTCGACCTGGCGTTTGATCGACAACTCCAACAGAGGAATTTCCAGCTCCTCTAGGTCAGCGGCCCCCATCGCATAGTGGTATTTCAGCCGTGACTGTTCGGTGAGTGCGTCCTCTGCCCGCTGTGAATACACGTCATAGCGCGAGGCATAATCTTCCTGTCGATCCGCATACTGCTCAAGCAACCCCGCTTGCTTCTTTCCTGTCTCCTCGATTCGGGTCGCGTACATCATGCCGCCTTTCTTTGCTTTGCTGCCTGCACGCATTTGCATTAAAGCCGAACCGATTGAAAATAACGCCGCGAGCATTTACGCCTCCACTTCGACCACAAGGCCGAGTAACGTGAACGGTTGCGGGTCCGTTTGGGTAATCTCGACCTGGGCCAGGCGTGTCCAACCCGTGAGATACAACTCCTTGATACCGGTAAACGATGCCGGTGTAGTATCGAGCACACCCTCGCCGAGTTGTCGGTCTGGCAGCAGGGTCCCGTTGACATAAACGCCGAGTGATTCGTACATATCAGCCACCACACGAATGACCCGTTTGTAATTTGTCAGTATTGAACCATCACCGAACATCGATGTGATCGGCATGGTTTTAATAGTGACGTCGTAATCCAGGCCGACTTCGACCGCCACGCCTGCTCTGGCGAGCGTGATCGAACCGCTCGATGGTGTTGCATCTGCCATAATCGCGCCATCTGCACGAACCCGACACGATTGCCCATTTAAGTGCGCGAGGTTGCTGACAGTCGTGCTCGAGGACTGTGTTTGACTTTTGTTCGCGTCGGTATAGGTATCCGAGTCCGCCTTTTCGAGGTAATAGACCGTTGCCGAGTTAATGGTGCGTTTAACCGCAAACCAGACCGTTGAGCCCTCTACCGTGATCGCCTCGATGGTCCCGCTGGTTTCCCATTTAGTCCAGCCAGCAACCTGTTGGGCACGAAGTGTGTTGAATACTGCCATCGTGCCGTCGGTATTGACGACATAAACATAGTTGGCGTCCTCGGTTGATGTGCCGCGCCTAGCACCCATATCAACCGGCGTACTAATCAGGTGCGAAGCGAGTAATGTCGCGCTGTTCGATGTATAGGCTTCTTCCTCCCAACTGTATACAAACTCACGAACCGAGCTTTGGCCGTAATCAAGAAACAGCGTCGCGCCGTCAATATTGATAGGTGGAACCGATGCCGAACCAAACTTCGTCTGGTTCTTAACCGCAATATTGGCAGGCGTGATCGGACTCGAGGCAATATAAAACTCGCCGCCTATGGTAAAAATCTGCAAATGCCGTGACGGCATCAGGGCGACAATACCGTTTATCTGGTTGGTATCCAGCGTGACGTCGATGGCGTCATCGTCCTCACCGGTTTCTACATCAAAATTGTAAAAGTCTGCAATTTGTGACGCCCACAACGTCTGTGGCCTGGACTGTGAACCACCGAACCACAAGCGCTGTTCAAAGAATGCAACCGTTTTCGGCCATCCTCGCGTCGCGCTCCATACATCCTCATCGCCGGACCCGAAATCAAACTGTGGAATATTCGACAGGGTAATATTCGAGAGCGTCCAACTGGTATGTGCGGCGCCGCGAACCAGCTTTGCCGGCTGGTGGTCCTCATGCACGATTATCATGGTATCGGCGGACTGCGTGATGTTGAGTTCCTTACACTGTGCCAGGGTATAGGTGGTTGTGACCGTCGCCTGCAGGGCCCCATCCATATACACTTTGATGGCATTGTTCTGGAACGCCATCACATAGGTCTGCTCGACATTAAACGAGAACGTAAACAGGCGTGACTCAGCGCCCAGGGTTGCCGCGTAGGCCATACCAGGCCGGCGCTTAAATCCGCCCTGGGGTAATGCCAGCACATTCGTACCGGTATCGGCGCCTTGAAAATACTGCTTGATATCAACCCGCGCCGCGAGCCTGGGATCAAGCACTCCCGAGTTAAACGCCGTCTGTAGGGTGCGAATTCTCGGCACTATTGCCGGACCTCAGTTAATGGCGAGTCAACAATCCCCTCTATTGGCCTGGACTGTGAATCGGCAAACTTCGCACGACGGAGTTGTATCTCGAAACGCTCGGCATACAACGCACCGAGGGAGCGATTACCGGTTACGGGAACCGAGAACTGGCTCGCCAGATCGTACTCGAGGGCCTTCACAAAATAAGGCGGGAGTCTGGATTCGTCCGGCTTAAACAGGTAATCAAGCGCTACAGAGTTGGCGTTTGCGTAGAGCTTGTTTTCAAAAACCTCATAATCAACATCGGGATACGTCTTGATTCCCATCAGATACCCGGACGGCAACTGGTACGCATACGTCCATTCATTCAACGGCGAGTCAGTAAGCTGTCCGAGCTGAGATTTCGCCGAGGCAAACCGCCATCGGTGAACCGTTAATAACGCCTCGTAAGTTGAATTGTAGAGGTTCGAGGCTGCTTCAGCACCAGCCCCGCCCTCGGTAAAGCTCGAGATTGTGCCGTGACCAATCATCAGCAGGGCGTTCGAGCACATTGCGATACTGGTCGCCATACCTAACCCCTAATAAAACGAAAGGACAAGGACCGACGGATCGGCCCCTGCCCTCTCAGGTTGTGTCCCCCCACAACGAGGAACCTGTTACCCGAACCGATTAGTCGGTGTCGGTTTCAGAGATTGCGGTGCCATCGGATATGTCAACTACACTCGATGCGTTTGAAAGCACGCTGACGATATTGGTCGTCGGTGTGCTGGTATCGCACACCCAGATAATATCGCGCACTTGCAAAAGATCAGTCGCGTCGTTGAAATAACCGGACGAATTGACGGTCGCAATCGCGTCGGTTGTTGAATAGACCCAAATGCGGGGAGCTTTCCCACCAGGGCCAACCTGCTGTAAACCACTTAATGCGTATGCCATGATGTGTAACTCCTACTGGTAGCTGACGGATACAGAACCGTCGCCGTCGCGAGATACCGAACCGGCCTTCACCACACCGTTGCAGAGCCATGAGGTTTTCTGCGCGATGTAATTCACTTCGGTTTTGATATCAATTCCAACCGCAAGACCTATGGCACTTTGGTGCCAGGCAAACCCTTCAGTCGTACCGCCAGAAACAGTCAGGCCGCCTTCGTCGCGGGACTCGATGATGTGCCAAGCAAAACCCATCCAGGTATTCAGCTCGCCGGACATCAGCGCCTTGACGCTGTTGTAGTCGGAACTTGTGACCGTGGAGATGTTGAGCAGGTCCTCAAGGCCGCCAGCCGTTACCGCAAAATGCCGGTCGCCCGAGGGCACACCTTTGTCGTTGAGATACTTGGACGCTTCGACCACCTTCGCCACAGTCATGCCAGCCGAACCGTGGGAAATAGTACCCGCCGGGCTCGACTCGGCGCCCAGGGCGTCGATAATCAACTGATCCACGCGGCGACCCAACGCCCCCGCAATGGTCTGCGCTAGTTCACGCTGCTCGTCAAAATTGACTTCGGCAGCGTCGAATATGTCGGTATATTCTGGCGCGTTCCAGTTTTCAAGCGTACAAGTGATGAGAGAGTGCGAAACGTCCATCGGTGTGACATCCGCCTGGGTGGCCTTCTGGTTAGCAAGACCCTTACCCATTTTACGGAATTTATAGATATCACCGACTACGCCATTACGCACTGTTACGGTGTCGCGGAGTGCCCCAGCAGTCTGAAATGCGTGCTTGACGTCATCATCAAACTGGGTCACCGCGACTGGTGACAGATTAACGGACATAGTAATTGATCCTCATCAATGTCTAAAAAATGCCGGGCTTGCGCCTGGCGCCTTTCGACATTCGGGTGTCCGCTGCGCGGGCCGAAGTCTCACGGCGTGCGTGCCGTGTGATCCGACTCCGTTCATGGGCTCGATAAGGATCGAGGTATCCACTACTAAAGAGCTATCAGCTCAAACTGTTACTGTCGCGGGCTCGGCAAATTCACAAGCACCGAGGTGTCCGCCGTGTCAGCCTTTGCTGATCCTATGGATACGAATTGTATCTATTTATACGTTGGGTTCAACAATTTACAGAAATGTGAAATTTACCCACAGGACAATGCCTATCGGGATGCCGATAATCAACGCAATCATCACCGCAGGAAACAGGAACTCACGCTTTTTCATACCATCGCTTCACCGTACTTGCGGGCATAGGCCGCATCGACCTGGCGCTTATATTCGGGGTCGATAGCAATACGGAGCTGCCCTTCTTCGGTCTTGGCATAGCGCATCTGACGCAACTCCTCGGAGGTATCCGTACCATCCATCGTCCGCGCTTGCGGGTCCCGAGCGAGCTTCGCCTCTCTCGTTTTACCAATCATCGACTCCAACAACTCAACACCCACCGCAGTAGACGCAACGCCTTTGAATATCTCCCACTGTTCCTCTGATAGATTCCCTTGACCCCAGTCCGCCAGGTCGGTTAGGCGGGCTTTGGCGTTATCGCCCAGGGCGGCCATTTCGTGCCGCCGGTTGAACGTGATGAGCTGCTGCTCGGCAGACAGGTAACCACTCACAAACCGGTTAAAGGTTTCCTGGTCCATATCCGACTCGCGGGCTGCTTCCTTAAACCAGGCGACCATTGCATTGTCCTCGAGGACGCCCTCATCAAGGCCCCCGACATCTGGCACAGAGTAATCATCCTCTGGTGCGCCTTTGAATCCGCCCACCTTCTTCTCGAGCTCGATGTACGCTTTAGCCTGGTCCTCGACCGTTTTATATTTATCCTGTTTGAACCATTCGGGGATATCCTTATCACCCTGTTCGGACTCGGGGTCCGATAATAGTGACGCGCCTGGTATCGCCTCCTCGGCGGGCTTGGGTGTTTCTTCCGTTTGTGCGGCTTCGGCTGGCGCCTGGACTTCTTGTTCTTCACTCATTAGTCGATACCTCGTTCTGCTAGTTCAATGTTTGCCATGATTTGGCGGACGATATCGGCGCGGCCTTCTTTGATGCCGGCCTCGAATTGTGTGGATTCGGGTGTAACGGTGGGTCTGAGTATGGTGATGTTAATCAAGCGATCCAGAACAAACCGACCGGGCTCGGTTCTAAAACACTCATGGAACCGTGACGCAATCTCACGGCCTTTAGCCTCGTCCTCTTTGGATCGGCCTGGAGTGTCAACATCGAGGGCAGCCCAGCCGCCACGCTCGGCGAATGGTTCGATCATGCAGCCATTTCAGCTTGCGCGGCCTGTGCCTGGGCCATCGCCGCCTGCTCTGCCAATTCCTCCCTTTCTGCTTCGGTCCTCAATAGGTCCGATTCAATACCGAGTTTCTTGCCTAGCCATTGCGGCAAGTCCTCGAGCTTTGTTCCCAATCCCATAATCTCGGGACCAAGCTGGCTGACTGTCGCCAGGTACTGATTCATCGCCACCAGTTCATCCTGGTCCTGGGCGCGGGCTAATGGGCTGGTGTGCTTGATAGTGACCTCACGCCCATCAACCGTGATTGGCGGAATCTTGCCGGCCTGTTTCAGTACCGATACCGTCCGCTTGATAACCTTCTCCACAAACTCGCTCTGCAGGCGACCGAATGCGCTGCCGGAATCCTGTACGAGCTCCTGATTGCGTAATGCCATTTCAGTCGCAGACTTCACCGGCTGGTCGAGCTCACCAAACGGTTCAGCATAAAGCGCCTTGTTAATACGCTTGCGTAAGTCATCCAGTATCAGTGCCGAGAATTGGATATCGCCCGAGCGATCCAGTGGCCTTAATGTGGGATTGCGGGTGTCGTTGCTGCCGACCGGAATAATTGCACCTGGCGTCAGTCGTACACTGTACGGGTTAATCACGCCGTCATCCGCTGCGGTATAAACGCCGGCAATCGCCAGGGCTGCGTTCTTCAACGTGTACTCGACGACCTTGTTTGCCGTCTTAACATCGGGCAGCACTTGCATCACTCGACCGCGACCCAGGGTTTCACCCGGCACGACGTACTCTCTGAACACAATCCAGGGGGATACGTCATATTCCTGAGTGAAAATCACGAACTTTTCGTTTCGCTCGAGGACGCACTGATACCATGTCATCGTTTTCGGGTTGTAAACTGTGCCCTCAATCAGCGGTATTTTTTCCTCGGGCTTATCGTTCGCTCGTTTTTTGAGCTTTTCTGACAGTTCCGCGCCAATCCATAAGCGGTCGATATGCCTGGCTGGTACTTTGTGCTCACGCCATACCGTTTCGATTGTGCCCCAGGGACCGGCCTCGGGATAAATCTCGGCCAGTGGTGCAGCATGAAACTCGAGCAGGGATTGAGGGCCCTCACCCATTTCACAGGACAGCACACCGGTCGATACCGACAGATCGAGAAACGCCTCATGCGCCTGGGTCGAGAAATTCGAATGGTTCAGATGGTCGAATATTATCTTGGTGACATCATCGAGGATCGGCTGGACTTCTTCGTGCTCCGCCTCGGGGATGTCCGAGCCTGGGACCAGGATGGACCAGTGCCGCCAGGGCGGCGTCAGCGCTGCCTGCAAGCGGCTGGCGAACTTCTGCACGCCGACCACAGCAGTCGCGTCGTAAATGTCCGTATTCTTCTTCTGTCCTGCCGAGTGGCTTGTTAGCGTTTCACGTTGCGGGAGAGCATACTGATAGCACTCTCGCAGATGGGTGTACCAGTTGGCGCGAGCCTTCTTTGCTGAATCAAACCGCTTAATTAAATCCTCGGGAGAACCCAACTCCTTCGGGATTGAATATTTCGCCATGCGTTAGCTCGTGCCGAGCTTGGTTGCTTCTGGTAGCCCAAGCTCCGAACCAAACAGTAGCGACAGCCGCCCGTACTTCCTCCCCTTTTTTTTCAACTTTTTCTTATGTGCTGCGGTGGCCTCGGTTAGCGCGGTGAGCTGAGCCGCCTGCTTCTGAGTGGCCTCATCCATTTCAGATTGAAACGCCGAGAGCTGGGCATCGTACTTGGCCTGCATATAGTCCAGCAACTTCGCGTAGTCAGTCGATTGATAACTCGGTGTTGGCATTTTCGCTGGCGTGTAAGACGCCGAGTCACCAACTTGTGGGGCTGGGGCTGGGGCTGGGGCTGCTGCCGCTGCTGCTGCGGCTGCTGCCGCCTTCTGCTCTCTATAAATCGTGGGGTCGTCGCCTGGGCCGTGTAAATCCCTTTGTGCTGCTTTAGCATCGCGTAAAGCGTTGGCATTGAAATTAGCCTGGCGCTGCTGCTCCGACAATCCGAGCTTCCCAGCAATCCAACTCGGGTCCTCACCGGCTGCAACTTTGGCCTTGAATTTTTGCTCTTGTCCCTTATTAGAACCTAGGCCAGGCACTATATACAGGCCAGCTTGTGCGCCCGTCGCTAGGCTATACCCCTCTTTCATCCTCGTCTTAAATGAGGCATCTTTTTGTCTTCCATACCCCTCCTCATCTGAACCGTACCTAGCAATCTCACTCCCGCCGCCATTACCCATAATTCAAGCCTCTTAAATGTTTCCAGAGTTGCCTCGGCGTCAGGACCCAGGGCGCTCGAATACCAACCAACGCCTTAATCTGCTCAACACAAGTCCAGGGCCCAAATACCCACGGCAACCGGATACGATCTGTATCCAAGTGGTCAAAGTTTACCTTACACAGTCCAACAATTTCCATATTTTCCACAATACGAACAATATCCTCCTCGAGCTCGTACTCGTACAGCACCTGGACCTCCAGGTAAGCGATACGCGGATGTACCATTACCCAATACACCCCGGTCCATTTCAGCGCGAAAACGTGCAACGCCTGGGGATGTAAAAAGTAATTCCACCACCGCGGCGAACCGTGATTCTTGAAACAGACGAAGTAATACATTCACGCGAACACCGACCAGCCCTGGTCGACCTGGATAGGTTTCTGTGGTCCGGGTCTGTGATGTTTCAGTATTGCCCTGCCTTCACCAGCACCCAGCATCAGATACTGCGCCGCCTCTGCAACGTGGCTGTACTGGTTCTTATCCGGTTTATCGTGAAACCTCTCGTCGCCAGTAACCTGGATACGCTTGTAGGAATAACCACCGCCCATCGCCTTGCGTAACATCTGGCAGCTCGGCGAGATCGACAGCCCAGGCTCGCCATCAACCAGCCTCGAGAGCGGTACAGCAACAGCCTCCCGCCGCAGCGTGAAGTCATTAGAAGGTGCCGGCCTGGCATTGATGCCCCTGGCCCGCAGAATCTGGAACGGTGTCGTTTCATCTGTCTGGCTGCGCTGGTCACCAGCCGGATCACCCCATACCTGGAACTCGCAACCAGGAAACCGCTGCTGCATTTCAGCCGCCAGGAGCTCACTGAATCGGACCGCACCCATATCCTCGGTGACGAGCTCATGCAACCAGCACCAGCGACCTCGAACGTCCCGCTGGCCGAACACTGCAGCGGGCGTCAGGCCAAAGTCGATGCCGACGTAAACGGGCTCGCCCTGGTTGACGGCCACGGCCTGCCTGGCGATGTGTAGATGGTCCCTAAATTCGGGATACACTGGTCGGCCTTCGGTGATGAATCCGTAGTCGCCATCAACATAAACCCGAATCCACTCGTTATCCTTGCCGGCCTCGAGGCGCTCGTAATAACCATCGGGTAGATTCTCGACGTTCTCTGCATCTGGTTGGCGCCCGCTCGGTTGCTTGAATAGCTGCCATCCCTTCGGCGCCTGCTCCTCGAACAGCCGATACCACCAGTGATCGTTGTCTGGTGGGTTGGTATCCATGATGACGCCGAACCAGGTCGGCCCACCTTCCCGCTTGGACGGATAGCGCCCGACGCGACCCTGCAGCATATCGATCACAGCCCGCGGCACTTCCCTGGCCTCGTTCACCCAGGCACCGGTGAGCTCGAGGGACAATAGCTTCTTAACATCCTGGGGCCGGTCGAGAGCCCGAAACATTATCTCGGCCTCAACATCCCCGAACTTGATGCGGTGCATCATGTCCTGGTTGTTCCATTGGCCGACTTCCTCGAACCAATCGCGCCAAGTGTTCAGCGTGGTGTCCGTCAGCTCACGGTAGGTGTTGCGGACCACAGCCCAGCGGGATCGTCGAATGCCATCCGGTCCTGGTTCCTGGGCCTGGAGTCGACGAAACAACTCCCAGCAGCAGGCAGTCGACTTGCCCGATCCGACAGGACCCATGACCCCCCGCACAAAAGCCTCGCACTGGTGGAACTTCCACAGCGTCGGGCTGGCGTGGTAATCAATCTGTTGGGTCGGCTGGCTTTTCTGCATTCGGCGCGAGCATATTAAAACTGATACCCTGTGGTGTGGTCACTTCCTTCTTGTCGACCAGGAGGCCGTGTAGCTTGGCCTTGCCCATTGTCGCCTGCACCGCAGCAGCCGGCGCTCGCTCCTCGAGGGCCATCATCCGATTCTCGTCGAGCTCGACCGAGATCGAATCCATCGTTACACCATGCCGCCTGGCTGCCTTCTCTTGTAGCTGCTCGATCCTGGCACCGACACCAGCGTGCAGATGAGCGAGCCGCCATGCTTCGACCTTGACCGCTTCATCACTCATGTTGTCGGCATCGTAGGCATCTCGATACGACAGCGACAACGCGCCAAGTGTCTCGACGCACGACTGTGCAAATCGCTCTTGTTTTGGTGTCAGCTTACTCATGTGGATACGGATTGTATCTCTATTGCAAGCGCCCCGCCTGGTGTTACCTCGCCGCGTTCGATGTACAACTCATCAACCTGGCTGTCATCAGCAAAGACTCGAGCGTGTTCGAGTGAGTCGAGTGTGCATTTCAACAGGTTATCGATATCTCGCCGGCGCCGATCCGGTGGAAACGCTGTGATAGCAACCCGCAGCCTGACATCACCACTGAACCGGCCCAGGTTAGCGACCTCCTCGATCACCCTCTCTCGATAGGCTCGCCCTTTGGCACTGATGTAAACGTGGGTCCTGGTCTTTAGCCAGTAGTTGTTGACAGATGGCGGCCAGGGCAGCGTCAGCAGCACGCTATTTGCCCTCGTTTCTTGGTCGACCAATCTTCCACTCGCGGAAGATTCGCTCATAATAAGCTCGGGTCGGGACCGTCTTTGGCGGGTCCCGCGGCTCTCCCCACCTCACGAACCTTTCAAACTCGCGGCAGGCCAGCCCCTCTCGTTTGCAGCTATAGGCAAACCAGCAATCCTTTTCACACGGCGCGATTGTCTCGACAACGTATGTTTTTATGGGCTGCGATATCTTTCCTGAGCTCATCGAGCGTCAGCCCAAACACCCGATGGAACCACTGGCCCCAGGTGCATCGTCCCGATGGCGTGAGCTGATGGCGTCGAGGCCAGACGCTCCTGGCAGCACACAATCGTTTGAACGCCAGGTCGTCATCGCTAGGACCGGCCAAGCATTCCCCGCATTTTCTTCAGCTCCTCGCGGATAATGACTGGATCGACCGCGGGTGATGGCAATGCAGGCCCTGCCATCCGATGGTATGGTGCTGCCCTTTTCTCTCGACACAATCGCATAAACTCCGGTAGCGTCGGCGGCCACTCATCGCCGCGTTTTACGAGCTTTTCGAACGCCTGGCGTATCTCCTCGAGAGAATATCGGGCCAATCCCTCGGCCCAGGTCTGTGCTGCCCTGGTCGGGGTTCCGTCAGGGTTTGTCCCTTCCCCCCACGCGCTTATCCACCGGTGTCCGTACACTTCTGTCATCCGTTGCCAGATGCGGGCCATGACTTGCCCGTTGTGCTCGTTCGTCGGCCCTGATTGTTGCGAGCTCTGCACGTTCGACTGCTGAGAGCTTTCGATAATACTTATGTTTTCCTTGTTTGATATCTGCATTAATCTCACCTAAAGATAGAGTAGTTATATATGTAGGTTCATTACTGACAGGTTCTGTGTGCTTCTGTGAGACAGGGGGGTGTGCTTCTCGAGCACAGGGGGGTCGGACCCCAGGCATCACGATATAAGTGTTCGAGCGATTTCCGCCATCCTCTCGAAACCGATGCTTTATCCGAATCAGGCTCTTGCCCTCGAGCCGTTTTATCGTGCGATTGATGGTCGACCTGGCGAGGCCCGAGCGACTGGCGATGTAGTTCTGCGAAGGCCAGCACTTGCCGGTTTCATCATCAGCGTGATCGGCCAGGAGAATCAGCAGCAGCTTCTCGTTTGCCGGCAGATCGGTTGTCTCGAGAGCTGCCAGGATTCGGCGGATACTCACTCGGGAATCGCCTGGTCGAATACGTCGGGCCTGGCGAGTTTAAGAAACAGCACCCTCGCCTGGGGTATACCGTTTTTCCGCCACTCGGACACACTCGCGGGCCGAATCTCACACAACTGTGCAGTCTTGGTGGTTCCGCCCAGGCGGTCGATTATCGCGCTTGCTACTTCGGGTTGGTCTGGATTCATAAGTCCACTATTTTAGGTAAACCTTACGAATAAATCAACCACGCCTTACTGTTACTGTGTTAGGATAGCCTTACATTCAAGCCACAAAATTAGGCTTGACTTATCAATTCGGTTACCTTATTATTCAGGCATACCTAACAAAGCCCAGGAGGCGCCAATGAAGCTACTAACCAAATCGAACCTCGCGGCCCTGGCTGCGAACGCTCAGGTTTTAAGTCGAATTCAGCAACAAGGAGAGTAAAGATGAACATACCATTCGGCATAAAGTTTAAGTGCGGCAAAGGCAAGCATTCCGACTACACCTATTCGGAAGTCTCGGCCTTCATCGAGGGAGCTGATAACGTCGCCCCCCAATCACTTCGAGATGAGTACGTTGCATTTCTCAAAGAGTGGTTGGCAAATAAAGTGAAACCATCAACACTCGTTAACGTCGAGGTGCTGAAGGTTTTTCAAAGCGACCTGGACAATCGGTGCCAGATTGATTTCCGAGAAGGTCACGACCACGATGATTACGTCATCGCGGGAGGTGAATACTTCGGACGGGTCGCACAAAAACTATCGGCCCACATTCAGAAGAATAGCGATGGGTAGCGAGCGGTTGACCATCGCCAGGTCTTAACTAGGAGGCAGCATGATATTCGAAATCAAAATCAACTGTGATAACGACGCATTTGCGTCTGATGATGGGTCCGTTTTTAACCGCAATGACGAGGTAGCTAGGATTTTGCGAGAGGCTGCTGACGAACTCGAGAATGAAATGCCTAGCAATGGACGCGCTTTAATTGATAGGAACGGTGCCAGGGTCGGTGCCTATGATTTTAATTATGACTAACCTCGCTCGACGTTCCGATCCCTCGACCTCACACCAGGCGGCCAGCGATCTGGTCGCCTCTGGCCGGCACTCGAACCAACTCGAACAGGTGCTCGAGGCGCTGAAGGAATCACCGAAACCCCTAACGTCCGCGGAACTTGCCCAACAAATGGGCTCGGACCGTTACCTCACCGCCAGGCGGTTGCCTGATTTGAGAAAGCGCGGCCTGGTTGAACAGGGTGGGAGTGTCGCCTGCACAGTACGCGGCACTCGCGCCGTAACCTGGAGAGCACTATGAGCGCTTGGATTGTGTTTGCTGTGTTTGCGATTTGTATGGCCGCTGGCTGGAAGTTCTGCGAGTGGTACGAGGAGTACGAGAATTGGGAGAGGGAAAATGCCAACAGATAGAAGCCAGCTTTTAGTTGAGCAGGCAGAGCGACGGATGGAAAAACTCGAGGAGGCGCTCGAGGAATACCTCTACATCCTAAAGAACCGCCGGCTCGAGAATGTATCGCCCGCGGGCATCGAGCAGTTTCTCCTCGACATCAAGGACCCTGAGAAAGATATCAACCTGGCAAAAGCTGAACTGCGTCAGATCGAAATTAACCTAGAAACGCTCGACATCCGAATGGATAACGAGCGCGGAGGATTCACATTCAACCGGCGAGTCGCGGCGTCGCAAAGCTAACCTCCTGGCTAACCGCGACATTATTCGGGGCGTTGCATCCCACCAGCGGCAACGCCCTATTTTTTTCATAACAATGGAGAAGTAAAAAATGAATAAGACAATTAAAATTGTGAAACGCGAGGACCCGATTAACCTGGCCCACCTGATAATGCTCCTCTACGGGGACCCTGGCGGCGGTAAAACGACCGCAACATTTACCATTCCAAAATCCATAAACATGGATTTTGACAGAGGTGCTCATCGTTCTGAGTTTCGTGGCGATACCGTCCAGGTCGAGTCCTGGGATCAGGTCGCAAACCTGACAGCGAAAGACCTCGAGGGCTACGACACCATCGTGATTGACACGGTTGGCCGGCAGCTCGATCTCATCACCGCACACTTGGCGGCGAACGATTCGAAGCTAATCAGTCGGACGGGTCAGTTGTCACTCCAGGGATACGCCACATTAAAGGCCGTCTTTACCTCTTGGATAAAACGGCTGCAGACGTTTGGCCTGGATATCGTGATGGTTGCCCACGCTCGAGAGGATAAACGGACCGGCGACGAGGTTGTGCAGCGGCCCGACATTCAAGGCGGGAGCTATGCCGAGGTCTTGAAACTCTCCGATATGGTTGGATTTTTGTCTCGAGGCGATAAGGGGACACTCGATTTTTCGCCCACTGCCACACATATCGGCAAGAACGCACCAGGGCTACCCCCCCTTGACGTTCCGAACTTCCACAAGGCGCCGACGTTCCTGGGGGATGTCATTGCGAATGCCAAAGCCATAATCAACGAGCGAAACCATGTCAGCCAGGTTGTTGCCGACAAGGTTAAGGAAGTCAGAGAGCTTGTCGAGGCGGCACAGTCAGCCGACGAAGTGAATGGCCTGGTTACTGAGCACGTTATGCCGCTGAAGGAGTCCGAGGTTAAAGAGGACCAGGCGGCGGCTGTCCAGGTTGGCGATCTGCTTAAGCAGCAGGCGAAGGAACTCGGCTTACGATACGACAAGGCTGAGAGTAAATTCATCGCACCGGAGTCGGCCAGTGTTGCGGCTTAGTGCGACTCTCCTCGAGAGCACCCGCCTTTATCTGGCGGGTGTCATTAACGCCGACAGCCTGATTGATGCGGTGGCAGGGGTTCAACACGAAACGCCACAGATGGCGCTTGGCAGCGCCTTCCACGCGGTGTTTGAGAACCCCGAACGGTATTATGACCTCCTCGAGGGGTTGTATGTTCACAGCCCCGAATATTGTTTTGACGGTCCAGTTTTCGACAACTGTGTTGGAGATATTTGGGGCCTGCAGCCCGTGATCGAGACCAAGGCCGAGGACCTAGTGCTACAGACCGACCACGGGCCCGTTCGAATCGTCTGTATGGCGGACGCCCTGGCGGGCCTGGAATGTTGGGAACTCAAGACGACTGAGAATCCGCTCAAACCAGAGCGATACATGGATTCGATGCAATGGCGGGCGTATGTCCTGGCGTTTGGTGTGAATCGAGTGACGTACCGGCTCATCAAACTCAAGCACCTAAAGGACGCCGACGTTTACACCATTGATGATCAGGCCACGATCTCTATGTATCCGTATCCTCAGATCACCCAGGACGTCAACGCAATGGCGAACGAACTTACCCGCTTTATCAACATCAACAAACTTGAGGAACACCGCCAGGAGGCGGCTTGATTATGCCAATGAAACGAACCCACACGCTTAAAGCCGCCGGCGGCACCTACCAGAAAGACGGCCAGGAGAAAACCCGCTGGCTTACTATAGGGGGTCTGCTGCGCGATGGCGATAAGATAAAAATCAAGCTCGACACGATCCCGGTCGGCGAGTTCGACGGATGGGTGGAGGTATTCCCGGTCGAGGAAAATCCGAGTTACGGTGCCCCACAGGCCAAGGCCAGCGAGCCTTTTAATGATGATGTTCCGTTTTAACTAATGGAACCATATACCTTGCATCCTTTGTCTTACGATGACCTTTACGAGCGGATTTCTCGATTAGAGCGGAGTAACCGAGCCCTAAGGGCGCATCTTAAGACTACAAAAGCAGTGATGAAAACGCGAGAAGAAGAAATTACCCAGCAGCGCCAGCAGATAGACCATTTATGTGCTGCAGAAATAAGCAAAAAGGAAATGCACAAAACTATTTGTGATCAGGCCCAAATAATTACGGATTTACTCAAGGAAGTCCAATGAAAAAAAAGTCTAGGAAACCTACTTTTGCGCGACTCCTCGCGTTGCACTTCACAGGACCACCCGATCACCCATTAACCCAGAACCCGAACACAGTGATAGGTGACGGCAATCAACACATAGACGGCGCGAAAAGACAAAATATAATGGACAAGCAATATAAGGGCGAATGGGGGCCAGATGGTGCCGCTGGCCCGTGGTTCAAATCATAAACTAGCGGCTGGTAAACCATACCTCACGCCGGATCAGGTCGCTGGCGCTATATACCCCTCTCAGAGGCCGCCAGATCGTCTCTAACGCATTTTAAGGGCGTTGACAACGGATAGCCTATATGTTGCCTGTGCCACTATACTGGCACAGATGTTTGTTTCTGAACGCTCGATTGTACTAGCTTTTCCTTCTTTTCCCACCACTCAGGAGGTGCATTACTGTTAATCCCGAACCGACCACAAAAACTAAAGAGGATTGCCAACGCCTGGGATTTATTTTTACTCTCGATGATGGCGGCTTGCAGTTCGGGGATTGTCATTTCATCATTCTCCATTGATGTGAAAGCGATTGGGCAATTAAACGCTCTCCGGCTGGGGTCCGGCTCTAAGTGTTCTGGATGACTGCCCGGTAGCCTCATTGTAAATACCTCGGGCCGTGACTTGGCCCCAGGAGCTTGTCGATGAGCTCCGCCGCGCAAGCATCTGCGAGCACCAGCTCAATCGTTGCTGGCAGTTCCGCGCTCGAACGCTTCACTACCAGTAAGTCCTCATATTCCACCTCGATCTCTGCACCGCTGTCCAACTTGACAAGGATGGTCATTTCAGCATAGCGACATCAACCCGATGGCGCTCGAGCTCACCGTAATTTTTATGGTGAACTATGGCGTACATATCCCGTCCCGAGCGATACCCGCGCCCGCTAGTCCAGGCGTCCTTTGCCGCCAGGGTCCTAAACGATTCCCAAATAACGCCAGGGTACTCAATCAATGTTTGTGTGTGGATGTGCCCGGTGTACCAGTAGCGGTGTCTCGTCTTGCCCCACTCATCTGCCTGGTCGGATGCCATGATGCCGGCGAGCTGCTGCGGCTTCGTCGTATCCCCATGCGTCGATCCAAACAGGACCTTGCCGAACTTGAAATACCAGAACCTCGAGGGCGAGTCGTGAATCTCGATCCGGTCGTTGTTCTCGTAAAAGAGCGCCAGGGCAATCGAGAGCATTTGGCTGGTGTGGTCGTCGTGGTTGCCGATGCAGTTGCGAACAATCACCCGCTCATGCTTGCGGGCTGCTGCCTCAATACAGGTCATCATTGCTCGAATGCCGGCCCGCAAGACTTTCGACCATCGGGTATCGACATCGAGGGAGTGGCCGCTGCGGAGTGTCCGGTTATCCTGGGTGTCGCTGTGGAAGAAGTCGCCCAGGTTCAACAGTATCGCGGTCTTTGATTTAGGGGAACACGCCACCAGGCGACTCACCGCCCCACACAAATTATCCTCGCCAATCTTCAAATCGAAGTCGTCGCCGCTTTCCTTCCCCCAGGCGAACATCCCCAGGTGCGGGTCGCCCATAGGGTAAACCGTCAGCAGATCATCCTCGCAATGTTTTGGCGCCGCGCCTGGGCGAGACTTCCCCCGCCAATCCTCGAACACCTCAACGATGAGCTCGCGCAACTCCTCCTGGCGCTGAGATTCCGCGGTGGTCTTGACCCATTGGGCCCGCTGCTCACCGTCCTGGTCGTAGAGAGTGCTGACACCTTTGACCGCGAACCCTTCGGGCGCGGTGTGTGTCATATCGTGATCGGGGGCATACCCCTGATGCGCTGCCTGTTTCTTGATGCGGCTAAGACCCTTATAGACCATACGCTCGGTGATGCCGAGCCGCTTTGCAGCTTTCGCTCGATGGCCTTTAGCCTCCACCAGGGCGCCGATGAGGTTCCGCTGGTGTTCCGTCGTGCAGTAGGGGATTAGTCCTCTATCGTTCGACATGAGATCACGCAACCCACGGGCATAGCGGTAATACCGCTAATGTCACCGTTATCCGAGAGTACGTTGCCTACTTTAAGAAACTTTTTATCTTTCGAGGCTAACCAGCCGACGGTTTTAACGACTGGGCAGGCAACAGATTCGTGAGTGGAGTAGGAGCTGTCTTGCAGAATGTCCCACCACTCAACCATCACTAAATCGGCCATACATCACTTAGCTTTTTTTCGCTCGAGGGGTCCCGGTAGAATCCAACCAAGGATCATCGGGATCGCCACCAGGAGCAACAGCCAGTAAGACGCCTGTGTGATTAACGCCTCAACAATGTCAAAAAAGTTTGTCGGCGCACATTCCATTTTATTTACTCCCTTCGGTGCCATTGTTTCCACAACGGCAGTTGTCACAAAGGCACTGCCCGCACTCCCCAGAATTACAGGGACAGGAGAACTGGATGCAATCGAGGCAATCGCACCTCCGACCGCTGAACTCGTTGCTACCAGGCTCGCCTTTTTCAGACTCGCACAAGCTGTCATTAACAACAGACATACACTAACCAAGAAAATTTTGGACGACACCGATAATCACCAGGACTGCGATCACTCCAAAAATGATCTGCGTCTTTTTTGGTTTTGCTTTGAACCATTCAATGAAATACATTTTTGCTCCTTTGTTTTACACCATTAAAAGAAAACAACTAACTACTACTTACCTATCTGTTTAATCCAAATGCGGAACCAGTCAGGATCGCCCCGAAAGCTAAATGGAAAATGCCGCCACCCATCAAAGTAAATGGTGAATGTTGACCCGTTAATTTTTTCATTAATTCCATTTGAACTATCGGTTCTGGTGTGGTGTTGAGGATTTCCATGAACTCGCTAATTTCCGGGCGATGCAATCCAAACCAGATCGGCACTACCATGAAGTCGTAGATGCAAATTACGAGATAAACGCCGAGCGCACTGAATCGCCAGACCATAGTGCTGCGATCCATTCCAACCCCACTAGCCCCCCTTCTGCTCTATCGACTTGGAGAAGTACCGATCCATCTTGTTCTCTAATCGGGACAGATGCCCCATGATCTTGTCGAACTGCTGATTTGTCCTGCTTTCCATTCGTTCAAACCTTTTCTCGACAGCCTCGATCTTGAAGTTGGCTACTGCTATCTGCTCCCTCAGATCATAAATAAAGGTGAAGCTGCCAACCACCAGGGCCACGGTCGTGATGATGTGTCCAACCGAGATACTCCTCCCAACTTGCCACTCACTGCGCCGATCACCGGTCATAGTTCCTCCCCTGGGATATCTTCGTGCCTGCCTGATCTGTTGGCTGGTCTGTCGTCGGACCAAAGGACCGGCCCGCCTGAGAATAAGATGCAAGCGGTATCGTCTTTCACCCCAACCAACGTGTAGGTGCCATCTTCTCCGCTGTCCACGGTCAGATAAATGTCGACCTCACCCCTGGATTTAGTCAGGACCGCTCGGATTACTTCTCCATATTGATGCTCAAGGAAGTGAAACATCCCGGCAGAATCACGGGTGCAGTACAGCATAAACTGTGTTGGCACCGGTTGAGTGCCAGGCGGCGGCAAGATGTTCCGTCTTTGCTCTGCGTGAGACGGATACGTTATGTATCCCGCGAGGCCAAAAAAAACCAAGGCCGAGAGGAGTGTGCGCCTCATGGTTTAGGATGTCTCACCTGTACTCAACGTGGTATGGATCGGCTTCTGCATCTGGTGCAACAGGCCAACCCCAAGTGGTTTTATCTACAGTTCGATTATGATCTTTTGTTTCCGGGCCAATGGTTTCTTTACCTTCAGCGTCATAGGTAGATTCATATCTTACCTCTACAACTGGATGATTCTGAAAGTTCTTAATGGCTTGTAAGCTGGCAAATGCTTCAACACCAGACTCAAGGCTATTGCCATGCGCCCTTACCTCATTCCTGTAGGTCTTCCACGCATCAGACATGACAGTTCCACCGTCTGCTTCCCTGATAACCCTCCAATCACTTGAAGAGAGTAGAGAGCCAACATTAGCCTTTATCTTTGCTATGATATTTTCTTTTAACTGCTCTACATCCCTCTCAGTCTCTGCATAGCTGATAACAGTTTCACCATCAACTAAAGTAAGTGTTTCAGCCCCAGTATTATAGTAACGACTATCTGGAACCTCTACCCTAGCTGGCGTAATACCAATTGCTGCCAGTTGCGCCTTACTCCACTTACGGAATATCTGGCGAGGATGAGTCACACCATTTACTGTTATTTCTTTTGGTGTCCGTATGACACCTAATGTATCACTGTGCCACATAATTTACCTCGCGTTTGAGTATTTTTGGGGTGATTCTGCTACGGCGTAGAAAATATAGTTGTAAGCTGCATTAAAGGACGTAGAAGTGTTCCTAAACTTAAACCCATTGGATAGTAGATCGGCAAAAGCCTCTTCTGATTGAACAGCAGTTGTATTTGGAGTTAAATATAGATCAGTCACATTGTACTCAGGCATTTTATTGTTTGCCGCATTCCAGTTGGTAACAACATTAGTTGCCCTAACCAATACATATGCTGGACGAAATCCGCAGTAAACAAATGCGCCATCAGCAGACGCATTCCCAGTGTAACTACCTACCTTTGAGTAGCCTTCTACTGAATGGAAGCAATAGGCTATGTAATCTTCGGTATTCGTATTTACCTCTACGCCATCTCCTATAGTAAATACTGAAGCACTTGGAGCTGTATCGTTCCATCTGTCAACATTGTCTGTTGCGGCAGCGGTATCATCTAACACAAGATAATCTGTAAAATCTATTCCTTTTGATGATCCTACCTGCCAAGCATCAGCTTGATCTCTGTTCTTTACAATAATTAACTCAGGCGCGGAACTTAACCCATGCCCAATCGTAGCTGCGGAACCTGTGCCTGTGTAACTAACTACGCTCATCCCAGCCGTAGTATTCGCAGACAATCTTGTTGCTGCTATCGTTCCAGCTAATGCTGATCCGAGATTAGACCCATCTATCTTTACACTACCAGCAGTTGGTGTATTACCAGCACCAGCAGAGTTATCTGCGGTTGGTGCGCCACCAGCTTTCCAGTTCCATGCTACATAGGTATAACTTGAATTATTGAAATAATTATTAGCAGAAGTTCCACTTGCAGCCGTAAACCCATCTGAATCGAAGGAGGAAAGATACCCATACTGGTCTTGGTTTCCCCCACCTTCAGCTGCGGTAGAGTTACTTTGTATTTCCGCATTAGCCCCACCCCCTCTGATTGAATCATAAAGAGAGTGGCTATAGTCTAAAGATGCTCCTTTTGACCAAACAAAATCTGGCTGAAACCCAACCCCAGTAAAAGATCGTGGGTTAGAATCATTACCCGTATAAAAAAGAGTATTAAAATTATCACCCGGCAACGCAATCTCTGGGTCGGGTAGATTATCTGTGCATAGAGCAAGGTATCCAGAGGGTGGGGTGTAATAGAAATCGCCTTTACTGTTACCGTCCTGATTGCCTTGTGCTGTAAGTTGCCCAGCAAATGAACTATCCTGACCGAAGTTAAAAAACCAACCAACATCTATATTGTATATTGCATAAGCAGGAACTACTGATCCAGTTATATTAGCAGTAAAACTAATAGCCCCTTGGGTAGAATTCGCATTATAGAAAGTAACTGTACTACCATCCATATCTAACGCAACACCAATAACCGCTGTAGTCCAAGCTGTACCGTAAGCTGAGTTTGTTCCATCTACCCTCTTACTACCATCTTCTTCGTAAACTATATAGCCACTTGTACCAGTATGAGGACTGTTATCTCCAGCAAACCACTTAGCTGCTGCAGTAGATTGTGTTGCTAAAATACCAACCTTATAAGCTATATCCCCAGTATTTGCTGCTGCTTTAACTTCCCAATACCATTTTCCAGAAGAAACCGGAATAGTTCCAGCCATAGGGGCAAAGTTTTCTGTATCTTGAATAGCCTTTAAATTTCCTTCAGAATAAGTTACTGCACTAGCTGCTCTTAATAAAGGATTCAAAGTCGCTATATTATTAGTCGGCGTATCAATCATCTGGTCTGTTGCTACCAGATTGGTAGGGGTAAAGGTGTTGTAGTTTCCGCTTGAGTCTGCGCCAAGACCACCATCCCAGTTAGAGTGGATCAGGAGTAGTGTGTTTGCGTCTGCGGTAAATGCTGTCGTGGATGGTGTGAAGGTTCCTGTATATCTGGCGCTGTTGGATACCCTAAATTCATCTAAATTTCCTGTCCAGTAATTTCCGTATACTCTGCCGCCGTTAATTCTTGCTGTGCCAGCAACATCAGGCATAGCGACAGCATTGGCAGTTGATCCAACACTTGTGCCATCTTTGTATATAACAAAGTTTCCTGCACTGGTATCACGGACAACAGCAAGGTGTACCCAAGTGCTTGTAGGCAGGTCTACACTTGTAAAATCAATATTATGAACAACACTAGATGACGCTTTAGTAAGAATATTTAGATCGCCGCCGGTTAATACGCGGATTCCTAAAAAGTTATTATCATCTTGCCAGTGATTCCAGATAAATGAACTATCTGTCCATGACGAAACATAGAACCATCCTTCAACAGTCCATGAACTACTGCCAAAATCCCAATCACCTGAATCAGGCATTTCAAGATAATCACCAGTACCATCAAACTCTACAGCACTTGTGCCGGGTCTAGTTGCGGATGTTATTGCGAATGTGTCATCAGTAGTAAATGTATGGACTTTATAATCGCCATCAGTGGTGATCGTTCCGCCAGTGGCTAGATTAGTAGCAGATTTATATCGTACGATGACAATACCTGAACCGCCATCACCACCAGACAAAGAGGATAAAGTTCCGGAGCCGCCACCGCCGCCACCGCCTAATCCATCAGTACCATCGGACCCATCAGTATTAGAAGTCGGTCCAGCATCACCACCGCCTCCTGTGCCACCTGATCCAGAATAAAAGAAGTAGGTTGTTCCACCACCACCACCTCCACCGTAGGTTACCGATGATCCAGAAATACTTGATGCTGTTCCATTGCCACCATTGCCACTTCCTGAGACATTTGACCCGGCCGCACCAGCAGTACCTGACGCGCCACCGCCTCCGCCACCTCCTCCACTGTGGGAGTTAGCTGCACCCCCACCCGATGGGCCGCCAGCACCACCACCAGCACCTTGGCTTGGAGAGGTTGAAGGAGTATTTCCACTACCACCAGAGCCAGCATAACCAGCGCCTCCTCCCGCGCCACCATCATTCCCACTTTGAGCAGAGCGCCCGCCATAACCACCGCCAGCGGCCGTTATGATATTTCCTAGTTTTGAATCTTCACCGTTGTTTCCATTCGTTTCCCCAACAGTACCAGCGCCACCAGCACCTACAGTAATAGTGTAAGATTCACCATTCCAAAGGTTAGTGGTTCCGGTTCTCATACCTCCACCTCCACCACCACCACTTCCTGTCCCACCAGCAGAACCACCACCACCTACAACGAGGTAGTCACACTCAAAGTTTCCGACTGATCTTACATTCTTTGCATCACCGTTGGCTGTTATGGTGTGGAAGCCTGTACCGGGTTGGTACTTTAATATGACAATGCCTGAACCACCTATTTTTCCCACATTAGGAAGGCCACCACCATCTCCACCATTACCTGTATTCGCTGCACCATCAGAACCACTGGTTGAATCAAGCATACCCTGACCACCCACAGCATAAGTTACTGCTGATCCTGTTATATCATTCGATGTTCCAGCACCACCATTCCCCTCCACACCATTCTGGGAATCCTGACCAACAGCAGCAGAACCACCACCGCCAGCACCACCATAACCAGTATTCCCACCTGATGTATTAGAGCCACCTGCGTATCCTTGTCCGCCAACTCCAGAACCACCACTATTATCAACATAGTAACCAAATCCACCACCACCCGAACCACCATCTGCTGCATCACCCGGCCCTAATGTTCCTTGCGCGGAACCACCTCCACCACCTCCGTCTGAGGTAATAGAACTGAATACAGAGTCGCCCCCAGAATAACCGGGATGATCCCAATCAGTAGCTCCTGCACCACCAGCGCCGACTGTTACGGTATAAGAACTGCTAGGAGTAACAGATAAAGTTCCAGTACGATAACCACCAGCGCCACCACCACCTCCAACATTGTGACCACCCCCGCCACCACCAGCAACAACTAAGTATTCAACACTTGTAACTCCAGTAGGGGCTGTCCATGTAGTAGTACCTGTAGATGTAAAGGTATCTAATCCAGCAGAACTATCCGTAAAACTATCAGCCAACTCAGTACCACCATACTTCTGGTAAAACCCATTGGTTCCAAAGGTAACAGCATCTTTTACATCATCGCTGTCTAGGGGTATCCACTGGTTTGTGTCTGAGTCTAGTTCGCCAAAGTCATCTGCGTCTAAAACTGAACCATCTACAAAATAATATTCTGCAAGGTATCCATCCCAATACTCCGAACCACCAGAATAGCGACCTACACTATGCGCAATAGCACTGTTGATTTCCGTATTGTCATTTTGCGTAATTGCAGTAGAAATATCAAAATCGGTAACTTGTTCGCCATTAACATACAACTTCATCTGGTCTGCAAAAGCAGCTTGAGTTGTATCCATAGAAAAAACTATATGATACCAAGCACCCGGATCGCGGAAAAGTTGGGTAGTTTTCATCCGCTCTAGTGTTCCAGATGCACCACCTGCGAATTCAAACTGACCAGTACTAAGAACAAATACCTGATTCCCACCAGCAGAAAGAAATTGCCCTTGTCCCAAATCCCCCATCTTAAACCATGTGCTTAATGTCCACTTTTTATTATTAGTGGGAGTCCCCATTGTCCTGATTAAATAAGCAGAGTCACCACTATTAAACCGCAACGAGTTATCAATCTCATAATCTGAGACTGCACTCGGTATAGCTGAACCGGGGAAAATCGCCATTAGGCATATATCGCGGAGTTAGTCAGCCACACATCAGTACCATCGCTGAAATAACTCAGCAAGTAAGTTCCTGTTGTTGATACTGTGGATGCTATGTTTGCATCGCCCTTGGAATTAGTATGTAAGGATATGGTTTCGCCACCCGAATTTATCAGCTTGATGAAACCACTCTGACCATCCGTAATGTTGGTAAATGTAATCGTGATTGCCCCAGAAGGTGTGGTAATAAAGTTCTGACCAGCATCCATATCGTATGATCCATCGTTATCTGTCACTGCTGTGGCTCTCTGTGAGCCTGTCCATGCTTGATCCGTGTCTGTTTTGGCTGTGTCCGCATCAAACGCCTGAACGTCTGAGCCAATGGCAACCCCTAAGTTTGTACGTGC
>Ga0080013_1001282_pt1 | contig 33802 bp, 50 predicted proteins | sample ETNvirenome_6_85_FD_69236 | JGI IMG/M metagenome (GOLD analysis project Ga0080013, IMG submission 69236) | Marine viral communities from the Pacific Ocean - ETNP_6_85 (SPADES assembly) (version 2) | ecosystem: Environmental > Aquatic > Marine > Oceanic | place: Pacific Ocean | collected 2013-06-19
TATTTATATATTATTTTTTTTATTGTATTATAATACAATAAAAAATAAATACGAGCGGTAGCGAAGTATTTATACCCAATGCATTTTTGTATATTATAGTGTACTTTTAGCCCCTTTCGGGGCATATAAGGGCACTTTCGTGCCTTCTGACACCCTTTCGGGTACTTAGTTTAGCGGTTATCCCCACTTCCTTTAATCTTTCCACGAGCTTTCCGGTCTGCGAGCTTATCAAGGTTACCTTGGGCCACCTCTTCTAGGGTTAAGCCATTCTCATCAGCGATAGCTGACAAGTACCAAAGGACGTCTCCTAGTTCTTTCCTCAGGCTATCGAGGCATAGGGGCTTATCTCCTCGGTAATGTTTCTTGAAAAGCTCCATAACTTCCCCAACTTCCCCGGGCAATCCAAGCAAGACACAGATGTCAAGGCAGTCATGAGAGCGATTTCCTAGGGCTGCTTTCTGGTAATCATTTAAATTCATACTATTTCTCCAAAAGTTTTAATATTTTCTTAACCTTAGGTATATAGGCCGCTGTTTCGGGGTGCAATGGCTTGCCTTTTCTCATACGGTATACGGCCCCCATCCCACCATTATAGCACGCTAGGGCCTCGTCTAGGCCCTCTGTACGGCCTTGGCAGTACTCTAGGTACTTCTTACCATACCATACCCCCTCGACAGGATTATGGAGGTTAGGGCGTGGTGTCGCCTGTGGGTGATCCATCTGTACCTGTTTCGCTGCTATCGGGGTCACCTGCATCAATCCCCTGGCTTGGGTTCCCTTGTGATGGGCCGTTGTCATCCCCCCGCTTTCGACTATCATGATTGCTATTAATAGTAGGTCCATTTAATATCCTAAGTCCTTGTTCTATTTCAGTTTCTATCTGGTCTAAGGCCTTTCCGTCTTGGATCATGTTAAGGATACTACTTAAAGCACCACTAACCCCATCGTCCTGCCCTTTAGTGTAGAATTTATCTCCAAACCCCTGTAACCACAGTACAAGTCTAGAGTTAGATCCTCGTTTGCAGAGCTTTCTAATCTCGGGAATAGTGTAGTTGAATTTCATTTGTTTCCCCCAAAGCTTTTTTCCCATATTTTCTTAATGATATCCTTATTTTGCTTCCACCAGGCTAAGGCCCTATAGTCCATGCAGTCTATCGTTTCATCACCAAATCCCCACCACTCATCAGGTGAGTATTGTTTACACCCTATAGCTATGGAGTGTTTACTTAGGACAATGGTCCATGTTCCCAACTGCAGGGTTTTAATTTCACGGTTGTTGCCGATAGCACCCGCTAGATTAGCATACCTTAGATTAGCACCCACTAGATTAGCACCCTCTAGATCAGCATACCTTAGATTAGCACCCACTAGATTAGCATACCCTAGATTAGCACCCACTAGATTAGCACCCACTAGATTAGCATACCCTAGATTAGCACCCACTAGATTAGCATACCCTAGATTAGCACCCTCTAGTTCAGCACCCCCTAGATCAGCACCCACTAGATTAGCATACCCTAGATTAGCACCCTCTAGATCAGCATACCTTAGATTAGCACCCACTAGATTAGCACCCACTAGATTAGCATACCCTAGATTAGCACCCTCTAGATTAGCATACCTTAAGGTTTCAAACTCTCTCACGCTTCCATCGAAAAACTTAATCGTATACATCACTTACAGTCTCCAAAGTTAAGACCAATGGAACTCCCTAATCTCATTGGTACGGTCCAACCTAGGTCCTCATTCAGTGACTCAAGGCATAAGTTAATATCGGCTAGGCACTGCTCTTTCTTGAGCTTCGGGATGGTAAAAACTATCTCATCATGGATAAGTGCCTTAAATGTGGTGTAATCTACGGAGTTAAAGAACTTCAGCATTAGGACTTCGATCACCCCAGCTGCCTGGGCCTGGGTAAAGTGGGCATAGGCCTTATGGGGCTCACAATTAACCTTGAATCCGAACGGTCTAGTGATGAAATACCCCCGCTGCTTAACCTCGGCGTGTAGGCGGTCAGACAAGGCCTTCAATCCCTCAAAGAATATCCAGAACTTCTCGATAACATCCTTACACTCAACCAAGGTAACCCCCTTAAATCCCTGGGCCAGTAGATTGGTTTGTAACTTAGCCGCGCCCATACCCCGCTCAATACCCAAGGCCGCAGTCTTAGCGAACTGCCGTATGGCCTTGATATCCTTGTGCTTTGACATAGCCTCTCGATCCTCACTGGGGTCTAACCAGCGATCCCAGAAGTTGTGGGTATCAAAAGTCTTCAGTATCTTGTCACGGGCCTCGGGGTTAAGTTGAGTAGCAAACATAAGGTACAAATCATCGACCATTAGCGTCCCATCTGAGCTAATAAACGGTCGTTTACCAATGCCGTCACAAGTAGCGTACTTGTACATAGGGTCATTCGACCAAGCAGCCGATACCGAGGGCTCCAAGGATACGAAGTCAAATGAGCACATTAACTCGCCGGGATCAGCTAGGATATTCTTCATGAAATCGTAGTCACGTCGGGCCAGTGCAGGTAGGTTACACTTAGGCCGTTCCCCGTTCTTGGCTAACTTCTCTCGGGCCTGCTGAATTACTAATGGTTCAACCATATTCGCTACCTCCCCTTACTCTGTTGGTGGCCGTAGGTGTCCCCTTGACGTCCGGATGCCATCGACCGTCGAACTCACTAGCCAGATAAATGTTGATTGCCTGGGAGAGCTTAATACCAAGCTTACCTTTTTTAGCAATGATTGCACCACCTTCCTCCCACTGCCACATATCCTTGGCTGCTGTAGACGGGGCTCCTTTCTCGGTGAACTTCGCGGGTTCAATACCCTTGTAGATCATCATAAAGTCCGCGAATTGCTTCCCTGATCCTGGGTTGAACTTGAACTTGCCCGACTCCTTGCGGGATAGGTAGGCCTTAGGCCAATTCTTTTCGAGCTTTACCTTGTTCTGTATATCTCTACAAATACAGTAGTCCTCAAAATCCTCTATCAGGGAAGCCCCACACCAGTCTAGGAACTCCCGGTCAGTATCTTGAATGACCTTATCGGTCTCGGTAATGTACTGTAGGAGCCCCTCACGGTCGATGGGGAAGCCGTGTAGGAATGACTCGTTAAACAGCCGAGTCTTGTTGGTGTACAGAAGCCAGTCAACTCGGTCATTGAAGTCTATACACTGGAAAAACCTTATACAGTCCTCATACAGAAGGTAAGTTACCTCCGTATCAGCACAGTTGTATTGTTTTAAGATGTCTGGGGGTAATAGATTTAGATATTTACCGTGTTTTTTGGTAATTTGGTGGTGTTGTTCTAACCAACTATGGGCCTCGGCCTTGTGGTTGTGGTGTTCGGCGGGTAGGTAGCGTCTAGCGCATTTTTCTAGACCTACACCGGGTTTTGGTGGGGCGATATCGAGGAAAGCACCTAATCCCTTGCGGTAATGCTTGTAAGTGTCTGTAGTTCCTTCCCCATCCCTAAGAAAACACATACGCATGGTGTCGTATTGCCAGTTGAGGGACAGGTCCGGGTACTTAGCCGTCATGACACCCATTTCAAACTGTAGATTGTGGACAATAACCGGCCTCTGGGTGTCAGAAAGCCGCTTTAGAGCCTTGTAAATCATCTCGGGGGTGTCATAGTACAGAGATAAAAAGGCGCCATCCCGGCGCACTGTAAGGGCCACTGATATGACCCTAAAATCTTCCCTGAAGTATTCGGTACTTGCACCCCTGTCATCAGCCGTTTCAAAATCCAAGCTTACTGGTTCTAGTAAATTTCTCATTTGCAACTCTCTTTCGGGGGTTTTTTCCTTTTTGGGGGTATATTGGGGTACCAAAACTTTCTGGTACCGACCACCCCCTACTTAATCTGAAGTGAATGGTTTTGTATGGTAGCTTGTACTTTTCACACATATGTTTTAAAGCCAATACCTCATCACCATCATCTACGAATACAGTGTTTTTTCGATTAACACACTGTTGTGTGGGGGTTGCCCACCTACAATTATCCGGTAGATACCCCTTAGACGAATCTATCCTATCCAAGGTATGCCCGGGGGGACGTTCCCCCATATCTGCTAAAAAGTTTTCAAACTTACGCCACTTAGGGTCTACACGGATACCCACATATCGCCCTCTACTAGTCTTTTGGTCTACTCTTTTTAACATACTACTCCAAGAGCTATAAGCACCGGTTTTAGAGAGAGCTACAGGGGGTAACATACTATCTTCCTTTCATTTTTAATATCTCTGCCAAGTCTGCCTTAATCAATGGGGGGATCTCACCTTTGACGTCGGCCAGACACGGGGTAAAGTCGATGGTCTTAGTGATGACACCTGACTCATTCTTAGACACCCTAGAACATCCTGCGCCCATCTGGAGAACCGGCCCGGCCTTCTGCTTAGTCTTCATTCGACCTAGCATTAAAACGTCTTGGAACTTGCCCACGATGCTTTCAGCCACCTTAAATGACGGAAAACGGGGCTTAGAGCGTAGAATCTCTCCATTATCCGCCTGTTCTTGAATCTCCAAGTCAGACAGGATTATGTGGTCGATGCCATGGGACTCTGTGAGGGTGCGAAGATGAGACATGATTGGAAAAAGCATGCCGATATAGGCGTCAGGCTCTGCAAATGAGTTGTGCTTACCCTTATCGGTCAAGCAACGGTTGGCGAATTCCTGAGTTTCCCGTACGAGGGGGATTAGGTCTGTGAGGGAGTCGATGGCGACACACCGGATTCCTGCGGCTTTAAGCTGTTCAACCTCGCTGATAACCCCATTAATGAATTTATATGCTGCGTCGGGGCTACGAAGACTACCGTCTTTACGTCTTCCCCAGCAGATGGGTATAATATTTTCGCCACCCTCTTTAAAAGCTGACTTGACACCGTGACGCTCACCGTCGCCGCAAAGATACAACACTTTGCCAGGGTACGTTCCCACCAGGTGAGATTTTCCTGCCTTGCTAGGGCCAAGTACAATGCACTGAAGTCCACCGGTATTTACCTCCATTGTTAGATCAAAAATGTCTTCTAATGTCTCTTTCATGCTTCTATCTCCTTTATTTGTTACCGAGGCCTATTCCTACGGTTGTTTCTATCTCTTTCTTTAGCCAATCTAGCCTTTCGCGCCTTTTCAATCAACCCCGACCACCAGATATGATGGTTAACTTTCCTCTGTTCTTCCGGGATACTACACCGGTAGAGGTGTAGGTCCCTTATCTTGGCGGGGGTGTCATATACTACACCCGTTCGTCTCCGCCAGGGGTTTCTTAGGCGGATAAAAATGATTGTCATTTGTACTTCCTCAATAATCTACTTAGTGAAACGGTCTCTATGTCATACTGGCCGGCCTTGACGTCATGCTTGTGCACGATACCGCGCCAGTGATGGTTGGCTTGGTGGCCTTTGTATTCCTCATTGTGGGTGTAGAACGCCCCGGCCACTAGGCCGTAAATACTATTACCGTTGTTCAGGTCGCGCCGTCCGTGTAGGAACTCTTGACGGTGCCCTTGGGTGAAGCTATACCCTATTTGTTTCAACATGTTATCGATGGTACCACTAATGGGGCGTCCTGACATGGGGTTATAAAAGTAGTGGGCGTAAGTCACCCCGTCGATCGTAACGGGCTTCAGGAAGTCTCGGACCGTCCACCCGTCCAAGTTAAGCTTCTGGTACCCTATGACGCCCTCTAGGGTGCAATCGGCCTTGATTGCGCGCTCTATGCGCTCCTCATGATTCCCTATACAGAACTCTAGGCGGGGAGAGTATCCAGCTACTTTCCCTATGTGCTCCATGATTATGTCCATGGCTTTGTTTCCAGCGTCAAAATCCTTCTGGATTGAATATCGGCTAACGCCTTTGCTGCTACTGCTCTCATAGGCTCCCAGGCTGGGCATATCCCAGAAGTCGCCGATATTAACGATCACCTGTGGGCGATGCTCTACTATGTATTTTCCTAAACATTCCCAATGCGTAAGTGATAGCCCCGGCTTGATTTGGCCGTCTGGAATTACCAGGTGGTCGTTTGTTGTCACTGTCTGAATATTGAACGGGGTTATCATGCTGATCTCCAATCTACGTTTAAATCATTAGGCAAGTGATTATAAGTTTGTGAATATAATAGGCTAAACATAGGATCTAGAATATAGCTAACACAGCTGTCGTCTGAATGCCTCGCCCCTCTGCCTATTTGCTGTACAGTTGTCATCATTGTTTCCAAATTGTAACGAAACACGCCGTCTCGCATTGACCGCCGCAACCTTACGGTTTCATCACCCAAGTTGGGATATAGTAGGACGGGGATGATGATTACCCGGCATTGATCATCTGGTAAATCTATCCCCTCCGCACACCCAGAAGCAATTAATAGGCCGCCATCCTTCTTAAACCGCTCCACTGCCTGAGTCTTGGTACCTTTGTCGTGGGTGATTGCAAAATCGGGTAAAATCTTGGCTAATTTCTTCCCCATATCATACGTCACATGAACGACCGTGTTTTTTCTTCCCAGGTCTTCATAGATACTTAGGATCTTACTTGCGATCGTCTCAGGGCACTTTCGTTGCTGCTCGTGTATTGGCCTAAACAGTATTTTGCGATTCTCCCAACGAGTTAGGTAATCACTTGTATAGTAATCGGCTGTACTATCATAGAAATTTAGGTCAAATTTCGTTAAAGTACCACTCATCATAAAGACCTTCTGGCACTGTAAGAACGGCTTGAAAAACTCCCTAGTTAGGTTGACAGGTGTAATCCTGAGTACTTTAACCGACCGCCTATTCTTCCGTGAATAGGTGTAGTCGAACGTGTAGGCATGGCTTCCGATGCTAACCATATGCTTGAGCATGCTAAACTTGTCGTACAGGGCGTAGAACTGATTCTGGCGGTTCTCTGGTAGCTCATGTACGCTCGGTAGTCGCTCCTCGAACTTCCCCATCAGGTCGTAGACCCACTTGGAAAGATCATAGTTATCTTTGAATGTTGGTATAGACAGCTCTTGTACCGGGAAATCCATGTAGGCGGCCAAGAACATGGTGTCATAGAGCTTATGGGCCTCGTCTATGATCAGGGCCTTAGGGGGCTCTAGGCGGCCTGAGAGGAGCCCATAGAAGTACGACAAGGGGTTGGCAATGGTTGGCATAGCCTTAGCGGCCTCATACGCCTCCTTGTAGTCCCGCATATTGTCGTAGTGCTGTCGTCCTTTGATGTGGTTGACGTCTGTGTATGTGCTCTTGAACTGATCCAATAGGTGGTTGGATACTGTTATTACCATACAATCGTTACCAAATTCTCTCTGTATGGCCCTCGCTAGCCAAGTTTTTCCCGATCCTGGGGGAAGATGGGCACCAAATACCCTATGGTTACTGTAGTTACGATATAGGTGCCGTAGGTAGTCCTTTTGGACCGGGCGCGGGGGATTAATCCCGTCACTTAGCATAGCTGCTGGTCGCATGTTACCTCCAAGTTTCTTTCATACTTGCCCTATCTGATCGTGTCTTTTGTCTGTGGCAGGGGCGACACACGGCCCGTAGGTTTTTCGGGTCACAAAATAGCCTGTTTATGAACTCAATAAGCCCACCCGGGGTACTGTCTAGTTTCCCAACAGGGTCGATGTGATCCACTTCTATTATTGGGTGGTTGTGTTTGTTCTCTGCAGTCTTACACTTGGCACCACATTCCGAACAAATATACCACACTACCGGACGCTTACGGGGCTTACCTGCCTGTGTAGGGGGCCACTCCTCTAACCGTACAGCGTCTAGGACTTCCTTCCTACGAGGCCACTGCATGAATAGTTGTCGGAGATTACCCCTAACCTGACTCTTAAACCAGGACTCTGTCCACATGGTGTAGCGGTTCCCTCGCTTGCTGATCTTCACCACCGGCTCGGTATCGACGACCGCAGGGGGTATCCATTTAGATCCCATATCCTTGTCTGACTGCACGCTCTAACTCCTCATCATCCTTGGGGTTATCAAAAGTGTTGTTCAAGTACGAAGCCATTTCGTAAGCCAACTGGTAACTAGCTCCGCTTTCACACATACTCTGACTGAAGCTCCAAAGTGTGGTATGGCGCATTCCCTGAGCTGGTGGGTTCTCGATTATGGTCAAGGCCCTTATAAGATTGTCTCGAAAAACGTCAGTCTCCGTATATCCCTCGGTGAATAGCGGGGGTGGTACTTTCGCCGGCTCGATAACAAGCGGTATCTGTAACGTAGCTCCCTCGGTCGCCACGACACGGGTCTTTGGTTTCCCAGTGGACTCGTGGATACATCCGGGGTTCCTAAATAGGCGACCGTGCTGATATAGAGACTCATCAGTAACGATAGCATTATCTCTTATCCATTTCTTGTGCGAGTACGGGACATCTAGCCCGTACATTGGTTCAATCTTGATACCCAAGTGGTAGCCTTTCTTACCACTGAAGTATCCAATCTTGTCGTAGCCTCCAAATTTGGTGCACATTTCCTCAAATCGCTGTTTAGCTACCACAAGGTCCTCGTCGTCGATGTCCAGCCAGAGGCGCTCAGCATAGACCTTGAATTCCTTAAGTCCCCGGCTATGGCCACGGGCTCGTATGGTCTTGGCGTCCTCGCGGCTGAACTGGTAGACAGAGGAGTAACCCTTACCCGAACTAAGGGCTACCTTGGCAGGTAACATAGTTCCATGGCGGGCACGTTTTCCTTCAGCAAATTCACAATAATACATGGTTCACCTTACAAGGGGATGTCTGAATACTCTTCCTCTTGCTCAGCCTGAGCCACTGTAATTGAGTTTCCTTTCTCAATATTTAGCATTTCCGGGAACTTCTGGAGTTTTAGAGAGATACCGGCGGCATAGTTTTCAGCGGCTTTCCAGTCTGGAAAAATAACTTCTTCTCCCTCGTCATCCTTTAGACGCTCGCCTTTGTAGATGATGGCGTATCGCTTATTCTCGCCCTCAGTCCCCAGATAGGAGACATAAGACCCCTTATATCCGATAGTTGCCTTGAGTTTTTTGCCCATAAATACAGACATGTCTTCAAGAAGCGCGGCAACTGCACTCATAGCTGTCTCAAAATCAAGCTCGATCCCAAATCCCTGTAAAAACTTTCTCAGGTTATTGTAAACGAACAAAGTTTTCTTTTGCCCGTACTTGAAGTTATCGACACGCTTTAGTGGCATAAGTTGGAAGTGGTTGTACGTGGCACCTTCCGCCGTCTTCAATACGAACTTGAAGGTAGCCCAGTTCTCATCTCCCTTGGAGACCCCACTACACTCAATATCATCAACGGCTAAAATATAGTCACCCGGCTCATTGATAAATCGGTTTCCAGCGCTCTTGTTAAGTTCCTTCTGGAATTGCTCCTCGGTCCCTGTGATGTAGTCCGTCTTGTCGAACTTAGGAATGTTTAGCTCTAGTTTAGTCATTTTTCTTTTTTCTCCTTAATGCTGGAGCCCATATCTCAGCGGGCTTTGTTCGTTGCGCTTCCGCTTCTATTAATCGGTCAGCTTCACCTTTTACTTTAGTCAAAAATTGCTCTTTATCCCAACCCCGTGCATCGGCCTCGTTGCAGATCTCCCGCATAGGGCAGTAGGAACATACAGGCCTGTATGTGTCTGTGGATACCGGGCGCTGGGGTAATGTGTCTCTTTCCACAGCCTTATCAATGATCTGATAGAACCTGACAAGCTCCCTTTTACCGTACTTGTATTCATCGCCGTCAATGTGAATGGCATCTCCTACAAAATTTACCTTAAACTCAATACCCTCGGGGGTATGTAGGCTGAGACAGTCTTTGTCGAATTCATAGTAGTTGTGGACAATTCGGCCATTTGTCATCTTTTCAGCGGACATATAGGTAGCAATTTGCGCAACATGGGACATTTTGGGAATTCCCTTGCGGATAATCTTCAGGCGCTGCCCTTTACTAATATGGGCCTTCTTCTCGATTATCTCCTCGAAGTCATCGCCATATGTGACCTTTATATCGAGTTTTCCGTATAATTTCGAGTTGGCGCTAAATGGTATGTCTAATTCTTTTTGGGTGACTATTTCTTGGACATCTTGTTCCCTGGTTAACTTGCGTATAAACCGGTGTTCGTCCAACTCTCCGATGGCAGTATACAATGGGTCCACAGGAAAGCGTATCTTGCTTTTCCTAACTAGGAAGTTCCTGGGACAGGATGAAGGGGACTCGGCTATGACGGCGTTCCCCTCGGCGAATGTAGCTATCGAGGGGCCTATGGCTACAGGCTTATCCATGGATGACACCCCCATGTACTATGATATCATGTTTTCTATAGAATTCCTCACTAAGTGCTGGATTTAATTGTATAGTGTCATAGTAGACAGCTTCGATCTCATCTAATGTATCGAAATCCTTAGCGGATTTAATCAGGTTTAGGATTTGTAGTTCCTGGAAATTCATTTTATCCCCTCATGGCTATAAATTCACTTTTATCCCTCCTGGGGGATACCCAATACCTATCGGTATTTGGTAGGAAATCTTTAGCACAAAAAGGCCATTATACAGTAAAAACACATAGTTGTAGGGGGTGACTTAAAGTATTTCCCAGAATTGCCGATACGTAGGATGCCCCATTAGGGGCCATCCCGTGGTATATCTCCAAATTCGACGTAAGAGGAGGGAGACTACCATAGGGGGGACATAGAGACTGAGTAAAGCGAAACTGTCTTTTCGAATTTCTCAGTAGAGGTAACCAGCCTGCATGGACCTCAAGCAATCAGTCTCAACTTTAATAATCGCGGCTCAGCCGCTGGGGAGTAAAGCTCCTCAAAAGAATTCTATGGAGTAGAATTCAAACATCCAATTTATTGGATGCTAAGGGATCGAAGATCCCTTTATGAACCCCTTCGGGGTTCTAGTACACTCGTTACCACTCGCAATAAGGCCATAAGTATGATTAAAAAAACTTCACTTCACAGGCGATGGATTAAAAACCTTGTTAATGAGACACTTGCAGAAGACTATTACAGTCTTATCTCACACCACCAATTCTGGCTAGGTTGGGATAGTGGATATAAGACATCCCTGTCATCCGCTGTACTGGACGCCAATAATAATGTCTTTCTATCTTCTACTGTAGTCCTCCCCGAACATCGCGGTAGGGGATTACAGAGTAAGCACATACAGGCCCGCATTAGATGGGCTATATCTAAAGGTGCCTATAAAATGTATACTTACACTGTACCAGACAATTATGCATCCAACAATAGCCTGATTAAGTGTGGATTTAGGCTCTATGAGCCTGATAGTGGTCTGTGGGCAGGTAGTAAAAACCTATACTGGAGACTTAAGCTATGAACACAATCGCTAAATGTATGTCTGTCTGTACAGATATTATCATGGAAGACCTTAAAAGATTTCAGACCCTACAGGATGATAAGCCTGGTAAGCCCCTACCACCTACAGACGCAAGGGTGATCAAGGACTACCTGTCAAGCCTAGCTACAGCCTACAGGGCTGCCCCTGGTGAGATTCCAGACGATGAATTACAAGATATGACTGATGATGAACTAAAGCAAGCTATCATGGAGGAAGTAAACAATGATTAATGCTAGTTACAGGCCTGCCGAGGAAGAGGACCTAAGTTTTATCTACAATTCCTGGCTAAAATCCTATAGAAATTCGTCATTTGCGAAGAATATTCCAAATGAGGTATACTTTAACCAACACAAGAACCACATCGACAGTACTATCAAGTCTGGAAAATGTCTAGTTCTATGCAACCCCGACAAGCCTGCTCAGATCTTCGGGTACATAGTGTGGTCTGAGGATCCCATATTGGCCCTTCATTACGTCTATATTAAACACCCCTACCGCAAGCTAGGGCTAGCCAAGAAACTCCTTAACGAGGCCATTCCGGGCTTCTCACGGCGCTTACTGTTTACGACCCACGCTAACCATTATTGGAAAGAATTTAGTAAGAAGTTTAACCTAGTCTACAATCCTTATTGGAGATCATAAGTATGAAGATCGTAAGAGCAGCATTCCACAATGCCATTCTGGCCCCCAACGCAGTTACCGCTATTGTTGAAAAGGATAAAGATTTCGACATGGTACATAGGCCTGACTTACAAATGCTTGTAGTCACTAACAAAAAGGTACCTGGGCGTGTAGTTCTTGTACCTGAGGGTAACATTAGATCCATGACGGCGCTAGCGGAGGAGTATAGTGCAAAACCAAAACAGCAACCGAAGACGGTTAAAAAAGCTCCAGCAAGAGCTAAGAAGAAGACAGGGGAAAACAAAGCCGTGGCTAAGGGATAGCTTCCCGGCCCAGAAGGCCTTTATTGAGGATGAATCCCCCCTTGTAGCCGCTCTCTGTACCCGTCGTGCTGGTAAATCATACGGATGCGGTCTTAAGCTCTGCAAAACAGCATACGAGAATCCTGGCGTGAGTATTGCATATGTAGCCCTGACTAGGGCCTCCGCCAAGGCTATCATGTGGAAGGACATCCTTAAGGATATCAATAAGAAGTTCAGCCTGGGGTGTAAATTCCACGGAACCGAACTTAAGATGATGTTCCCTAACGGTTCTGAGTTGATCCTGGTGGGTGCCGATGCCTCTCCTGAGGAAATGCAGAAACTCCTAGGGCAGAAGTTCAAGCTAGTGGTTATCGATGAGGGCTCTATGTTCCGAATCGACCTAGAGCAGCTAGTTTACTCTACCCTTATGCCTGCCGTGGCCGATTATAATGGCCAGATAGTCATGATCGGGACACCCTCTAATAACACTAAATCCCTGTATTTTGACATCACTACAGGTAAAGAGCCGGGTTGGTCAGTACATCAATGGTCGGCCAAGGACAACACCCACATGATCGAAAAGTGGGAATCACAGCTTGCATTCATGAAGGAAAAAAACCCCCGAATTGAAGAAACCGCCATATTTAAACAGATGTACCTCGGGGAATGGGTTATCGATCTAGACGCCCTAATCTACAAGTATGATCCCGAATTAAATTCGGTGGATAAGCTTCCAGAGAAGCGCCGATGGAACTACATAATGGGGATTGACCTAGGGTATAACGACCCTACAGCCTTTGTTGTGGCAGCCTACCGCGAGGATGACCCGGCCCTGTACTTTGTTGATTGCTACCGTAAATCTGGCATGATCTTGACTGATGTAGCCGAAATTACGGAGATGTTTATCGCCAAGTACGACCCGTCATTTATCGTAGTAGACAACGCCTCCAAGCAGGCCGTAGAGGAGCTAGTACAGCGATTCGAGCTACCGCTGACCGCCGCTGAGAAGAAAGATAAGTTTGATTTCATACAACTAATGAATACAGACTTTTACGGGGGCAACGTTAAAGTATTGCCAAAATGTGCCGATCTAGTTACTGAGTGGGAAGCCCTAGTATGGGATGAACGCCTAAAAGAAATGGGCAAATACGTAGAACACCCCGCTCTACCTAATCACCTTTCCGATGCTGCCTTGTACGCGTGGAGATTCGCGTACCACTACACCGCTAAACCGAAAGTCTTCAATCCCAGCGCTGACCCTATGGACGAGTGGTGGGAGAAAGAATCTGAGAAATTAAACGAAAAAGAGGATACCTATGACGAGTTTGAACCCGACCGAGTTGCGGAAGCTATTACAGACCTTGCAGGAATGCGGGGTTTACCGTTTTAAAACCGGAGAGTTGGAAGTAGAATTCATGGTAGACCAAGGGGAGCCCACCACAGTGGATCAGATCCTATCTGATGTAAAAGACACTGTGATAGACACAGAGGCCCAGGGTGACGAGAAGCCCCCTACCGATTATGAAATGCATCAAATACTATCTAGAGGACTATAATGGCCAAGGAAATTGTTAAAGAATTTGTGGGGGAACGCCCCTCGCCAGAGTCTGAAGACAACAAGTGGTGGCTACGCCCTAAGGGCCTAGTGTACCAGAGCGTTATACCTTACATTAAGCGCCTAAGGCAGGCGCAATCCTACCGACGATTGCAAAACGTTAGATTCGCAAAACTATATCAGAACCAGAACCTCTATGGGGTTAACAATTACATGCAGTCCTCTCTTGAGGCTGCGAATGTGACCAACTCGGCGATGGCGTACAACGTGATTAAAGCCGCTACAGATACAGCCGTAGCGAAGTTATCCAAGCAGCGCCCCCGCCCAATATTCTTGACTGAAAAAGGCAACTCAAAACAGCAGCGTAGAGCTAAGTTGCTTACACAATACATGGACGGCGTTTTCGACGACATGGATATCTACGCTAAAGGTGCAGAGGCAATTAGGGACGCCGCTGTTATCAATTTAGGGGGCCTTAAGTTCTACTCATGTGAGGACACAGGTAAAATCAAGTGTGAGCGCGTTATCACCGATGAGATAATGGTCGATGATAATGAGGGAATGTACGCGGATCCTGGGCAGTTACACCAGATTAAGTACGTCTTTAAGGACGTCCTGGCGGCCCAATATCCTGAGTACAAGAGCCAGATTGAAGCCGCCGCCCCTGCATTCGATGCTACTGCGAGAGACCCAGAGAACCGGGAAATGATTATCGTAGTAGAATCATGGAAGAAAAGAAGCACAGTTAATTCCACGGATGGTAGGCACTCGATTTCGATCGAAACCGCCACACTCATGGATGAGCCCTACACCAAGGAATACTTCCCATTCGTGTTTTTCAGATGGACAAACAGACTGACTGGATTCTGGGGCATAGGTATTGCCGAGGAATTGTACGGGAAACAGCTCGAAATTAATAAACTCCTCCGTACAGTCCAGTTGGCCCAACACTACATGGCCGTGCCCAGGGTCCTGATGAGTGCAGCCACGAAGGCGAACACCAATCATTTTAACAACCAAGTGGGCTCCATAGTCAAGTATTCGGGTCCGAAACCCGAATTTGTCACCGCCCAGGCCATGTCATCGGAGATTTACAGCTACATTCAGTGGCTTATTCAGTCCTCGTTTGAGCAGGTGGGTATCAGCCAGCTCTCAGCACAGTCCCGTAAACCTGCAGGCCTAGAGTCTGGGGTAGCTCTAAGGGAGTTCCAGGACATTGAGACTGAGCGTTTTGCGAACGTGGCTCAGAGTTATGAGCGCATGTACCTTAAGGCCGCTGAAATCGTTATCGATATGAGCCAAGAATTATTCACTAAAAAGGGCGGAGCCGTTAACTTCTGCGGTAAGGATTTCATCAAAGAAGTCAAATGGAAAGACGTGTCTATGGATAAGGATAAGTATGTAATGCGTACGTATCCTACTAATATCCTTCCCACTACTCCCGCTGCGAAGCTACAGAAGGCCGTAGAACTCTTCCAAGCTGGTATCATCCAGCGCGAAGACTTCGCTAGGCTCGTAGACTTCCCGGATCTCAAGCAAGTCATGTCGCCAATTGTGGCCTCTGATGAGCTTATAATCAAGAATCTAGACGATATTGTAGAGGATGGTAAGTACACCCCACCTGAGCCAGCTTTGAACCTTGACAGGGCACAGCAGCTTTCTCAGCTACGATATCTTGAGGAGAAGCGGAACGGGTTGGACTCCGACCGCCTCGAAATGCTACAGAAGTGGTTCCAGCAGGCCAAAGAGCTAGTACCCGCTGCACCACCTCCAGCCGCCCCTATGGCGGACCCAATGGCCCAACCTGAGGCCCTACCCGTGTCGCCAATGGTACCACAGGTACCTATAGCATAATAATTTCAGAAAGGTTACATTATGCAGACCAACTCAAGCGTAGTTACAGAAACAGTAGCAGGATCACCAGCAGCTCAGGCAGCCGTAGAGGCCCCTGTTGAAGCCCCCGTAGAGGCTCCTGCAGAGACCCCAGTAGCACCTGAGGGCGTAGAGACCCCGGCCCCTGAAGAGGCCCCAGAGGCCCCTAAAGGAGATCAGAACTGGGAAGCTCGTATGGCAGAATTTGTCAAGCGCGAAGGCGAGTGGCAAGAGGAACGCCAGAGCTACAAAAAAGCTCAGAAAATCGCAGAAGCCTTAGAAAACGGGGACTTCGACGCGTTAATTAAAGAAGGCGTAAATTTTTCCGATAAGGTTGATAAGTTCCTAGGAATGGCCCCCGCTGAGAAGGATCCTGTAGCTGAGAAGCTTGAGCAGCTAGAAAAATTCCAACAACAACAACAGGAACTTGAAACCCAACGACAACAAGAAGCACAGCAAAAAGCCGTAGATGACTGGAAGTCGTCTGTAGGTGATCTAGTAAACGCAAATGCTGAGAAATATGAGATATGTAAACTTCTCGGATCACGCGCTAACGACGAAGCATGGGCAGTCGCTGAGTACGAGTACACCCAATCTAATGGGAAAAAGCTCCTTACTCACGAAGAAGCCCTTGATATCGTTGAACAGCACTACACTGACCTGGCCCTCCAGGTATCTAAGGCTAACAAACTAGGATTAACACAACCGGCCCCCAAGACAGAGACGCCCAAGCCAGAAGCACCGAAGACGTTAACCCAACAAATCTCTTCGCAAGCTGCTCACACTACCATGCCATTGGAGTTGAAGCAGGAAGAGAGTAAGCGGCGTGCCGCTGACCTACTTAAATGGACTTAGAGATGAGCTACACTGTATACAGAGTAGTTAATTCTGTTAATAATATTAAGTACTATGGTGCTACGACTCAACCTATCCGAGACCGGCTATATGGTCATACCAGTAGAGCTAGAACGAAAACTTCCAACTCTGATCTACACAAGGTTATGTGTGAGTTAGGAGTAGAGAAATTTTCCTTAGAGCCCCTGGCATACTGTAGTAGTAAATCGGAAATGCTAGAGCTAGAGCATTACTTAATTAACAGTACAGAAAGTGTATACAATGTGGTAGAATTTCGAGGTTCAGGAAATAGAGAGGCCGGAAAGTGGAACACACTACTAAAAGGCCACTCTGTACATTGTTCGGATGGTAATAGTTTTCAATCTATACGAGAGGCAGCTAGATTCTACGGAGTCAGCGACTCAACTATAGGGCGAGCAATTAAAGCCAACCGACCTATCAAAAACAGTCTAACATTTAAAAGGAATTAAAAAAATGTCTTTAGATTTGACGTCCTTCGATGCCGCCCTGAAGCAGCACTATACAGATGACATGGTTCAAAACCTTGTTTACCGCGATCACCCCCTACTAGCAATGATGCCTAAGTACGAAGAGTTCGGCGGCCGTAACCTTCCTATCCCACTATTGTACGGTAACCCGCAGGGTCGATCCGCTACATTCTCAAACGCTCAAACTCGTGGCGCTGCTACCAACTCTGAGCTAGTCGACTTCGTCCTAACTAGGGTAAAAGACTACTCTATCGCGACTATCGACAATGAGACTCTTGAAGCCTCTAAAGGCAACAAGAACGCTTTCATGGAAGCTGCAACTACTGAAATCGACGGTGCTATCGACGTTCTTTCTCGCTCTATCGCTGTTAAGATGTACCGTGACAGCTCTGGTTACCTAGGACAGGTTAGCGCTGAGCCTGCTGTAGCTGCCTCTACAGTCATCACTTTGACTGAAGCTGAGGAAATCACTAGCTTTGAAATCGGAATGGATATCGTTATCTGGTCCGCAAAAACTGCCGGAACCCAAAAGAACTTCGACGGTTCCACCACTTCTGGACTGATTACTGCAGTTGACAGGGATGCAGGTAGTATCACTATCGGCGTTGCTTACACTGCCTCTGGTACTATCGCTGCTAATGATTTCCTATTCGTTGCAGGTGACCGTGGAAACGCTATCTCTGGTCTAGAAGGATGGTTACCTAACACTGCTCCTACTGGTGGTGATTCTTTCTTTGGCGTTGACCGATCCCTTGACACTACTCGTCTTGCTGGTGTTCGTTACGACGGTTCTGCTCAGCCTATCGAAGAAGCCCTAATCGACGCTGCTAGCCGACTAGGACGAGAAGGCGGAAAGCCGGACTATGTATTCATGAACTATGCCAAGTTCGCTGAGCTTGAGAAGTCCCTTGGTTCTAAGGTCCAGTACACTGAACTAGGTGTTACTGCTGATGTTTTCTTCCGAGGAATCTTGATCCACGGACCTAGAGGACCTATCAGGGTTGTTCCTGATCAGAACTGTCAGGCTGACCAAGCTTACATGCTAACCCTCAAGAGTTTCAAGTTGTACTCTTTAGGAAAAGCTGTTCGAGTTATCGACAGTGATGGCCTACAGATGCTCCGACAGGCTAGCTCTGACGGCGTTGAAGTTCGATACGGCTTCTACGGACAGGTTGGATGTAGAGCCCCAGGTTGGAACGCATACGTTAACCTATAATCGTGAGGGGGGTAACCCCCTTTAAGGAGTTTTAAATGGCAAGTAGAAATTTCAGCCCTACTCAAGCCCTTAACCGATACTGTACGTTCATCGCTGGCCGTTTCGACGACTCTGATGCTACGATTAAAGGTATGGGCTTCAGCGGAGCTAACACAGGAACAGGTACTTACACTATCACTTTAGATGATGAGTACCCACACCTCCTATCCTGTACATGTCAGGTTCAGTCAACTTCAGGAACAGACGATTTCAAAGTTACTGTTGTTGGGGAAGACGTAGACGGTGCTAGGACTATCAACCTAGAAGTTGCAGTTGCTGGTGTCCTAACCGACCTTGGTGCTGGAGACCAAATACACTTCCTAGCTGTACTTCAGAACTCAAGCGTACCGGCAATCTAATGCATCCGGCGCTAATGAAAAGGCATGGTGGGGGAATGCCTTCAATTTCTATCGAGATTGGACCCCCCGAACAACCGGCCTACGACCCCATGACGGAGTTGATGGACGGACTACACAACAAAGACTTGCCAAAGTGTCTCCGGGCTTTAGCAGACTACTTCGCTAAAGAGTCGACGGAATACTAAGGCAATCGGGGCAGGGTCGCTCCTCTTAATTGGCCCTGTCCCACCCCTAAGGAGTAAATAAATGGCTGATACCATAACCTTAGCAACATTGAAGACTAGAGCACGGGAACGGGCGGACATGGAGAACTCCGAGTTTGTCTCTGACACCGAGCTTGTTTCATATATCAATTCTTCCTACTCTGCTCTCTATGACCTTCTAGTGTCTAGATTCGAGCAATATTACACCCTAAAATCCGAGTTTACAGTAGCCCAGGGATCTAACACACAGGCCCTACCGGCTGACTTCTACAAGCTAGAAGCCGTTGATTTTAAAATAGGTTCTGACTGGACTACAGTTACCAAGTGGAACCTGATGGACCGAAACCGCCGTAGGCAGCTCTTAAGGCTCGACTACCGGAACATAAACCCTCGACAATACAGGGTTGTTGGTAACAATATCGAGTTCCTACCTGAGGACTCTGCAGACGGGGACTATCGAATATGGTACACCCCCAGGCTCACAAGGCTCAGCGCCGATACAGACACCATAGATGCCGTAAACGGTTGGGAAGAGTACATAGTAGTTGATGCGGCTATCAAGATGCTCAACAAGGAAGAGTCCGACGTATCCGCCCTCCTCATCGAAAAGAGGGAATTAGAGGAGCGGATAGAGGCTATGGCAGAGAACAGAGACGGCGAGCCCGAAATCATTACTGACTTGATGCCTAGGGCCTGGGATAACGATATCAGACGCTGGGACTACTGATGTTACAAGGACTTAGACAGTTTAATGTGGTCGATGCCGACCTTGATCGCCTCTATCAGAATGTGGCTAGGTTTGCTAGACAGTTCACTGATAAGCCCCTGATAGATGGGATCATATTGAAAGATTTATCACTTTTGTCAGCAAGTGATAACTCCATTAATCACAAACTAGGCCGCGAAATCCAGGGTTGGGTGATAATCAACAAGACGGCTCAGTCTGACATCTGGGCCGTACCCACTAAGCAGACCCGTACTAGCAAGACTCTAGTACTCAATTGCTCCGCTGACGTAACCGTTTCACTCTACGTATTTTAGGGGAAAATATGAGTACGACTACTCCAAATATGAATCTAGTAATCCCTGAAGTAGGGGTAACCGTTGGTCCTGACTGGGCTAACGAGATAAACACAGCCTTTAGCGGCGTAGATGCACACGACCACACCACTGGTAAAGGCGTTCAGATCCCTACAGCAGGTATCTCGATTAACGCCAATTTGACCTTCAATAGTAATGCAGCTACCTCCCTGTCCTTCGTAGGTTTCACTGACCAGGGCTCGGATCCTGCTACCCTTCGCTCTATCTATACGAAATCTGGGGAGTTATACTACCAGGATAGCGCGTCTAATGTGATTCAGATTACCTCAGGTGGGGCGATCAATGTAGCTACAGGACAGGTGACCTACAAGCTAATTACCACTTATCCTTACAATGTACTCTTGACAGACACAAATAAGGTCCTGGGGATCACTACAACCTCAGCCCGGACTATTAACCTACCCTCTGCTTCTACGGCCCTATTGGTCTATTTTAAGGACATTACAGGGAGTGCAGAGGCCAACAATATCACTATCAACGCCGATGGGTCTGATACCATTGACGGGGCGGCCTCATTTGTTATGGAGACTGGCCGTTCATCTTATGGCTTTATATCCGATGGATCTTCCGCTTGGCACGTCATATAGGGGGGTTATATGCCTTTAGCTACACGACCCGTTGACATCATTTTTAACCGGGGCCTGGACACTAAGACCCAGGAAGCCCTTTTACCTATCGGATCTCTCTTAGAATCCACTAATATTACTCGCCTTAAAACCGGGGAATTAAAAAAGCGTAAGGGTTTCGAGAGCTTTGCTAATCAAACCTTCTCCACCCCAAACCTAATCACCACATATCGAAATGAGCTTGTAGCGATCGCGGATAATAACCTCTACAGCTACGACTCCAATACTGATGCCTGGATATCAAAGGACACCATAACGGCCCCTACGGTCGATTTTAGGCGCATCTATAGCAATCCTGCAGGTAACCAAGACCGGGTGGCTATGACCACCAACGGTAACTTGGCCCTGTACACCTGGGTTGATAATAATGTGGTTCGGTACTCGATCCAGGATAAGTCTACCTCGACTGACCTGGTTGTTAATCAAACTACTGGCTTAGCATGTACCTCCGGGGAAACTTACCGAGTTGAGTCATTCGGTAATAAGTTCTATGTGATAGCTGGTGGATCTTCCAATGACCTTGATGCCTTCATTATACAGACTACAGCCGGATTCTCTACTAGCACCACCACCCTTCGTACTGATTTCGATAATACTAATTCGGTGTTAGACACTGCTTCGACTACAAATCTTCTGTATGTCTCCTACCGGGAGTCTGGCGGTGGGAACATCCGTACAGCCACGTTTGATACCCTCTTACAGCCGACTAACGTGCAGGATATCTCTGATACCCCTGAGGTTATCGGAGTACGGGCTTTCCAAGGTGACACTGAGGAGCGTCTAGCCGTCGGTTGGGTGACTGCGGCCAATGACGTTAAAGGGTTTATCTACAGTGATAATCTGATAGTCCGTAAGACTATTACCACCTTAGAGACTAGTCAGACGAACGTAAATAAGATCGTCGCACATGAGAACCCCGATGACTTGGATGAGGCAGTATTTTACTGGGACCGATACGACTCGGGAACCCCCGGAAATACATTCACTAGGACTAACACCTTAGACACCACAGCAGCCGGTACAGCCTCCGAGTTCCTTCGCTCCGTGGACTTGTATTCAAAACCTGCCCTGTTCGACGGTAAGGCCTATCTAGTGGTAAAGCACCAGTCATCATTACAGAATACCTTTTTCGTAGTGCAGGCTGAGACCCAGGACGTTGTAGCCAAGTTCGCCCCCGGTACAGCCGCCGATATCGATACCAGCATGTTTACCAGCCCGTTTCTAATAACTTCGAGTTCTACTGGTGAGCTGGGACTAGATGTCAAGGGTCGGCTTATTAGCGAAGCTAACACCCTGTTTACATTCTCTGAGGCCGCCATGGGTAACCTAGAGTTTGATTTAAGCGATGCCTATAACAACCAAGAGGTTGGTGGCCTGCTATACGTGGCTGGTGGAGTACTTCACCACTATGATGGCAGATTTGTTGTTGAGAGCGGATTCCACCTATTTCCTGAGGGAATTTCTAATACTGCGACAGCGACTACGGGCGGTAGCCTATCAAATGGCACCTACCAGTATGTAGCCGTATATACCTGGTACGACAATGCAGGTAACAAACACCAATCGGCCCCTTCAGAGGCCATAACTGTAACACTAAGCGGGGGTACTTCTACTCAAACCGCTGATATTACTATACCCACTCTACGACTTACCAGAAAGACTGGTATCAGGGGTGAGGTACAGGTAGACCTATATCGAACTGAGGACGCTGGTTCAATCTTCTACAAAACCACCAGCCTAACTAGCGTAGTGGCTAACGATACCACTACGGATACTGTAGTAATCCAGGATGGAACTAGTGACGCCTCAATCATCAGTAACGCCATCCTTTACACTGAGGGTGGGGTCTTAGATAACATCGCTCCTCCGTCTTGTAAGCGCCTTGGGGTATTCGATAACCGCCTATTCTTGGTAGGGCTTCCCAACCAGAATGAGGTACGCTACTCGAAGGTAGTAAATACCGGCGATGGGATAGCCTTTAATGAGACCCTTACAACCCTAGTACCAGCAGAGACCAGCCAGCCCACGGCCCTAGCTACCCTTGACACCAATCTATTAATTTTCCGCGAGAATAGGGTGTATACTCTCTCGGGACAAGGACCAACTGATACTGGAATAGACAACGGATTCACCAGCCCAGAGGAAATAGCCTCTGATACTGGGGCCATAGATTCACGATCCATAGTACTAGGGCCTAGTGGGATTTACTTCAAGAGCCGTAAGGGTGTCTATATTGTGGGCAGGAACCTAGAACTTACTTACATAGGGGCACCCGCTGAAGACTTCAACGACCGGACTATCACCTCTAGTGTATTAATTCAGGATACCAATGAGATACGATTTACAACTAACGACGATGTTCTATTGTCTTATAATTACTACTATAATGAGTGGCACACGGCAACCGGGCAGGATGTTAAGAGCAGTACGATATGGCAGAATACGCACGTACTCTTTTACACCGACGGAAGAGTTGGAAGAGAGGGGAATACCTGGCGGGACGCCGGAGCCTTCTACAAATTTAAGTTACAGACTGGGTGGCTCAAGGTAGGGAATCTTGCAGGATTCCAACGAATTCGGCGAGTTGTATTCTATGGCTCATATCAGTCAGATCATCAACTAAAGATTAAAGTTTTCAACAATTATTCCGATACAGTGGTACAGGAGGTAGTGTTTAAGCCTACTGATATATTGAGTAAGCAAGTCTACTACGGTGACGATTCCCCTTTTGGTAATGAATCCCCCTACGGCGGGAGAAGAGATAACGACCTTTATATGTTCGAAGTCCACATAAAGAATCAGAAATGTCACGCAGTTAGGTTTGAGGTTGAAGATGAGATTAACCCAGGTGTAGACCCAACCAACACAGGTGAGGGTATGCGCCTAGTCGGGTGTACACTAATGATAGGTGCTAAGACGGGACTAGCTAAAAACCGATCAGGAAGGAAATCATAATGGTTGTAAATTTAGGAAGTATTAGGACAGGCACTGCTAACTTCAACCCCGAAGAGCTTAATACAGCAATTCAGGCTAATATAGCGGCTAATCCGGCGATACCTGCGACGCCCTCCCTACCTGACCCCGGACAGAGGGCCAGGCACTTTGCCGACGAACTACGAAGACAACAGGCCCCCCAGGCTCAAGCCGCTCAGGTGGCTAGGGGAGATATTCGAGACGTGGACGTCAGTATACCTGAGGAGTTCCGAGCCCGACAACTAGGCCTAGCATCCCAGCTAGAGGCCCAAACTCGTGGTGAGGGGCCGTCTTTGGCTCAACTCCAACTCAGACAAGGGACCGACCGGGCGTTGGCTCAACAACTCGCTCTGGCCGCCTCAGCACGCACTCCGTCCCAGGGAGCCTTAGCACAGCGTATAGCCGCTAGACAGATGGGAGAGGCCCAACAGGCAGCCGCCGGACAGGCAGCAGCCCTAAGACTACAAGAGCAGCTACAAGCCCAGCAGGCCCTAGGACAATTAGCCGGAACTGCTAGAGGCCAGGATATTCAAGGTGCCGGGATTCAGGCAGAGGCCGCGAGAGCAAACCAGGCCGCGGACCTAGCCGCCGTGCTGGCTAACCAGCAGGCAGCCCAGCAGGTAGCCCTTGCCAACCAGCAAGCACAGTTCCAACAGAATCAACTAGTTAACCAGCTTCTAGGTATAGAGTCGGGCGTATTCCAGGCAGGCCTAGGAGCCCAGGAAGCCGGAGCCCAGAGACGCCAAGAAGAACGACTAGCCGGACGGGCCCAACAGACTCAAATACTTGGTAGTATAATCGGTGCCCTAGGTGGTGCTGCTGCTGCCGGTTTCGGCGCTTAACCCCAACGGAGGTAACACATGCCTAATGGAGTAACAGACCAATTTACGGCACCTGCACAGGTTGCCCCGCAATTAGATCAGCAAATGCCCGTAGCTACCCCTGCCCCAGCAGCACCGGTAGCCCCTCCGGCAGAGCCTGCACCCGAATTCACCGCAACCGGTAGGGCGGTATCAACTCGTACCACTCAGACCGAGCGTACGCCAGGTATAGAAAAACAGCTTAGTGAGCTAGATGCCGCCAAGGCCCTACAAGAGCAGGCTGTACAGCAGCAAATGAAGGCCGCCCAGGACATAGGGCGTATAGAAGCTGAGGCCGCTACCTCTGAAGCCGCCGTAATGCAAGACTTTGCCGTCAAACAACAGGCCGCCGCCGCCGAGGCTAATGCCAAGATACAGGACGCTAACGCCCGTGTACAGTCTATGCAGGCAGAGATGGAGGCCCAATCACCTGAGAGCTTCTGGGGATCTAAGTCTACTGGGCAGAAGATTGGCCTAGGGATTGCCCTAGCTTTAGGTGCATTCGGTCAAGGAATGACGGGTGGACCCAACACGGCCCTTCAGGTAATTAATGGTCAGATGAATGATTTCATGAGCCTACAGCGCCGGAAAGCAGATCAAAAGCTTAAGGCTATTGAACTCCGCAAGGGGGATGTACAGACTCAGAGACAGGCCAGAGTGGACGCCATGTCTCAGCTTGCAGCCCAAGAGCAGGCGGCTATAGGACAGGTCAGAGCCCAGATACAATCAAAGCTAGCAATCGCTAAGTCCCAGGATCAGATAGCTAAGTTACAGCAATTAGACGCTGAACTGGCTAATCAAGCAGCCTCTAAGCAATTAGAGTTCGAGCAGCAGTTAGCGCCTACAGTAGCTCAAGATAGTACTGAGCAGCTAATTAGACAGACTGCGGGCACTACTGCCGAGACCATCACCGACGCCGGTAAGCCAATGACTGATACCCAGCTCAAGGCTTCTGGTTTCCTTGAGAGAGCAGAACCCGCGTTACAGGGCGTTGAGGGTTTCGAAGACGAGGTTTTTGCTGATAAGGAAAAGTTTGAGGCTTTTAAAGAAAACATGACTGAAGTCGCCCGTGCCTCAAGCACAGCCGCCGTACCTGTAATTGGTGGATTCCTAGAAGCAATTACGCCGAGCAAAGCCAAACTGGCCGAAGGTGAAGCAGGTATTGTATTTGGTGGCGAGGAACTACCAGGAGGCTCTGCTTATCTGGCCCAGGCCGAAGACTTCATCAGAACCATGCTACGTAAGGAATCAGGTGCCGCGATTGCCAGTGACGAATTTGATAACGAGTACAAGCGATTCTTTTATGTGGCCGGGGATACCCCGCAATCATTGAGAAAGAAGAAGGCGGCGCGAAGGAACGCGATTAGAGGCCTAAGAAAAGAGACAGGGAAAGTTGCTAAACCTCTGTTTTATGAAGGAAAATAATGGAAAGTTTAATAGGAACCATGGGCCTAGATAAGCTTCTAAGCCCTAAATCTATGAAAATACGGAAGTCTGATATACTCAAAGGGGCTAATTTCAACATGAATATCCCTAAGAGTATTAAGGCTTTCTTGAATGCCGAGAAACCAGAGCCCTTCAAGGTACCTAAGAATCAAATTATGATTGATGATTTCGATACAATAATAGAGGAGTTAAACCAGGAGTTCTCTTTCTCAGATCTCGAAAAAAAGTTTGATACTATATCCGCCGAAAACTCATCAGAGTTCCTAGCCGATTATGTTAATGTGCTTAACACATTACAGCAGGCTAAGCCACAGGTTGAGCGGATAGGGATACTAGGAACTGAGGAGGTTGACCCCTCCAGCCAAGAAAAGGCTGAGTTTATCTGGTTATGTAGGCTAGCTAATGACATCAATTGGCTGTTTGATCTAATGAACATGCAGTCCTTGTCGCAGGCCGAGTCTAATCTATTTAGGCAGTTATTCCCAGATACCTATCAGATCATAGTGTTAGAGCTACTGACTCAACTAATGGATAGTAGTACCGATAAGGTTAATAGTACCGCGAAGACATGGAAGCTGCCTGTAATCACCTCGTTACTACAAGTACCATCAGTGGAGCCGGATCAGCTACTAGGACTACAACAACAGTTCGCAGAGACCCCATCAGAGGCCCAACCTGGACAACAGAAGCCAGAGCTTGAAGTCTCCCAAGGAATGACACAATCCCAGAAACTTGAGGAATAATATGAACAAGAATTTCGTAAACTCCCAAATCATGACTAATGAGGACCTATCAGGTAACATCACTTCCCCCAGTATCAAGAGTCAATTGCTTGACAAGCTTAATGTTTTCGTTAGCTGGTCGGGTGGCTCTTCTCCCACCGGATCCCTTATAATCGAGGGGACTGTTGACGGTGAGAACTGGGAAGATGTAGGTGTAACTGAACCCACCATATCAGGCGCTAGTGGTACAGGCTTCGTAATCGTCGATACAGCTCAAATGTGTTGGAATAACATGCGGGTCAGGTGGGCGTTTACTAGTGGATCCGGTACCCTACAATGTTGGATCCACGGCAAGAATCTCTAATATTTATACTATATAACAGGCCGTCAGGCCCATCCATGAAGGACATTATATGGCATACGTAACCTCAAATCCAGTATTCAAAAGCACAACCTTAAAGAACTCCATGCTAGCCACGGAGCCATCCCCACAAACCAATAACTATAAACTGTTGGTGGTCGATGGGGTCTTGTACATTAAGGACTCCGCTGGCGCTGAAACGCCCGTAGGTACCGCTGAGTCGGGAAAAAACTACGTCCTTAACCCTAGAGCAGAGCAAAATGCCACTGATAACGTCAGTAATACTGCTACAACGGGAAGTTGGACCATTGCAAAAACCACTACCGCTGCCGAGCTACCTGAGGAAACCTTGGGCTCAGCTTTCAAGATTTCGGGGTCAGGTCTCACTGTGGGGGACACTGTAGAGTGGGCCATAGAGGCTACCGGTATTGATGACAGTGACGGTGGACGATGGGGACTAACCAGTTTCCATGTACAGGATATCTCCGGTACTATCAACGGTGAATACTCGCTGCAAGTCTACAATGTTACTGACAGCGTCTATGTAGGACAGAAAGTTACTATAACAGGTACTGGATTTTTTCAGGTGGGGGTACCAATCGCAGCAGCCGCCGACTACGAGGTACACCTTATAGCTGAGACGGCCTCCCCCACAAACATTGGTATATCCAGTGTGGCCCTAAGACCGGGTATACCCCAGCAGGGTGCAATCATAGGGGACTGGAACGATGCTAATATTACTATGTCTTCAGGATTCGGCACCGTTACAGACTTCTCTGCCAAGCAGCGTATCGTAGGTACAGATATCGAGTTTGTAGTAACAGGACAGACCGGTACTACCGCAGCCACAGACGCGTACCTAGAGCTCGATGACTACACCATACAGACCGATAATATCCCGGTATTTGGGGCTAGCGCTACTGAGTTTCTAGTAGACGGGTATGGTCTACGCCTATGGAACGGTGGCGGGGGCGATTATAATGCGGCCTCATACAGGGTACAAATGGCCGTAGACTCGGCAATTAGCAGCAGCCGGATATACTTTTCTAGAAGCTCGGGTGCTGGAGATGACCTAGGTATCCCGGAAAATGCCAACGCTTGGTTAAGCACAAACGACGGATTTATCCTCTTTTTCCGGGTACCTATCAATGGTTTTGATCAGGCGTTTACTCCCATGGCCTCAGACGTCAAGTTTGAGAACTCACGGGCTAGGGTAGCAGGGGACACTGCTACACTCAACGCTACACCTACAATAATCACCTTCGATAACATTAGCGGGAATTTTTCCGGGGACGGATTCACCTACAATGCCGGACAATATACCTGTAATTTCGATGGGTGGGTGTCCGTTAAGTCATCCCTCGAAGCCGCTAGTGGCGGCGGTAGTGGGGTAACAATGGTAGCACAAATCTTCAAAAACACCACCAGCGTGGCTGAGAACCGAAAAGCCGACGTTAGCTTCGTATCTGTCAGCGATATGATAGAGGTGGCGGCAGGGGATACCTTAGAAATCAGGGGTTCGTGTCCATCAGGATCCCCTCAATTATCTAGTAACTCAGACGGAACCTACTTTACAGTAGCTAGGATACCCGATTTCTCTGCTAGGGCTGTAGGATCCCCGTTTGGCGGAGCTACAGCGAGCTTTACTGGAGACGCCGGGCATGGTTCGACTAACAACCGTATCAGGGAATTCTCCTCGGTTGTGACTACTGGAGACGCTTTCACAGCCCAGAACAGTGCCACCCTGGGCAGCTCAGTCACCGCCAACTACGACATGGTTATGTCGATTGTCTATAACGATGCCAGGACCGCCGGCGACTTCTGGTTTGGAATTAGCCGCAACAGTACCCAACTGACTACAAACATTCAATCTATTAATGCCGCAGACCGCGAGGACGTTATAAGGGTTAATGACGCGAATGCTAATGTATCGGTCAGCCCAACCATACGTGTTAACAAGGGCGATGTAATCCGCCCCCACACCGACAATCTTCCAAACAGCGGGGCCGCAGGCATCACCTGCTTTATGAAGGTAGTTTGTGTTGAGAGGTTAGGATAATGTGGAGTAAAAAAGAACTAAGAGAAAATTTCTATATTAAGGACGGTGATTTATACTGGAAAAAATCACCTGCGCGCAGAATTAAGAGCGACACTAGGGCGGGAGGATACGACGGCTATGGTTATCGAAAGGTTAGATTCAAAGGAAAACTACACTTAGTACATAGAGTAATTTGGGCAATACATCATGACGAATGGCCAAACGGGGAGATAGACCACATCAACGGCATTAAAGATGACAATAGGATAGAAAATCTAAGACTAGTAACTAGTCAACAAAACAAGGCTAATACTGGTATTCGTTCTCATAATACCTCGGGGTTTAGGGGGGTGAGTTATTATAAAAGGATAGATAAATATCGGGCTACAATTGGGGTGGATGGTAACCATATACATCTTGGTTATTACCCCACACCCGAAGAGGCGTCTAGAGTCTATAAAGAGACAACCAAAGAGTGGTTTGGGGAGTTTAGAAGGAGATTATTATGTGGGATAGGGTAAAAATTCGCTTAATGTGGTACAGTATCGGGTTACTTACAGGTGCCCTTTTCTGTGCACTTATCGGGGTATACCATAGCCGGGAGATCGAGCGGATAGAGGAGCAGAACGAGAAGTTCGAGACCCTATACCTTGAGAACAACCTGAAGCTCACCGAGCAGGTTAACCGGCTAACCGAGGAGAATAAGAGCCTTAAATCTAGCACCAAGATCGTGGAGAAGAAGAACGCCGATGGCTCCAGCGAGAAGATCTATGAAAATGACACAGAGGCTCAGTCTAGTAAGTCTATCGCTGAGTACCGTGTCAGGGCTGCAGAATTAACCGCTAAGCTCTCCAAGCAGGAGGCGGAATACACAAGGAAGCTATCAGAAATAGAGCGCTCACGGCCCAGTTTAGGGCTCACACTGGGTATCGATAGCCGGCTAGTGCCGTATGTGTCTGGCAGCTATACCCTGTGGCCGCCCCTAACAGTCCAGGGACAGGTCAACCAGATAGGGGAATTTGGGCTGGGATTGGGGGTCAATTGGTAAGAGTAATTGATCAACCTATATGGGAAAAACAGACCCTTACGTTGGTAAACACTAGTGATATCTACGATGTAGGGCGATGCTATGGGGGCTCCTTCCAACTAGAGTGGGGAATTAGTAACAGTGGGGGTACGGCTCGCCTAGAGGCTTCGCTTGACAAGGTAATGTGGTCCACCATACCTGAGACTGAGTGTACTGTAACCCCCACCGCTGATTCCATACTTTGGAACCTAGGGAAGATTAACTACCCCTACATTCGGCTATACTTTCAAGTAGGTGACCCCACCGAAGTCACCGCTCGTATTTACATGAAGGGGGGATAGATGATATTCAAGAACCCGATAAGTGGTGAAGACCTCAAGGATATTAACAGTAATACAAACAGGGCGGAAATTGAGAACTACGAAAGCTCTCAACACAGCGATATTATATGCTTATTGACTGATATCCGAAAAGAATTAAGAACATTAAATACTTACTTTGCATTAATAACCGAGCAGAGGCTACCATGACAACTATTATCAAAGATCCCCTAACCTCAGATGCCGCTAGGGTGGACTCAAGGGGCCAGCTTGTCACGGCCCCCTTGGAGTTTAGCGACCCTATCTTCAATAACTTGGCCATCGATAACACTGTTTACAACTACACCGTACCCGTAGCAGGTAAGCGGTTTGTTATCACGGGATTAGTAGCCAACGCTACCCGATCAGTGGGGGTCAACGGGACGGTTGTAGAGCTCTATGAAGCTAGCGCCGTGGATTCTGCGACTGTAGACAAAGAAATCTTTACCTTTGACATGGCCCGAAGTACCTCCCTCACTGTCAACCCTCTAAACCTGATCGTTTCTGAGGGGGTCTGGTTGAATGCTCGGTGTGATGATGCCGAGGTGTTTCTTACAATTTTAGGTTATTGCGTAGACGCATAAACGGAGAATAGGACAATGAAATTAATTGAGTTACGGGACCATATAGACGGTAGGTTTAGCCAATTAGAGAGTCGTATCAATGACCTAGAGAGGACACGGGCCTATATGACTGGTGTATGGAAAGCTCTTACAGTTGTTGGGGTTGTGGGGGTGTCAGTGCTAGGAATTGTGATTAAAACAAAACTATTCTAGAATTGGCTAAAGAATTTGGTACCCGTAACCGATAGGGTATGTAAGGCTCCAAATTGGGGTCTAAGTCGTCCCTATTCTCGGGGGTATCTGGGTGTTATTCAGGTACCCCTCTTTTTTCGTCAGGAGAAATTATGTTATTTTCAGCAAAGGTTGATAAGTTAGAGACTTATCAGATTGGCGTGGCCTATGAGCCAGGATCCTCTCTACGGTGTGGGGAATACTTCCCACCCACTATAAGCCTGTCTTTCTGGAATTGGATGTTAACAATCGAAAGGATCTACGATGAAATATGATTATAAGTGCCCCCAGTGCGGGGCTAAGCAGGTGGTAGAGTGCCCTATGGCCGAGTACTCAGCAGCCAAAGATCCTATCTGCTGTGGTGGATCCATGATCCGAGACTATGCCGTACACGTCACCACCTATAACCAGCAGAAGGGGAAATACAACAGCAGTGGTGAAAGCTATGCTGAGACGTCCAAACTGCTACGTGATGGCGGGGAATATGTGCACGACTAAAAGAGAACAAGTATCAATCAATACCTTGAGAGAATTTTTTATTTATAAAAATGGGGAATTATGTTGGAAAAAATCCCCCTACCCAACTATTAAACCCGGCTTAAGGGCCGGAGGGGTAAATAGTAAGGGGTATCGTAGGGTTAAATTCCGTAAACGTGAATATGGTGTGCACCGGATCATTTGGGCGCTTCATAACGATAGGTGGCCCACCAATGAAATAGACCACATTGACTGTAACCCCTTGAATAATCGAATAGAGAATTTACGGGAAGCAACGCGACAACAAAATTCCCTAAATAGGAAATCCCCTAATAGATCTCTACCTAGAGGAGTTTGGTTAAATCAAGGAAACTATTCTGCTACTATTAAGGCGGGAGGGGGAAATATCCATTTAGGAAGCTTCGACACTCCTGAAGAGGCCTCAGAAATCTTCAAATTGGCTTCTGAAGAGTGGTACGGCTCCTACAAACATAAGGAGATGGTCCATGAATAACAAGGATACCTACAAAGTTTCATGCTCTAGGTGCCCCTATTCTGAGGCCCAGAGGCTACTACCTATCGATGCCAGAGCCCTGTGGGGTAGTCAATGTAAGGAGTGTAGGAAAGGTTATTTGGATGTGGAGAAGGTAAGGGAAGGGGGTTAATACCCCTTTTTTTAGTATGATCCAGTAGTATTTTCAGGTACATCAGCGGCCACAGTGGAGTTTATACTGGTCTGTGACGCCTTTTCCATACATCTTTCTAGCTGCCTATATGTCAATTTCCCCTCATCATAGAGTTCTAGGCACTTAGTAGTGTTCTGGTTCTCGATCTCAACCCGGCCTTTCACCTCATGGGAGGTGTCCACCTCTGAGCGGTGGTACAGGGCTGCACCACAACTACTGTTTAAAATTGTCAATAATAGTAGATATCTCATTTATTTATCTCCCTCTGGTTAGTGGGGATCATCCCCCTTACAAAAAGCTTAACGGCACCCGGAGCCCTAAACTTTAGCCTAAAGTTTCTTAGTTTTTTGCCGATAAGTATTATGTGACACTAACCTATAACACAGGAGAATAATTGAAGATCGAACCCATCCTACAGCGGCCTAAGTTCGGCCCCCAGGAATACAAGATAACCCATGATGATGGACGTATAGAGGTGAAGGTAAGCCATAGTGGTGGTGCTGGTAGCCTAGTCCCATTCGAACCCGTTGAGGAGCCCTGGACCCTAGAAGAAGTCCTAAAAAGCCCCCTTTTTAAGAAGATAAAACGGGCCAACTCCCTGTATAGACTAGGCAAGAACTCTGGCTATACTGACGCAGAGTATGATGGTATGGTGGGATCTCTAAGGCTCTACTACCCAGACTTCCAAGATCTCCTCTAATATCCTTACCTTAATATTGCCGGTTTCGCTCCGGCTCTAATCCCGTTAGACTAGTGTATTCTTGTATTATTTCCTCATATTTGTCAGAGGTCCCCTTAAAAACCTCCTTACCCGCATGTAACTCTAGCTTACAGGCACATAAGTCAACTAGCTTCTTCTCTAAGACGTTCTGGTTAATCTCCGAGGGCCAGACCACATAGTCCTCTATATCACACCCATGCCCCCGATAGGTTGCAAACCTAGCCTTGAGGTTCATACTACGACCTGGTATTACTAGTTTAGGAGTAAGTAGTAAGTACACTCCTCCTTTATTAACAGGGTAGTCTGGCGGTACAAATATCTCACACGCCCTACAAATATATGACCTTGAGCCGTAATTCATGGCCGCAAACCTAAAATCTTTGAAGTGTTTCTTTTTCTCACAAAAATGACAAAACCTAAATTTACTCTTTATCATACCTAGCTCCTGAAAAAAATAAAATAAACAATTCACCATCTTACAAATTTCTCTCTTGACTTTTACCAATCCGGGATATACGATGTATTATATCCCACCTAATAATCGGCTGATGAGGGTTAAAACTTTAGTAACAAAAACATATACGAACTTGTGACAGACTAAAGGTCTACAGGCCAATAGCCGATACATGGCTGTGTTTAACCCTTAACTGGAGAGATTATGCGATACACTGATAAAGACCGATTTGTAGGATGTAGAAAAGGCCCAGACATCGATGATGTATTCATGAACCAACTTGAAGACATGACTATAGAGCTAACCAAACTTACTTTTGT
>Ga0080013_1001283_pt1 | contig 33783 bp, 53 predicted proteins | sample ETNvirenome_6_85_FD_69236 | JGI IMG/M metagenome (GOLD analysis project Ga0080013, IMG submission 69236) | Marine viral communities from the Pacific Ocean - ETNP_6_85 (SPADES assembly) (version 2) | ecosystem: Environmental > Aquatic > Marine > Oceanic | place: Pacific Ocean | collected 2013-06-19
ACAAAGGTTGTGCGATGTGTTTACTCAAGAATGTATAGCGGCAAAGGTTGACAATTGCGAGCTATTAATTTATGCGGCAAACTATCAAGGTGAAAAGCTGAAATTTAACAAAGATTATTTTTTAACACTTTAAAAACTAAAAACAATGGAAACAAAAGTGAAAAACTTAAGGAGTAACAACGGGAACAAAGTACCTAATCAATTCGAGATAGTGCAAACAAAAAAGGACTATTGTAAACACATTTTCCAAAGCTATCAAACGACAATAGCGACAATAGAATACAAGAACAACGGCAAACAAATTATATTTGATACTAATGCTTTAAACTATTCAAGAACGACAAACAGGTACTTATACAAATTTATGCTAATGAATAGAAAAGAAATTGAAAAGCTAATAAAGCTAAAGAAAATCAAATTTAAAGATTTAAACTAATGAAGGAAGAAACATTTAGTAACGGATTTTATTTATTTATATTTATTCTGGCTCTATTAACCCAAGGTTGTTAACAGAGAAACAAAAAGAGATTAAGCCCCATTGATTTGGGGTTTTTCTTTGTCCTATATTTATTTTTAGATGAGCCTAAATCTATTTTTAGATTTGTCTAAATTTATTTTTTGGTTTGTAGTGTAGAATGTTTGTTGTTTATTCTGGCGGTTGCAAAATTATTCTTTTTACACGCAAATTTAAAACCTCTTTTTTTCCTTTATTTACTAACATATTTACATTGTTGTGGTTATTTATGTAGCTATATAGCCCGTTTAAGCCTATTTAGAGCCGTTTTAAGCCACTTTTAGCCCATTTATGTGTATTGATATGCCTAGAGCTTAGATAATCGCTTAGAAAGCTTTATATTGATTTCCGTCAATTATAGGGGAGGTGGTATTTATGCAAACACACATATTCACAACATTTCTCAATCCAATTTTATAGCCCATATATCCTAAATAATTCTAATGTTCAATTTTATAGGTTAAACCTAGTAGCTCAAAAAATCGAGAGTTTTCTTTTTCTTTCTTTCTTTTCTTTTGGTATATATATATAATCTATATATAGGCTACCTTTTCTTTTGTTTCTTTCTTTTTCTTTTAGTGATGTTAAAGTCATAAAGTTGGGGGTTGTTTTTGCCCTGAGAATAGGCTACCACTCAAATCTGAAATGGTATTTGGAATTATGGCAGAACAAAAAATATAAAAAATTTTGAAAGCCAACTCTGGACTTCAATTTTATATATCCACGGACTGCGTAAAAGGTATATCCTGTTTTTGTAGTTTTGTGCATTATGGGAGACTTAAGAAAAAGAAGAAGAATCGTTGAGGATGAGATGGAGAACGGAACTGTCAAGTCAGACAATAGTGTTTGGGAAGGTGATAGGATGATTAAGCCTAAGACCAAGCGTGAGCGTAATAAGCTGACTCGTGATGCGCTGTCCCGTGCGTTCCTTGGCTCTGAGTGGAAGATTGCTCAAGCCCTCGACAAACTATTCGATAAAGACCCTGAAGCGTATATCAACGCTGTCGCTAAACTAGCTAACTATGTCCTGCCTAAATTCTCATCGGCAGAAATCATTGACAACACTCCGAAAAAAGTAGAACTGAATGTGGGCGATATGTCCGTAGAGGAGTTGAAGAAAATGATGGATAACATAGATGGAGAGTAACGATTTAATCAAAAAGGCTTTAGAAAAGAAAATATGCGAAATGTCCTTCTACGAGTTCTTCGTAAGGGCTTTTCCTGTTTTAGAGCCGTCAGTGCCATTCTCGGCTAACTGGCATCATAAATACCTATGTGATTTATTACAAAAGGAGGCAGAACGAATTACCAACGGAGAACCGAAAACGAAAGACATCATTATTAACATTCCTTTCCGTTCAACCAAATCTCTCTTGGTAACTGTTCTCTTTCCTGCTTGGTGTTGGGCAGTAAACCCAAAAATGCGATTTATTACCGCTTCGTACTCTGCCGAACTTTCAATAGAACACGCAACAAAGTCTAGGGATGTCATCCAATCGGAATGGTACAAGGGACTATGGGGTGATGTCTATCAAATCAAGAAAGACCAAAACCTCAAGGCAAGATATGAGAATGACCACCTCGGTATGAGGAGAGCAACCTCTGTTGGGGGTACTGTAACAGGTCAAGGGGGTGATATACTAATTGTTGATGACCCTTTATCACCTAAAAACGCCTCATCGCAGACCGAGAGAGAGAATGCTAATGAATGGTATCGTACAACTCTCTACTCTCGTCTGAATAACCCGCATACGGGTGTTCGCATCGTCATTATGCAGCGAATACACGAAAGGGATTTGTCTGGGTATCTTTTGGATGCAAATCCCGATGGATATGAACATATCTGTATTCCTGCTGAAAAATCCTCGCTCACGAAGCCCCGTAGGCTATTGGAACACTATGACGACAATGGATTGTTCTGGACTGAGCGTTTCTCAAGACAGATTCTTGATGACTACAAGATAGCTCTTGGCTCGTATGGGTACGCAGGACAGCTTATGCAATCACCTACACCTGCCGAAAGTGGTATGATTAGAGGGGAATGGTTCAAGATTGACGGAACAAAGAAGGAGGGAACGGTGCATTTTGTTGTTGACCCTGCATATACAGCCAATCAGAAGAACGACCCATCAGCATTAATGGCTTTTATCAATAATGGTAACGAGTGGCAGATTCTTGATGTGGAGAATGTGCATCTTGAATTTCCAGACCTTGTGAGGTACATACCTGAGTTCTGCGAGAAGAACGGCTACTCAACTAGGTCTATGGTCTATGTAGAGCCTAAAGCAAGCGGAAAAAGCATCGTACAGACCTTAAAACGTGATACAGGACTCAACATTAAGGAGGATAAGCCACCATCTAAGGATAAAGTGGCTCGTGTAGCCGATATTTCCGCTATTTTGGAGACTGGGCGAGTAAGTTTGCTAAGAGGCAAGTGGAATGAGGAGTTTTTGACCCAATGTGGTCAATTTCCTGCTGCTGCACACGATGATATGGTCGATTGCCTTGTTATGGCGGTAAATAAGGGTCTAAAGTCCTCTAAAGTGGTCTTTTTCGGATAATAACAATTCCTTAACAGTATTTTAACATAAGAGGCGATATAATTGCTTATATTCGCCCCTATGAACAGATTTACCAAGTTTTTGTACGTTTTAGTGATGATTTCCGCTTTCTTGTTCGGAATCTCCTAGTTTTTGCTCGTAAGTAACAACTTTAGTGCCATCAGTGGTATCTATACCTGTATAGTGGAGTCCATCGTTGCCATTTTGCCCTATTACATTCATTCTGTCGTTGTCTTCCTCCCATTCTTCAGCATTGTCTAACAATTCTCTATTAGGGTCTCTCCAAGGCGATAGGTAGTTGTGCCATATATGTAGTATGGTAAAGAATATCATCGCTGCTATTGTAAATGTTATTAGTTCTCTTAACATATCTATTTTTGTTTTAGTTCTTTTTCTTTTCTTTTCTCGTATGCAGTAATGTATTTACCCCCTAAAAATCGCTGTATTTTAGCTGCTTCTTTTAGCACCTCAACAACTCTATCATATTCCTCTTTTGTTAAGTCAATAACCTCTCCCCATTTCTCTCCTTGCTTTTTATCTACTAATTCATAATAAGGATACCATTCGTCGCTTTCTATTCCTACTTTCATATCTATTTTTGTTTTAGTGTTCGTCTAAATAATCCCTTAACTCTGCTCTCACTCCTTCGCCTATGTCCTTACTTGTTTTAGTAGTTGCAAAGTCTATCTTATCAAAGGCTTCAAATTTTGCCTTGCGTTTAAGGTAAAGTGCATAGTATGCTACCGCTTGGTCTAGCAAGCCTTCCAAATCCTCAAGGTCATAATCAAACTTACTCTCCTTGATGTGTTTGGCAACAATCTCTAATGTTTGCACCACTTCGTTTTTTAATGCTTTCTCTTTCATAACAAGCTCATTAACATTGGCAAATATAAATCAATTTTATATACCACGCAAGTATTTTCAATTTTATTTTTAATCCACCTAACCAAAAGCTGCGAAACTTTACATCGTAAATGTGGTATTTTTGCTCGGTATGGATATGATAACGCTAAACGACCATCATTCAGAGGTGCTTCATCAATACAATGTATCTTTAAACAGAATTGTGTATGAAGCAACAAAAAATGATAATGCTAAGTCGTTCTTAGAGATGAGAAAGCTATTAGACACCGTAATAAGATACTCTGATGATTTTTATAAGGGTGTTAATGAGGATAGTGGAATATCTGAGTGGATGTTTATGTACCCCAATATGACATACTACGCAATAGAGGGTTTTCTGATTGCTAAAAGAGGTATGTATGAGGAGGGGTATATAGAGACACTAGAAACAGAGCTTTTAAATGAAGCGACAGAGGTTATTGGTGAATTATCGGATATACTAAGAGAATTTAACGAGGAGATGGATGAACAGTTGTGTGGTTTGAATAAAAAGGAAGAATGATACAATTAGAGATTGGCGAGAAAGAGTATGAAATCCCTAGCAGTTGGGAAGAGGTAACACTGGAGTATTACTGTGGTGTTTGGAATATACTTGATAGGTATAGGTATATTATCGAGCCTAAAGAGGGTGAGGAGGTTGATGCTGACCTTATACAGCGTACTACATTTAAGATGTATGGCGAGGTATTTAAGTATATGACAGGCATTGACGATGAAACACTAAAGAGAGTTCCTGTTGAGCAAGTAGCGAACTTAATAGAGGGGGTTCAAGACCTTATGAATAAATATGAGCCAAAAGGTATTGATAGCTTTGAGTTGGATGGTGAAAAGTATTGGTTTCCCTTTGAATTTATGCGTGAAAGCACATATGGGGATTATATAGAGGCTTCGCAGTTGGAGTTAAACACAAAGTATCTTGAGAATGGCAGATTTGATGTTTTGCCTGAACAGATGGCTATTTTGTGTAGAAAAGACCTAGAGGAGTTTGATGAGGATGAGATAGAGGATAAAACAAAGAGATTTAAAAAGTTGACAATGGATACAGTGTGGGAGTTCGCTTTTTTTTTGAACAAACGCAACTCCATATTGATGCAAGGTTTCCTAACCTTAAAAGCGGAGGAGGAGACGCTAAAGCAGCAAGAGCAAGTAGAATCTTAAAACCCTACGGTTGGCTTAACTCCTTGTATGCTCTAGCAAAAGACGGTGTATTCACTCATAGTGGATTATCACCAATAGATAGTGTAAAAAGCACTAATCTATATAAAGTATTGACATTTCTATCTTGGAAGCAGGCTTGTGGAGATTACGAGGAGGCTTATAGGGAGAGTATAAATAAAGTATAATGAGTTTTGTAAAACTAAAAGATTTAAGAGATAGGTTTGAACAGAAGTGGATAAATGGCGACTTCAAGTTTGGATATTTGTCTGATATTAACGCAGACCACGACATTGACTACCCACTACTGCTTGTAACACCTCCAGACAGCACTATACCAGACGATGTTGGTGATATGGCTGATTATGAATTTGAGGTACACCTATTCAAGCCTTACTACCAAAATCAGGATGGCAGCCTTGATGTTGTCCTTGATTTACTGGAACAAGAGGGATTATCGTGGCTTCAGAGCGTTTTAGATAGCTATACGGTGTCTGAGGTTATTTTAAGCGGAGATATTGCCTTAGAGCGTAAGAAGGAGCGTTTTAACGACAAGCTACTGCAAATATCTATGTCTTTCACGTTAAATACATTTAGAAAAGCCTTTGGGGACTATGATAGGAAGCGTATAGTGGATTTAAGTCCAATTATATGGCTTAGGAGTGATTTGGGTGTCAAGACGGCATTTTATGGAGGGAATGAAGTGGCAACCAAGTGGATTGACCAATCAGGCAATGGAAACCATTTTGAACAAACAGACACTAAGTATATGCCAATATACTCTGCTGAGGAAAAACTTACAGGTCATCCTATGGTTAACTTTAACGGAACTAGTCAGTATATGACTTGTGTAAATAAGAACGAGGTGTCTGGCTCTGCTAATGGTTTAAGTCCTGAGTTTTCTGTTATTTGGGTTGCTGAAATAGAAGATGCTGCCAAGGGTACTATTTTAGGGAAGGCTATTGATAGCGGGACAAGGGATAGGTTTGGTGTGTTTTATTCAGGCTCATCTAGCTTTAAGGTTGATGTTACTGATGGTGGTGGTGATATTTTAAACTACTCATCACAGCAGGACAATAGTGGAGTTGTGGTTATGACTATGTGTGTGAACAATAGTCAGCTAAAGGTTTACGCTAACGGGCAGTTGTTATCAACGGATAATAATAATGATTACGACCCCCCACTAGGGTATGACGACCTTTACGCTATGGTTATTGGTAGCTCTAAGTCCACAGGCGGTGGGGTTGCTGACGATTACTTTAAAGGTTACATATATGAGATGATAGTCTTTAACGATGACCTTAAGGGAGACCAAGTAAAAATATCAAACAACTACTTACAACATAAATACGGAATATAATGGCAAGCATAACAATAAAAAGAGAACCACACCCATTTTTGGATAGCCCATATAGACCCTGCAAATTTGTTGCAGAGATATGCGGGTCTAACGCAGACCTGTTTGTTGATGTATTGTTTACCGTTAGCGTTCTTGAAAATGGTGCTTGGAAAACCATAGCTAAGATAAGGAAGCAGGAGGATATTGATTCGTCAGGATATATAGCCGCAGGGACACCTGCTAAATGGTTCACATTAGACATAAGTAGTATTGTTAGGAACGAACTATCTTACGACTTAAGAGCCGTGAACGAATACACGGGTAATACAGGGGGTAACGCTAACGAATACTTGATTGAACAAGATATGACACTCTCAACAATTTCCTCAAACACACAAAAAGCATTTAGAGTGGAGGCACAAGGGGAGTATATTACTAATGCAGGTGGGTTTGAAGCATCAGACACAACAGTAACAAGCTCAACAATAAGATACTCTAATTCTTCTTTTCCTATGAATTTTCAAAGGAGAGGTTCTTACCACTTATCGCTTTATTGGCACTCACCCGATAGAAGTTCATCTAGGTATCTAACATCAGAACCTAATACATCTTATATAAGAGAGGATGAGTGTCAGTACCTATCTATGCTTGGGTATTGTGGTAGTGTTGCAGATGAAGCTACTTTAGGAAGGTTGTATTTTTATGACAGTAGTGGCTCTCAGTTACCCTATAATATGTATATTGACAAGGTTGCAGTTGGTGATGGAAGTACATCTAGTGGTGCGTTTGGGAATAATGATAGTATAACGAGAGTTGCTCAGATAGGGATAGGTACTAAGAATATAATGAAAACATCAGATTCGCATTGGAATGGCACTAAGCCAAGTAATCTTGATGATGTTTCGTATTACACCTTCCGTACACACGGGGATACAACTGACGATGTTCAAGGGGTGTTAAAAAAGTACATTATCGACAGAACACCTGCACACCCTATGGGGAATGTAAGATTCCATTTCCAGAACAGGCTTGGAGGAATAGATAGCTACACTTGCTTGGCAGGGTCTGCACAGGAGATTAAAAGAAGCTCATCTGTTTATCAACAAACCTTATATCGTAATTTCACTCAAGATATGGGGGTTAATAAAGCAGTCATACTTGACCGACAAGCCATATCGGATAGTATTGGTGGTAACTTAGATATACAAAGGCATAGTTTAAACGCTCTATCTGTAAACGCTCAGAAAACATATACAGCATCAACGAGACCAATAAACGCTGACACAGCTAAATGGCTAGAGGAGCTATATACCTCTGCTAATGTATGGATTGAAGTGCCAATACCATACTCTGCAACACCTAGTGATGACTATGATGGAGGTAGAAATCAGTTAATTCCTGTCGTTATGGTGGATGGCTCTATGCCTATTGTTAATTCTGAAGGGTTAACAACGATGGAGTTTAAATACGCACTTTCTAATAACACTATGATACCAAGTAACTAATGCCTGAAGTAAGAGTAGAATTAAGAGATACAGCTAATGATGTTGTTGGGGATATTGAAATCTTTGACAGCAACTCCTTTCCCTTAGCATTAACCTATTCAAACTTTGATATAAGGGATTTAGGAAGCCGTAAAGGGAGTTTCTCTAAGTCTTTTAAGATACCTGCCACAAAGAGTAATAACACGCTCTTACAGCACCTCTATTTCGATGGTGTTTTTGACACTAAAAACATTAAGGGTAGAAAAAATGCGACTATTTATGTTGACAACCTACCAATCCTTTCAGGGAAGTTACAGGTAACTAAAGTATTAAAAGGGGAGCAGGTGGAGGAGTATGAGTGCGTATTCTTTGGTGATAATATGGATTGGGCTTCAGACTTAAAGGATAACTCCTTGAGAGACTTGTATTTTAGGTTGAATTTAGCACACCCAGGCGACCCAGACGATATTGTTGAAGCTAGTTGGAGTACAGAATGGCAGTACCTTTTACCGACACAACACTGGGCAGATGTTCCTGACTGGGATATTGATAATTATATCGGTATGATAGTTTACCCGCTATGCTCCTTTGGTGAAGGGGATAGTCCTAAAAATGGAGTTATGGATAGTGATTTTCTGCCACATATATATACGAAGTCTGTCTTTGACAATATCTATAAAACTATCGGGTACGGTGTTAATAGTACGTTTCTTGATTCTGATTTGTTTAAAGGGTTGGTTATGCCCCTGCAATTAGAGAGAGATAAAGACATTATTGACCAACATAGCGGGATAGGCAGGAGGACTGCTGATGAGGAGTTAATTAGTGTTTACCATAACAACTCATCATCACAGGATAGGTCGATAGAGCAAACATCAATACAGGGGTTAGGCTCATTCACTAGAAACTTCTTGTTTAGAGGGAACGATGAGAATGATGCAGCAATCGGTAACACAGGGCTTACTGATGGTAATATACAGGATGCGGGTAGCGGTGCGAATGTTTACACTAAGTTTATAGCAGGAGACAATGGTTCTTATAATGTTTCTGGAGAAATAAACCTAGAGATTACATCAACAACACCTTGGAATACAATATCCAATAATAGTATAAACTTCAGTATATCATCTAGCGTGTTTAAAAACGGTGTGTTATGGGATGAGGTTACTGCTGATGGACTAAGCACTGGGTTTATAGGTTCAAATAACTGGGATATACCACATAATGAGTTTCCTGTTGAGCAAAGTTTCAGCTTTGATGAAACGGTAACCCTAGAGGCGGGGGATTATATATATATAAGAATAACCGTAACTCACAATGACTACGCAGGGGTTACTCCAAATGATTCTGGTAACTACCAAGTGAATGTAAAGGCAGGTAGCAACCTGAGTGTTCAGGCATCACCAACAATATCAATGGGTGATTTATTTAAGCCAAATCAACTTCTCCCAAACAAAACACAATTAGATTTTGTAAAGGGGATTGCCCAACTATTTAACCTTCAGTTTTACACCGATGCTGCATCAAAAACAGTCTATATAGAGCCTTATAATCATTTCTATCACCCTAAATCTCAAGCCTTAGACTGGTCTGATAAGATTGATTACTCTAAAGGGGTTTCAGATGAATTTATACACGAAATCAAAAAAAACATAGTGTTTGGGTATGGGGAGTCTGACGGTATGTCTGAAAGGTTTAATAAGAAGAATGATTACGAATATGGCTCATACAAGGAGGTTGATTCTAACAACGTATTTCTTGATGGAACTTACGAGGTTAAGAATGACTTTTTTGAGCCAACCTTTATGATTCACGAAGGTGATTATGTAAAAAATCTATCAACAGCACCATTAATCCCTGTTTACTGGAAGGACTACTCATCTCCAAGGTTGAGCTTGTTTCATAATAGACCTGATAAAACATTTGATGTTGGAACTAGGATATTGTATTATAGGAATATGACTCAAACACAGTCATCGTCTGCCGAAAGTTCTTTTGGGACAACTACAAAGTTTGACTACTTAGGGACTAATTTAGATGGAGACCCTACAATTTTAGATAAGTGGGGTAGGGCTGTTTTTATTGATTGGGATAATTTTACCGACACTGTTAATGATGGGTTTGAAGATGTTAACTACAATCTGTCTTTCACTAGTATAACAGATGGAACAGACACTATTCACGGCTTATATAAAACGTACTACTCCAAGATGGTGCAACAATTAAAAGATAGACCGAGAATAAAAACATTGTATCTAAATTTATCAATAATGGATGTGATGAATTTTGATTTTAGAACGCTAATATATATAGGCGGTATATACTATCGTGTCAACAAAATATCTGATTATAAACCACACAGGAAGGGGTCAACAAAGGTTGAACTTGTGGAGTTTTTGGATTTTGGTGATGGAGATATTACAACACAATCTGACACATTTTTTATGTAATGAAAATACACACAGGAAGAATATCAAAAGACGAGTCCCCTAGCAAAAAGCAAGGCTCTAACATTGTTGTTAATAACGCTGCGGGGGATGTCTCCCCATTAATGTTTACCCACAATGGGGAGCTTTTAAATGTTTGCTTAACACATAGCGACAGGATTTTATCTAAAAAATCAAACGCAAAGACGTATAGCCCAATAATATCTAGCAATTTAAAACTTTCGGTAAGGAGAGATTCTGGTATAACAGAGACCTCTTTTAAGTTTGAGCAATGGGATGATTTAAGTGGGGAGGGTAATCACTTAACCTCTGTCGTTCCCACCCCTCAAGTTCCACACGGGTATGCAGTGTTTGATGGGGCAGGTCAGTATTTCTCAACAACAACAGCCCTGTCTATGAGTGAGTTTACAATATGTGTCGCACTTAGGAATGACAGAGCGAAGCTAGGCTCTATTGTCGGTATGACTACTGATGCAGATTCGTTTATTGCAACATCATACGGTTCTGGTAGAGATATTACCCTTAGTTTAGACTCTGGAGAGGTTTACAGCTCTTCTGGTGGAGATATTCCTACTGGGAGAGACTGTCTTATAACGGTAGCTAAAAGCACATCCAACGATGTGTATATGCGTGTCAATGGGGTTCAGGTTCATACTGAGTTAGCGACATCCACAGCTCTTCAGATTAATCAAGTTGCTAGGCAGTCCACAAATACAGATACGTTTAAAGGTAATATGTATGAGTTAGCTATATATGATAGACATATAGGTGGTGAGGAATTAAATAGGATTGAATTAGGAATGATGAGTAGAAATAAAATAACAGCTTAATGGCAGGTAAATCATTAAATAAACTTGGGCAAAAACTCAAGGAGAGGTTATTGCAAGAGTTGATACTGCAAGACCATAATGCTGTTGGGGAATTAGCAGGGTCTATAAAGTATCAGGTTAATGGTAATGAGTTAAAGGTTTTTGCAAAGAAATACGCATTAATTTTAAATCAAGGAAGGTCTAGTGGCTCTTATGTACCTATTGCGCCAATTACAAAGTGGTTAGTAGCTAAAGGCATAGCATCCCCAGAACAAGCTAGGAGGATAGCCTTTGCTGTATCTAAGAGTATTCAAAAGAGCGGTACGAGGGTTAATTACAACGGAAAGAGTAAAAGAGGTTTTATAGATAAGGCTTTAAATAAAGCTAAGGTGGATATATCAAGAGAGTACGGAAAGCACTTCCGAGAACAGGTGCAAATGAACATAAAGAGATTAATCTCAAGTGGTGGTAAAACAATAGACATACAATTATAATGGCAGGATTCGATAAAATAGAACAGATATTAAATATCAAGGTAACAGGGGCTTCTGAGATTAGCAGAATGAACAAGGAGATTGAAAGGTTATCTTCAAGTCAGAAGAAGTTAAGGAAAAGTGGGAAGCAGGGTACTGCTCAATTTGCAGAACAAAAGGTTAAACTGAAAGGGTTGCGAAGCGAGTATAACAAGTCTGCTAAGGAGCTTAATAGATTAGCTACGGGACAGAAGAAGGCTTCCTCATTTACAGGAAAGTTAACCAAGTCCTTTGGATTAGCTGCGTTGGGTGCTGCTGCTGCTATGAAGGCTATGCAACTACTATCTAGTTCTATTGCTAATGGAATAAAAACCTTTGTTGGATTTGAGTTTGCAATGGCTAAAGTTAAGGCTGTAACAGGGGCAACACAAGAAGAGTTTGAACAACTAAAGAGTTCGGCAATGAATTTAGGTCGAACAACTTTCTTTACAGCATCTCAAGTTGCTCAACTTCAGTTGAACTTATCTAAATTAGGGTTTACAACAACAGAGGTGTTACAATCTCAAGAGGCTATACTGCAATTATCAACAGCAATGGGGGAGGATTTAGGTAGGACAGCAACAGTTGTCGCCTCCACCGTGAGGGGTTTCTCTCTGGATGCTTCTGAGGCAGGTCGTGTGGCTGATGTTATGGCTAGAGCGTTCTCCTCCTCTGCTTTAGATTTGGAGAAGTTCCAAACCTCAATGTCTAAGGTTTCATCTATTGCAGAGATGGCAGGATTCTCCTTGGAAGACACAACAGCACTACTCGGTACGCTAACAGATAGAGGTATTGAGGCTTCTATCGCAGGAACATCTCTTCGTAATATTCTGCTGAAGCTGCAAGACCCAACATCCGACCTATCTAAAAGGCTTGGTAGGACAGTTCATTCTGGGGAGGATTTAGTTATTGCTTTAAAAGAGTTGAAAAATAGTGGTATTGATGTTGCAGGAGTAATGGGCATTGTTGACCAAAGGCAGGTTATGGCAATGAACTCATTTATAAACAGTTCGTTTGCGATAGAAGATTTCACTGAACAGTTGAATAATGCTAGTGGGGCAGGTAGAGGTATGTCTGATATTATGGAGAATACCGTTCAGGGTTCTATTTTTAAAGTTAAATCTGCTTGGGAGGGATTAACCCTGACCATAATGAACGGTGGGGGTAGAATAAAGGTTGTGATAGATGCTATGTCAACCATATTCAACGACCTAGCAGATAGGTGGTCAACATCTGAAATGTTATCAACTCAGGTTATAGCTAGTGCTAACAAGCAGGTTAAAACTCTTCTTGATGACCAAACACAATTCCTTAAAGATAAAAGCGAAGAAGATAAAGAGCTATACACTAAGAAGTATTCTGATATTATGAAAATAGCCTTAGAGGAGATGGAGCGAGAGGGAAAGCACCTTGATAAAAAGGCAACTGAGATGGAGAGTGTTAATAAATTTTTAGAAACAGAATGGCACGCATCGGATAGAAAATTGGCTAGAAAACGGGCTGAAGCACAAACTTTAGCTATTGCTGAATTTAAGATGATGATAAATGAGAGGGTTAAGTCTGAAGAAGATGCTGTCGCTAGAGAAGAAGAGCTTGCTGCAGAGAAGGCTAAGCGTGATGCATTAGAGTTAGCCCTATCAAAAGACCAACTTGTTATCCAAGAACAACTGTTAGAGAATGCGAAAGCAGTAATAGCAGTAAATGATAAGCAAAGAATTAAGAAAAATCAAGATATTGCAGCAATAGAAAAGGAGATAAAAAGACTCAAAGAACTTGGTATTGAAAAAGAGAAGCAAGAAAAACCAATAGAGGATTCTACTGCCTTACAAGATTTACTCCTATCTATACTTAATGAGGAGCAATTCATAAAGCAACAGTTTATTGATGGAGAAATAAAATCTAAAGCTGACCTAAACCAAAAGCTCAGAAAGATGCAGATTGAGCAAATGGAGTGGGCAATCAAACACGCAGGGCTAGAAGGTGATGCCTTGATGGAGGTTGAAAGGAGATTGTTAGACGCTAAAACAAACCTAATGAATCAGGCTGCTGATGCAAAAGGAAAATCCCTAGACTTGACAAATCAAGAGGAAGTTAAAGCGTTAGTTTTAGCTTCTGACAACGCACAAGATTTTGCGCAAAAGGTCATTAGTATTAAGACTGCGGAAGCAACATCTGGATTAATCGCTAGTATATTCAAAAGTGTTCCAAATCCGTTTATTGCAGCAATACTCGCTGCGGGTGCGCAATCTTTAATTATGGGCATTATGCAAAAAAGTACAGCTAGGTTGTTAGGTGGTGGTGGAGAGAAATTCGCTAATGGAGGACTAACTAATGGTGGTATGTTCCAAGGGGCATCACACGCTAATGGTGGTGTTAAGTTTGCCGTAGGAGGTAGAATACACGAGGCTGAAGGCGGTGAGGCTATCATCAACAAACGCTCTACATCAATGTTTAAGCCACTATTGTCAGCAATTAACTCACATAACAATTACGGCAAGAAGTTCGCTATGGGAGGCGTTACAGGCGGCATACAGAGTAAATACGCTATTGGTGGTATGACAGCATCATCTCTTGGAGATATTGTCTCAGGAGGCGGTATGGGAGGCTCTCAGACGGTTATGGTTGTAGAGAGCGACATCACAAAAACACAGAGTCGTGTATCAGCGATTGAGGCACAGGCGAGTTTCTAACTTGCTTCGTGTCTTATAATTGCTTACCTTTGTTTAGAATCATTCTAAATAAGAATAATGACAAATAGAGCAAACGATAAGGAGCTTGTGTTTAAGTTCCTTGAAACTGCCAACAAAGAGATTACATCTAGGTTCACGGAGGATGCAACAATTAAAGATATATTATATCACTTTGTAGAGAGGGGCATCATTGAGCCTAAAAGGCTTAGGAATTATCTAATCACGACAGACTTCGAGAGGATACTAAGGGAAAATGAAGGACACGCTACCCATACATTTATGGACTTATCTATAATTTATAACTTATCAGAGAGGCAGATTCAATCTATTGTTTACAAACAAAGGTATAAAAACTTCAAGAAGAACAACATAAGGTAGTTATTTCCACCCCTTTCGTTAAGTAACACCGTTATAATGGTATTTTTGCTGTTATGAGAAATAGTTGGTATAACTTTCAGAATAACGCCAAGTCGGAGATGGCTACTATTGACATCTATGACGAGATTGGCTTCTATGGCATCACTGCCAAAGACTTCTTAAATGATGTAAAGTCTCTTGGTAACAAGGATTTGAACATCCGTATGAACTGTGTTGGTGGTTCAGTAATTGATGGTCTTGCTATCTACAACATCTTAAAATCACATCAAGGTTATGTAACCGTAAATATAGAAGGATTGGCTGCTTCAATGGGGTCTGTTATTGCTTTGGCAGCAGACGACATTAAAATGGCTGAGAACGCTTACTTTATGATACACAATCCTTGGGGTGGGGCGATGGGTGAAGCAGACGAGATGAGAAAAACTGCCGACCTACTTGACAAAATGAAATCTAATCTTTTATCTATATATCATAACAAGACACAGCTTTCGGAAGAAACTTTGACTAAGATGATGGATGCTGAAACTTGGATGGATGGTCAAGAAGCACTTGAATATGGGTTTGTTGATGATTTAACTGCCCCTGTTAAAGTTGCTGCAAAAGCAAATCTTGACAAGTTCGCAAATGTAGATGTGAACAAAATTAAGAATAGCTTAGAATTAGTTAATAATAATAAATCTGCAAAAATGACAGAAGAATTGAAAAATTGGTTCAATGGTGTTAAGGAAGAAATCCTAAACGCTGTTAAGGGTGAGGTTGTGGCTGAAACCCCTGAGAATGAAGTTTCTATTTCTTTTTCTGATAATGAAGAAATCGTAGCTAAACTAACTGAGTTAGAGAACGCTGCTACTGCTTCAACAGAAGAAAGAGAAGAATTAGCGGGACTTGTAGGTGAGAAGGATAGCGAAATCGCTGACTTAACATCTAAGGTTGCTGATTTAGAAACTAAGTTGTCGAAGTTTAACGCTACTGAAACTGAAGTTAAAGCTGAAGAAGAGCCTGCAATCAATCCAGACAATGAGCCTGTGAATGAGTGGGATGCTTTGGCAAAACAAATAATCGGATAATAATAACATTTAAAACTTTTTAGAATTATGGCATTTCCAAATTCAAACTCGCTTCCTGCTTTTACGCAAATGGATGCAAACAAGAGCATTATCTCTCCTTTATTCTTAGGACAAGATTATATGCAATACTTCGATGTTCTGCCTAACATCAAAGGGACAACTAAAATTGACCACTTAGGGTCATTGTCTAAAATTACTAAGGCATTTAACTCTGGTGCTTTCTCTGGTGAAACAACAGGTACTTTCACAGGTGTAACTATCTCTCCTGCTCGTGTTGAAGCTGAGTTGGAGTTCCGTGCTGACTCTTTGTTCGGTAAGGTAAAAGGACAGTTAATGAGAGGAAACTACGAATTTGACAATGTAGATGGTACTGCTGTCAAGGATGCTATCGTTGCTCTTATCGAGCAAGGTATCAAAGCTGACTTCAACCGTCAGTTGTTCTTAGGAGACTCAAGTCAAGCATCTGCTGACTACAATATGTATGATGGTGTATTTAAAGCAGCTAAATCTGCTTCTGCAACTCAAATTACTGAGGCTGACATCGCTCTACAAGGTGGTGGTGCTGCTTTAGCAACAGGTGCAGGTGTACAAATCTTGACAGGTCTTTATGATGCTGCTGACCCTGCAATGTTAGAGATGGGCAACTTGGTATTCTTTGTATCAGGAGACATCGCTGATGACTATATGGTAACTCTTGAAGGCGCAGGTTATGCTGCTGCGGGATGGGGTGCTTTAACGAATGGTGTTCCTGCTCTTACTTGGAGAGGTATTCCTATCGTAGTTCGTAGAGATTGGGATGGCGTAGGTGCTGACATCGCTAGTATCGATGGTGCTTCTTCTGCTGTTGAAACTCACCGTGCTATCTTGACAACTAAAGGTGGTTTCGTTGTAGGAACTGACTTTGATGAGACAATGATGGAGACTTGGTATTCTCAGGATAACAAGGCTTACAGATTCCGTGTATCTTATATGTGTGGAGTAGCTTTAGCTGATGCTAAATTAGCTGTTTGTTACACACCAGATGCTTGGGCATAATAACTGATTGATTATGGGGGCTGAAATACGCCCCCGCAATCATTTTTTTTAATCTTTTAATATAAATAATAATGGCAATAGAATCAGGCTTAACAATAACGGCAGCAGACGTTGAAAAACGAGGCGGTTTGCAGTATGTTTCTGTGGCTTCATCTACTCGTGTTACAGGTGTAACTACTGATGACAGTGATGACCACGCATATAGCGACATAAACCTAGCTGATGGCGACAACTCTGCGGGTGCTGACACAATGTGGGTTTTTGAACTTAAAAACGGTTCAGGCTCATTATCTGTATCAGGCTCTAAGGAGAATGGTACGATGATGTTTGAGCAAACTGTATCTTTCTATGTACCTAACATTTCTTCTGCTCACTTAAAAGCATTAGAGAACTTGAAGCACGAACCTTTGGTTTGTATTGCTCAAGATTTTAATGGTGCAGATTATGTAGTTGGTTTATCAGAGGCATACAAGCACAATGATGTTTACGCTAGAAATCAAACATACGCAACAATGACGGGTTTAGAGGTTTCTACGGGTGCTGCTTTAGGTGATGAGACGGGATGTACGGTAACAATTACTTGTACTTCAGGTGAATTACCAAGAGCATTTACAGGTACTTCTACAATCACAGGTAGTACAGGTAAAAACGTACTTTCTTAATAGTAATTAATTAAGGTTTTTGAGGAGGTTTTTTAGCCTCCTCACGCCTTTTTTTAGTATATTTACAAATGGCTTACAAGAAAAAAATAAACGAAGGAACAACTAGATTCCATAAGTGCGGGATAAAAGTTTCTTGGGCAAACGATATATCTCAGGAAGAACTTGAGATTATTTACAATTTGGGCTACACCAAGTTTGTTGAAAAAATAAACAAAGATGACAAAAAAGCGACCAAAAAGTCAGGTAAAAAACAAATCAAATTACAAGACAAGCAAGACGAACAGCAAGATTAAGTATGCTTTCGTAAACCTTTCAACACCTCAGATTGCTAATGAGGAGAAAGACGCTAGAAAACTTAGAGATGGATTTGTTCCTTTTGGAACGGACAACCTTTTTGCTCAGTATTTAGCAGAGCTTAAAAGGCAATCATCGACACATCGTTCTGTGTTGGCTCAAAAAACAACCTTTACAACGGGTGCGGGATTTGCAACAGCAAACAGTGCGCTTGAGGATGTTATTTCCAATGTAAACGCTAACGGAGAGACACTTAAAGATGTTTTTAAGAAGTTGGCAGATGATTACTACTCTTATGGTAATGCTTACTTGGAGGGTGTTGTTTACGAAGGGGGGGTTAATTTTTACCACAAGGATGCTGCAACAGCTAGGGTTGGTAAAGATGGTCGCTCTATTTACTTCCACCCAGATTGGAAGAACTCAAAGAAGAATGACGGCAAGATGGCTCGTATTCCTCTTTATCCTCGTATTGGAGGTAGTCGATTTGTAATACACTACAAAGACTACGAGAGTACATTTAACTATTATGGTCTGCCAGATTTCGTTGCTGCCCTTGAATGGATAGCTATTGATTATGAGATTGGTAAGTATAACCACACAAACTTCAAGAATGGCTTTGCCCCGTCAGCGATTGTTACCGTAAATGGCGACTTCGGTGAGAAGGAGGCTGAACAATTTGTTGAAACTGCCAAGGATACATTGACGGGTAGCGGAAACAACTCAAAGATATTATTCCTTGTAAAGAATGGAGACGATAGTAATGGTGCTGATGTTCAGATTCTTTCAAACAAGGAGGATGGTGATTTCTTGGATTTGCAGAAATTATGCGACCAAAACATCATTACTTCACACAGGTGGCAGCCTGCACTAAGTGGTATTGTTTCATCAGGAAAGATGAACAACACAGGTTCGGAGATACGAATTGCTTATGAATTAGCGATGTCAACCGTGATTAAGGATACTACTAACATCCTTCTTGAGCCAATCAAGAGAATCATTAACAAGGAGTTAGGTGTTGATACGAGTGATTTAAGGGTTGTTTACGAACCACCTATCTCATTCTTATCAGATATTGACCCTAAACAAGTCTTGACTATTAACGAGCAGAGAGCTATGTTAGATAAAGATTTAGGAATGTTAGACGATGGTAATATGTTGTTATCTGACAGACAATCAATTAAAGTAGAAAAAACAGAAACTATAACAAAGAACTAAAATGGCAAATGTAAGACAATACAATACACTTGTAACAGCTTCTGAGGTTATTACTAACTCGTTTACTAATCAAGCAACAGACACAGCTATTATTAGCGACAACATAATTACAATATCAGAGTTGGCACACCTTAAGCCTGAACTTGGATTGGATTTCTACGAGGAATTAAAATCTCAGGCACACGGAGGTACATTAACTGCTGATAATACGACACTTATGAACGACTACCTAAAGCCTTGCTTGTGTTGGTTTGTTCGTTTTGAAGTGTTAAATGAAATACAGTACCAGACATCTTCTTCAGGGCTTATGACAAACATTGATGAGTTTAGCACTCCTGTATCACCAGATGTGTTCAATCAGATGAAGCAAGATACATATAGAAAGGCTAAAATACTTTTAGATGATATGGTAGCATACATCACCCACGCTGACCAATCAGGAAAATACACTTTGTATGGCACAGATGGAGATAGCTCTATGCCTGATACAGATAATGCAACTAAATTAGGTGGTATAATCTTTTATTAATAGAAAAAATGGCAACAACAATAACACCCACAAATTTAACCGTAACCCTTTCGGAGAATGTGGTTTTGAACGGGAGAAACCTCGGAACAATAAATACATTAACCATATCTAATATCTCGGAGGTATTTACTAGAATAGTTCAATGTATCAATAGTCAGACAACAACTATTGCAACATTCAATGGTAATGCTTTTGGTTCAGATAACGCAATAGATTTAGAGGATGCTAAATACATTAGAGTAACAAACCTTGATGATACTAACGCTGTTGAATTAGCGATAGTCGGGGCTGCAACTCTTTACCAAGTTAGGTTAAACGCAGGAGAGTCTCATATTTTAGGCGCACCTGACGACTTGATGTTAGCTGAGGCAGACACATCTCCTAGCTTTGGAACTATGGCAGATGTAGCAAGTATTCAGGTAAACCCTGCGGGGAACGATGTAGATGTAGAAATTTTTGTAGCAGGAGTATAGTATGGCAGCAAACGAACATAGTGCTTTAGCTAACGACCAACTGCACAATCCAAAGGATTTTGGTACGGCTGTTAATAACTCAATGCTATCTAAGGATGGTAGTGGTAACTTAACTTGGTCAGCATCTCCTGCTATACAAAGCCATAGTTTTGGGGGGTATCACAGCTCTAGTGGTGCTGTTGGGAATTATTACGGGAAGGCTTTTTCTGCCGACCATCATAATTTCTCCTCTCAGGTTGACCCTTTGGATGCCACTAATAATGCTATAAATTGGGGTATGAAATGGGCGCATATGAGTTCAGAGTTCATTTTCCCGTCAGCAGGAACTGTAACGGGGTGGAAAATTATGTACGGAGGAACTGCTAGTGCGGATTGGGATTTTGAGATTTGGAAGCACTCTGTAGCAGATGACACTGGTGCTAATGTAGATTTAGTGAAGCTAGGAGCTACTTGTGATTGCACTAATAGTTCTAGTGGTAGCAAGTTTGTAAAGATAACAGATATGGCTCTAACAGGCACATTAACTTTTGATGCAGGAGATATAATCATTGTAACAATCAGAAAGCAAACATCAGGAAGTAAGTCAATATGGTTTAACTCAACACTAAGTGTTAGATACGATATATAATCTATTATGGCAACAGCAGCCCAAGAAATAGCGTTAATGAAACAAAGAATGGAGTCCTTTGAGGATAAGATAGATGCACTAGATGGTAAAATAGATGCGTTAACAAAATCCCTTTTAGACCCTGATGATGGGTTTGTTGCTAGAGTTAATAAAAACACCTCATTCAGAAGGTCTTATAATGAGAATATGCCTATGTATAATGGTATTATTGAAGAGTTTAAGGAATTGCAGCGTTGGAAGAGTGTTGTATCTAAGGCTTTATGGACTATATACGCTGTTGTTGTTGCGGCAATAGCTAAACTATTTTTTACCTAATGGCTAGGAGATTAATAGCGCAGAAAGTAAGCAATCAAAAGAAGAGGCGTAAAGGGGTTCACTCAAAGAACGCATCTAAAGGTAGAAAGGGTTGGAAGAAGTTAAGTAGAGGTCAAGGAAAATGATTCAAAAGGATTTAACATTATCGGTTGGGAACATCATTTGGGTTTGTGGTCTTATATTCTCAATGGGAATCGCATATTCGCAAATAGGGCAGCTCAATGAGGATATACTCGTTTTAGAGCAGCGACTAGAAAAGAAGATAAAGATAATTAACGAATGTGGGGACAGAATTGTCGAGCTAGAGAAGGACTTAGCCACATTTAAAGGGTGTAAGCACCATAAATAAATAAATTATGACACTAGATTGGTTTCAGATTGATGAGTTTGATAGTCCAGATGTTGAGGGTAGTGGTCGGCTAATGGATGCCGACTTTTTAATTGCCCTTAATTCGGCTAGAAATTTTGCAAAAATACCTTTTAAAATTAACTCAGGATACAGAACAAAGGAGTGGAATCAGCGTTGCGGTGGTCGAGTAGGAAGTAGCCATCTCAAAGGTGTCGCAGCAGACATCCACTGTAATAATTCTGCCAATAGAATCATTATTGTGAAATCTTTAATCAATGCAGGCTTCAAGAGGATTGGAATAGCTAAGTCCTTCATACATTGCGACTTAGATAATGACAAGCCTGATGCTATATGGTTATATTAATGTTTTGCCAATTCTTACATATAATGTGGTGGTTGTCAATTTCGTTAAGTATGTTTGAGTTTATTAAAGGTCGTAGGAGGCTCGCAGAGGTGTCTAAGATTAATTCTAAGGCACTTTTACATAAAATAGGTACTAAGAGACCAAAAGGCTCTAAAAGCTCTTAAAACGCTTCTATGAGCTTTAACAAAAATGTTAAGGTACTTTAACAAAAATGTTAAACCGTTTTAACAAAAATGTTAAACCCCTCTACTATATATATATAAATACAGTAATAAATAAAAAGTAAACCAAAATGAGTATATTTGCCAAATTATTTACAGGAGGAGCTAAACAGCTTGTGTCTGAGGTTAAGGATGCTGTTGATGAGTTCCACTTCTCTGGCGAGGAGAAGGCTGAGTTAAGTCGTAAGTTTGAAGAGTTAATCCTTAAACACGAGGCAGAAATCCAAAAAGAAGTAACTTCTCGTTGGCAGGCAGATATGTCAAGCGATGATATTGTGTCTAAGAGAGTGCGCCCTGCTGCGTTAGCGTTCCTTACGGTAGCTTTTGTGGTAATATCTTGCTTTGATGGTAACATTGGAGGATTTCAAATATCATCTAAGTACAACAGCGTTTATGAGAGTTTACTCCTAATGGCTTATGGTGCTTACTTCGTAGGCAAGGATGCGAGGAGGAGTGTTGAATCTGTGGTAAACTACAAAAAATCAAAAAATAAAGAATAAATGTGGTTGGTAAGGTTTTTTGCCTTATGTTTGCAATGTAAACAAAACCACACAGTTTACTTTTTTCATAGATTGAATTTTTTAGTTAGTTACAAAGGGGGTCTTAAACGAGACCTCTTTTGTTTTATAAGGTTTTTTTGTGTATGTTTGCACTAACCAAAACTTTAAACTATGAGTCAAGAAGAGTATAGACCTAGATTATCTAAAGAGGAATTTGAAATCATTAAAGCCCTGCGAAAAGGGGAGAATGGTTCGGTAACAAAGAAGGTTGTTAGAGCCAACAAGTTCACTAAAAGTGGCATACACATCGTCTCAGGATGTCATCACGTGCCTGCTCACAACAAACACTTGTTTAATGGGATGTTAGAGCTTTGTAAAGACCTAGAGGATGATTTAGTAGGCTTCCATCTTATTGGAGACTTTATGGATATGGCATCCATCTCAAGACATTCTGCGGGAATGTTTAGCAACTTAACTCTTACTCAAGAATACAAGGAGGGAAATAAAGCCCTTGACCTCATTGATGAGGCAGTGAATGAAACTGCTGACAAAACATATATTTGGGGAAACCACGAGGATTGGTACAATCAGCACCTCTCAAAGATTGATAATGCTAAGTTGGGTCGTGGTGTCATCAAGAGTCCAACAGAGGCTCTTAATTTAGCTGAGAGAGGCTACCACGTATTTGAAGATTGGAAAGAGGATACTGTAACTATTGGGCAGCACTTAGACCTTATGCACGGAACATACTGCAATGTGCATACTGCCAAGAAGCACATAGATGTGTTTAGAAAGTCTGTTATGTTTGCTCACACCCACAGGGTTCAGAACTACATTGAGGGCGATGTAGCGGGCTTTAACATAGGTACAATGGCTGATATTAAGTCTCCTGCCTTTGGATACGCCTCAAGAGCGATGAAGTCTAAGTGGAACAATGGATTTAACATAGTTCACATTGATGAGAATGGCAGGTTCTTTGCCACTCAGATTGTAGCGTTTGATGATGCTTTCTACTACCGAGGAAAGAGGTATGGTCGTAAGGCTTAACCTTATTTAGACTCGTTCTAAATTACGCACTTTATTAAAAGTTTTTTACAAAAGATTTGATTTAATCAATTTTATTATTGTATATTTGCTGAGCAATAAGCAACTAACTAAACAATAATAATTATGGAAAAGAATCAATTTGAATCGTTAAGCAGTGTTTATGATAACACTAAGCATTTAGTAGAAACAGTAAAGGTGGGGGATGTGATGTATTCCATAGGAGCTAAGGAGTTATTGTTAAATAAGTTTATCCAAGATTTAGAGGTGAATATAGCCAACACTACTTCTGTTAATATGAAGGAGTGGTATCAGGGTAAGATAGAGGCGTACAAGATGGGTTTAGAGATTTTGGGCGATTTAGCTTCTAGTGTTAAAAATTGTAAGTAATAACCTAATTAAAGAGATATGTCAGAAGTAAAATCAGAAACGAGAAAAGAAGTCCTTAGACGATTATTTAAGGCGAACAACTTAGTGCAAGAGGATGTTTACAAGCATCAGCACTACACAATCATCACTAGGGCAGGTATCGACAAGATACAAGCAAATGTGAACATTAGGATAATTTACGATGTTATCAAATGCGAAAGGGACTTTGCTGTTGTGAAGGCGACAGGATGGTTAGACGACAATAGTATTGAAACATTTGGCTCTGCATTGAAAGGGGCGGGATTTAAGGATGGCAACTGCAACACTTGGTATGTGATGGAGATGGCTGAAAAGAGAGCAATGTCAAGAGCTGTATTGAAGTTAGCAGGGTTTTATGAGCTTGGAGTATTTGGCGAGGATGAGTCTGAGGCTTTCAAAAAGAAGTCTTAGTATTGGAGGATTTTGATTGGATAGACAGCTTGTTGGAAGATGAACCTATTTCGGTTTACCAAATAAGTGCGATAGAGGGGCTTCTAAAGACTTGTGTCTATCCAGAGCAGGTGAAGGTTGATATTGAGAATAATATGCTTAGTATGAGTTATCAGGAGGCTAATGATGTTATTTACGACCTAAGAGAGAATAATATCCCTAAAGACCCTGCTGAGCAATTTAAAAGAATGTTTAAATAGTAATTATGGCAATTCATAAACACATATTGACAAAAGAGGGTGCAATCTTAGCAATCACAAGAAAGCAGGTTGGTGTCATTAGACAACGCTCTGCAAAGAACTTTATCAGAAAGAGCTTCTTAGATTTATATGCTGATGCGGATGATGATAAAATCAAGGAGGCATACTTTAATGAGTTTGGGGTTGAGTTAGAAATCTTTAAAGAGAAGGGTAATGGATGATGGATATAAAGGTTCTGACTACTCTGGGCATCCTTGGCTTGCTGTTGGGCTAACACATAAAGAGAGGAAAGAGGTGTATGCAAAGCACCACGATGGAGATGAAAGGTATTGGAAGCACCCTGATGATTACAGGAATAAAGCTCCAGAGGACAAGATTCGCTACAACACAAGGTTTAGGGCAATCAATGAGTTTGAGGAGATGCTTACCTGCCACGGAATAACGAGGTATAGATTTGGTCAGATAGTCGGAATACACGGAGCAACCATTAAGAAGTACCTCACCGATACCACGCAACTAAGGGTGTCTCATATAGAGAAGTTAGCTGCCTTTATGGGTGTAGAGGCACAATCAATTTTTAAATTAATAAACGAAGATTACGCCAGAGTGCTTCACGAGAGAGGTGAATATGAGAAATACTGGCTAGGAGTAACTAAAACAGAAGATGATAATGGATTTGAATAGTATTTTAGAAAGGGTGTGTAGTGCGTTAGACGTGGATATTGAAGCGGTGAAAGGTAATAACAGGACTAGCGACCTAGTGAACGCAAGGAGGAATTACATCCACCTATCAAGAAAGCATACGAATAAAAACTTAGGGGAGATTTCCAAGGTGCTTTACAGGACACACGCTATGTCTTTGCATCACGATAGAAAACATAGAGAGCTTTTGGATGTGGATAAGAAGTATGCTAGGGATTCATTCTGGTTAGAGAGTGTTGTTATTCCAAACATTGTAGATACGCCTATTAATGAGGAGAATGTTGTAGATAAAATGATGGTTAGAAACTCCTATCTTCAAGCGGAACTGCTAAGGATAAAACACGAATTAGAAATATCAAAATTAAAAATAAAACGATTAACATTAAATAATTAAATTATGGCAGAAGCTAAAGTATTTGCAGATGGGTTTTTCTTAAAACCGAAAAAAGAGAACACACCTGATTGGGTGATTGGTAAAATGAGTGTAAAGGTTGAGGAGGCTATCGCCTTCCTTAAAGCAAACGATAAGAAGGGGTGGGTAAACCTAGACCTTTTATCTGCCCAAAGTGGTAAGCCTTATGTAGCCTTAGACACATTTGAACCTAAACCACAAGGGGATAAGCCTAAAGCAGCACCAGTTGTGCAAGACTCCGAGGATGATGACTTACCTTTTTAATCTGTTTAACATCTGTCCAGTGTGTAAGGAGGAGAAACCCTCCTCGCACCCTGACGGTGTTTGCGAGAAGTGTGATGAATTACCATTTTAACAATAGACTAATAATGTGATTGATAAACTAATTAAGCAATTTGACTGCGAACTAACTAACTTAACTAAGATTATGAAAAAAGATGAACAAAGATTGTTAGGGCTTGTGAACGATAAGTACGGGCTGGGATTAAAAGAGAACGACCTGCCTTATGCAAGGTTTGACGCTTATGCAAAAGGTATGGTGGCTGAACTAAAGTGTAGGGATAAGCACTATAATGATACCTTGATAGAGTTTAGCAAATTCTCATTCAACATTAAATACTCAGAATTGGCAAAATGTAAGTTCTATTACATCGTATCTATGCCGAAACCAAATAATTTAGAGCATATATACCTGTTTGATGTGTCGGGATTAGCCGTTTCAGGCTACGATTTTAAGTGGGAGTGGAAGGAAATGCCACTCAATACAGAGTTCGGCTCATCTAGTAAAGGAAAAAAGTTAGTAGGATATTTGGATATATCGCAGGCAATAGGTACATTTGTCGTGAACAATAACTAAAACAAACAATAACTAAAACTAAAACAATGAATTTAACAAATTACACAAAAACGGAACTACAAACGGTGTTGTCTCAAGTTAGTGAGATGCTAGTAATACAAGTTTGTAACAGCTTTAATTTATCGCATAATGAATTAAAGGAACTAAAAAATCAAATTTTAATAGAACTTAAAAAAAGATAATAACTAAAAAACCCCATCGCCCCACGCTGCAATAAACGTGGGGGTTTGGTGGTATAAAACAAACATTAACTAAAACAAAAGACAATGAAATTAACAACAGAACAAAAAAACGCTTTAAAGAATGGCGAACAGAAAACAAACATATTGAAATTAACAGACGAAGAATTAGATTTATTACTATACAAATTAGTACAATCAACTAAAGACGAAAATTTAGAAAACCCTAAAATGTTGGTATGCAAAGTGTATCACAAACTTTACGATACTTTGAAAGAGGGTGAACGAAGCTAATGACGTGGTATAAAACAAACAGTAACTAAAACTAAAAACTACTAATTATGAAAAGAAACTTTAGAGGAGTTTGGATTCCAAGAGATGTTTACACATCCAAAGAACTATCTTGGTCAGAGAAAATCTTACTCGTAGAGATTGACAGCTTATCAAATAATGGCGAGTGTAACGCTTCCAACGGCTACTTTGCTGACTTCTTAGGCATTACAGAGCAATCTGTATCACGTTCAATAGGCAAGCTAAGAGATTTAGGCTACGTTGACAAGTATGTGTATAAGCGAGGAAGAAGGGTTTTAGGCACACCAACACTAAAAGGTAAAGAAAGTCCTGCAAAAGCTCCTAAAATAGACGATAGAGGGCGTTTTGAGGCGTTCTGGGGGCTTTACAATAAGAAGGTGGGTAAGTCGGTAGCTAAATCGTCTTGGGATAAGATGAGCGACCAAGAAAGAGACCTTGCCTTACAGAATGTGTCTAAGTATGTTGTCTCCACTCCTGAGCTAAAGTATAGAAAGCACGCAGCTACTTGGCTTAATCAAAGAGGATGGGAGGATGAGTACGATGGTAGTGGTGGTAAAGGAATCCAATCTGGTAACAATAAAGGGATGATACTATGATGTTGGAGAAGTATGGTATCAACCTGAAGGGGCGCAGTAAAGGTCAAACGAAAGTGAAATGCCCCAAATGTTCTCAAGACCGAAAGAAGAAGTCAGACCCTTGTTTATCTGTTAACATAGATGAGGGAGTATGGAACTGCCATAACTGTGGATGGAGTGGGAACACAATAGAGAAGTCGTTATATCAAAGTAGAGTGTACATAAAGCCAAAACCATTAGAAATGAGTAATTTATCAGAAAATGTAGTAAAGTGGTTTGCCTCAAGAGGAATATCGGAGGAGACTTTAATAGCGAATAGGGTTTCAGAAGGTAAAGAGTGGATGCCGCAAACAGGAAAAGAGGAGAACGCAATACATTTCAATTATTTCAAGAGTGATGAGTTGATAAATGTTAAGTATAGAGACGGAGCTAAAAACTTCAAGATGGTGAAGGATGCAGAGAAGATTCTCTATGGCTTGGATGATATTGTAGATGATGCAATACTTGTTATTGTTGAAGGTGAGATGGATAAGCTCTCTTATTGGGAGTCAGGTATCACCAACTGCGTATCTGTTCCTAATGGCGGTTCTGGTAGAGACTTAGAGTACCTTAAAGATATTCCTGATAGTGTAACGGAGATTTACTTAGCTGTTGATTCTGATGAAGTGGGTCGCTCACTTGAGAAGGAGCTTGGTAGAAGGTTGGGGTATGACAGGTGTTTGAGGGTTAGATTCCCTGATGGCTTGAAGGATGCTAACGATGTCCTGATGGAGCTTGGTAAAGATGCTCTCCTTGACTCTTTGGTTAACGCTCAGCACTTTCCTTTAGAGGGTGTTATTAATGTGGATGCCATTGATACAGATATTGATGACTTATACGATACGGGGTTGCAAAGGGGCGCAACAGTAGGTCATCCTACATTTGATACACTGTTCAGCTTTGTTCCCTCTCAGCTAACTGTCGTTACGGGAGTTCCTACTCACGGTAAGAGTAACTTCTTAGAGCATTTGTGTATGAAACTGTCAGTGAATAACGGTTGGAAGTTCGGTGTATTCTCACCAGAGCATTATCCTTTGCAATTACACTTTTCAGTATTAGCAGAGAAATATACAGGAAAGAGCTTTAGAAAGGATACTCAGTTTGAACGTATGACTAAGACGGAGCTAGGTGATGCTAAGAGCTTTATTAAGAGGCACTACCACTTCATCCGACCTGATGGCGATGTGTTCACTATTGATGGTATCCTTAATAGCGCAAGACAACTTATACAGAGGTATGGTATCAACGCATTGATTATAGACCCTTACAACAAGATTAGTGCTGATATGAAGGGGAAGTCGGAGACTCAGTACATTAATGAGTTCCTGACCAAGCTAACTATCTTCAAGCAGAAGTACAACATCCACATCTTCCTTGTGGCTCACCCACGAAAGATGAGTAAGACTGATGTTGGTATCTACGAAGTTCCAACATTGTACGACATCGCAGGGTCTGCCAATTTCTATAATCAAGTGGATAATGGTATTACTGTTTATAGAGATTTCACTAACGATACAACACAAGTGTACGTTCAGAAGGTTAAATTCCGACACATTGGACAGATAGGATACGCTGATTTCAAGTACAATTTACAGAATGGCAGGTATCACGAGATGGTGCAACACCCTGACAATGAGTGTTATAAGGAGAGTCAAGCAACTTTATACGATTAATGTTGTGTTTTATAATTTAATTTTATATCTTTGGTAACAGAAAACAACTAACTAAATAAATAGAAATTATGTCAAAAAAAGATTACAATTACAAAAGCATTATTCACCACCCAAAGGGAGGGTATGATTTACACGAGAAAGAAATGATAATACCTAAAGTTATCACTGAAGATTACTCTTGGGAGATGGTAACAGGAATGAAGTATATTCCAGAGAAGAGTGAGATTAAAGTAAGCGATGCGATGTTTCGCTCTGGTACGGACAAGGTAAGAGTGTCCGACAATGGGTAAGGGGTTGTGTTCACTCATAGATAGAGAGGAGCTTATTAAGTTTGCAACAGACCCTCTTGTGTTGGATGCGTTAGAAGATTGGTTATATTGTACTGAGGCATTTGGACATTACGGGGAAGGACAAGAAAGGATTACTAACTATATTAAAAACATTGAATTATGGAAACTATACTTATCACAGCAGTCTTGTTCTGGAACTTCTTGCAAATGTTCCAAATCAAACACTTGCGAAAAGATGTAGAGTGGAATGAGAGATTTCAAGAATTTCAAGCAATAGAACTACAAAGGTTAAAGAATGAGATACACTGCGACTATCAAAGGAAACACACCAAGTAAGAGTAACTGCTATCGTATAGGCAGGGCAGGTAACAGGTGTATGATGTATAAAGGGAAAGACCTTAAATGTTATGAGGAGGCGTTCCAAAGCCAACTACCACAAGAGATGAGGGGGTTGATGATTAGCACAGACTTTATGTTAAGCGTTGATGTTTACTACCCGACTCTGAAAAGCGACTTAGACAACTCATTAAAAGTTATACTTGATTGCTTACAGAGTGCAGGGATGATTAAGAATGACAATAAGTGTCTCAGGATTGAGGCGAATAAGTTTAAAGATAAGGAGAATCCGAGAATAGAATTTGAATTAATAGTATTATAATGGCAAAGAGAAAAACACCAAAGAAAGCTAAACCTGTCAATATGGAGGTTGAGATGTCAGAAGAAAAAGTAAAGCAGGTTGCAGAACAAGTAGAACCCATCATTGATAGGGCGGTAGCGAAGATTATATTGGCAACATTTGATGAACTCGTTGAGGAACACGAGGGGGACAGAGAAACTGCTGTGATGGAGTTAATTGATATGGGAGAAAAAATAATGAATAGCTAATGGGAACAGGAATGGAATTTGTAGGATGCCAATGTAACGAGGTTTACACTTGTGATGAGTGTAGTCAGTCTAAGAAGAAGATAAATAACCTTAAAGCTGTTGGCAATTTCGAGAAGTCGCTAACCATTGTTTTAGACGATTTAAAGGAACTTCTGTTGTCAAAGAACAGAAAGTATGGCAACAGTATGTTCGAGCCTTCAGGAGTATTCTTTAAAGGCGACAGGTTAGCTGCCATTAACTCAAGGATTGATGATAAGTTGGCAAGGAAGAAGTCTGACCAAGACGATGAAGATGAAGATATTGATATGGATTTGATGGGCTACTTAGTAGCTAGAATAATAATTAATAAAGGATTAATGTAATGGGAGTAAATAGATTAGAAAGAAAAGACAGAAGAGGAGGGGGCTACTCAAGAAGAAAGTTCACCTCAGAAGAAGCTAACAAGATTAGAGATGAATATCTCAAAGGAGAGATTAGCCAAAGTGGATTAGCAAAGAAATATGGCACATCGCAACCACTTATAAATCAGTTGATTAGTGGTAAAACTTATAAGGATTAAAAAAAACACCATCAGCTATTGTTTATTTAAAAAATAGTTGTATGTTTGTACCAAGAGAGAGGGACACCCTAGGGGATAGGGGGGCATAGGGGGTATAGGGGAGGGGGGTACTAACAATTAAAAATTATATTATGTGCAGAGTTTACGGAAATATTTACAGCGATGATGACCACAGAGAGAACTGTGGAGACAACACAATCAGTAAAGCAGACCTAACTACTTGGTTAGAAGGTAAGGGTGCTACTGTTGACCAAGTGAGCTATGGCGATGGACACTACTGCATTAGCTTTGAGTATGATGACTACGACAGATACATCGAGATAAAGGATGAGGACATTAAAGAGTATTCCTTCGAGGATATTGTAGAGGAGGCAGATATGTGGAGCTGCTGTGGTGATGTGCTAGACCAAGATACAATGAGATGTCCAAGTTGTAAAGAAAATAATTAAGATTTAGTTTTTCATTTTTTTAGTTTTGAAAATTTCCTAGAATTTATTTCTGGGATTTTTTCGTTAGTGAAACTGCTATGAAACTGCCCTGAAACTGCTATGAAACTGCTATGAAACTGCTAGGGATGCCCCTATAAGGATGGGGTCAAATCCTTATTTAGAATGGTTCTAAATTAGTATATTTATTTGCTTTTGTCGTTTTTTTATATTATAGGTGCTTATTTAGAATGATTATAAATTACTACAAAAATTTGCTTTTGTCGTTTCTTTTGTTTATTGGCGTGGGCGTGTACCTTTATTTATTGCCGTTCCTTATTTAGAATGATTATAAACTACACTTGTAACATTCTGTTTTTCAGTTAGTTACAAAATACTTTTATTTTCTTTGTCTGTTTTTGTTGTGGGTGTGCTTTTTTGTTTATATGTTTGTGCCAACAAAAGAAACAAATTAACTAACTAAAACTAAATTAAGATGGAAAATTTACCAGTAACACTAGAGAAAATTCAAAGCATTGTTAAAACCAATAGAGGTGCAAAACCCACTATTGAGGTGGATTTTAAAGAAGATAGAGTCTTTATTGTAGATGCTTGTTCAGGATTCCTAAAACATCTATATAACTCAGATGAGAGTCTTGTGGCTCATTTCCACGATGGTAAAATAGAAATTGAATTTTTTAAAAGGTAGTATTAATAAGGGGGCTGAAATACGCCCCCAAAAACTAGAAAAAATTAAGATTATGAAGGCAAGCGAACGACTAGAAACAACTTTAGCGAATATCGAAATACAAAGACAGATTTTACATTTTGATATTGACGATTTAAACGAGGTTTTGGAAAAGGTTAAAAAGTTAGAAAAGGAAAACGAAAACCTAAAATCTAGGGTTTTGAACCTTAAATTTGGCTCAGATATTAAAAACTTTTAATAAACTAAAAACTAGAAATTATGGATTTTATCGAAAATGTAAAAAGATTAGAGGCGCAACAAAAGGAGCAAGAGCGCACAAGAGAACAAGTAAAAAATTTACTCCTTTGCCTGGGTTTCGTGGTTCTCGTTAGTCTATCGGCTGTACTTGAGGAGCTTTTAAATTTAAGTATCTAATTAAAAAATTGAATAAGATGAAGAAATATTTTATAGAGATAGTAGAGTACCCTGATGGGGAGGATGGTTTTGCCGATTGTATACCTTACAAAAACTACGATGATAAAAAAGTAGCATTAAAAGATTTTGACACTTTAGTAGAAGTAAATCGGGATAATGATACGTTGATTAACTTGTATGAGTTGGATGTTGATAGTGACATTGATGATTTAATTAAACAAAAATAAGATAGATATGAAACGAGAAAACAAAATAGCTTTAAACATAAGGCTAGAGAATAACACGCAAAGCGTTGAAAATATTATTGACAGGCTATTCGATAGCGGACTAATTAATCAAGTTTATAACTTTAAAGTAATTACAGGGCGTTACAAAGGTAAGGCGGAAAATACATTGGTAATTGATGCAATAACCTCTAAAGGGCTTGTTTTTTGTGTTGATATGGTGCAAAGGCTTTGCAATGTATTCGAACAAGAGTGCATTGCGGCAAAGGTTGACAATAACGACTTGTTAATTTATGCGGCAAACTATCAAGGTGAAAAGCTGAAATTTGATAAAGATTATTTTTTAACCATTAAAAAGTAAGATAATGAAAAAGCAAAGTAAATACCAGTTAAACAAAATAGGTAGAAATTTAGATTTCTTCTTTAACCTAGCGACAAAAAAAGAGATAAACGAGGGTAAACAGTGGTACAAAAAAGCAAATTTATTTTGTAATGATGTATCAACGCAATACAATTGCAGCCCTTTTGTAGTGGCTCAAGTTGTTTCAGCTTTGTCACCCCGCAATAAGTGGGCGCAAAATTTAAAGGATGCAAAAAAAGTATTTCAAGCGGTTAAGGAGGGCAAGCAGCCCGAGGAAATAAAGGTATGCACTTTTAATAAAAATAAATTCAAAGCTTTTCAAATCGCTAAAGGGCTGCAGCAAATTAGCCCAGACAGTAAAAAAACGTACAACTTTTGTAAAAATATTGCCTATTTATGTGGCGAAAGTTTAACGGTTGATATATGGCACTTGAGGGCGTGTTTAAAGCAGTTTAAGAGCATTTCAAGTGCTCAGATAGGTAAACTAGCGTATGAGCAAATTAAAAGCCTTACAATTAAAAAAGCGAATAAATTAGGGTTGACGGGCTTTGAGTACCAAGCTATTTTGTGGGTGACAGTTCAAAACAATATTAATAAACTAAAATAGAGCAAAGATGGAAAA
>Ga0080013_1001284_pt1 | contig 33780 bp, 35 predicted proteins | sample ETNvirenome_6_85_FD_69236 | JGI IMG/M metagenome (GOLD analysis project Ga0080013, IMG submission 69236) | Marine viral communities from the Pacific Ocean - ETNP_6_85 (SPADES assembly) (version 2) | ecosystem: Environmental > Aquatic > Marine > Oceanic | place: Pacific Ocean | collected 2013-06-19
TGCGGCTTCCAGAACCACCGCTTACCGTTGCCTTTTGATTGCAGCGCAACCTGCTTCTGCTTCATCTTTTTCAAATCTAATGCCATTTTATTTTCTCCTTAAAAATTATAGGCTGGGTGGTTTCCCCAGCCCGCACTATAAGTATACCTCATTCTGAGCTATTGTCAACTATTTTTTCACCCTGAATGAAGTTTGTGTGAGCTTCAATATATGCAAAATTTTCCTCATACGTTGTCTCCGCTATATTATATGATATATCAGTAAATTCATATTGTCCAGCTTTTTTCATCTTTTCGCTAATTTTATTTAATAAATTGATTTCGCCTTTCAGCGTACTTTCATTAAATGCAAAATAAAAATTTTTCTCTCTTATGTTTTCAATGTCGAAGAAGTATTTTTCTTCTTCTTCCTCCATATCGTACAAACCAATTGTTGCGATTCTATTCATTTCTAGCGGATCAGAAACGCTTTTCACTACTGCTTCCGTATTCTTAAAATAATTTAACATATGAACAGAATTTGCGATAGTTGAATTAATTTTGTTGAAATATTCCATAATGGATAAATTATTTAAAATTTTTGACATCTCTAAGTTATTAAACAAAAATATTTTTTTTAAAAGGCCGGATCGCGCAAATTGCTGTAAAATATTAAAAGTAATTTTTTCACGGACTATTGCTTCTTTATTTAATAAATTTTTATCTGGCTGAATGTACAGCACTATAATTTCTAATTGTTTAATCTGCTCTAAAAAGGCCAAAATAGAACCGCTGGTTTTGCCACTGCCTGCGCATATGAAAATAACATCTCCTGTTAATTTACTTAATTTCTTAAATTTTGGAGTTTTCTTTTCCGCTTCTTCCATTGTTTTTGTTTGTGGCAGGGTAAAGCTATTTGGCCCAGAAATATCAACGTCTGCATAATATACATTATATTGTGAATATTTTTCAAACAGCGCAGCTATTTTACAACCGGCGCCAGCAAACCCAATTATGTTCATATTATTTTTTTAAGTTCCCCAAAGTTTTCCCCAGCATGTACCGACACTTTGTATTCGCCGAATTCAGTAGCTTTGAAAGTTTCAATTATATTAGAGATTAAATTTCTATCCTCTTCTGCAAAATCAATAACAACTGAATCGTGAATAATAAAAGCTATGTGTGATTTTTTCCCTTTGAGTAGATTGGCAACCTTAATCATCTGCTTTAAAACCAAATCAGATGTTGTACTTTGAATTAAATAATTCAAAGCGTGAAATTCATCCGCCTCTATCTGCCTATCGAACGGCGTTGTTACTATTTTACCATCCCAATATTTTTCTTTAACACTTGTTTTGTCATAAGCTCTGTTGGCTAAATAATCTTTAGAGTCCGGATTATATAACCAAGCAAAAATACGCTCCTTTGCTTCTTTGCGCGACTGTAGGCCGCGAAATATATTCTTGGCATTCCATTCGTGTATATCTTCTTTTGGTTGTTCTTTGTCACATAGAGCCAAGAGCGTCCTTAGTTCGGCCGCATTATAATCTAATTCTATATAAAGATCGTTGTTCGGCTTTAAAATGTTGCGATATTCTTTCTTCAAGGTCAAAATAGGAAATGTATCCGGTCTCGTTGTCAAACGACCAGTTTTTGTTCCAAATATGTTATAATTAACAAGTTTTTTTGTTTTCTTCATTTTTTTTAAAAAATTACGAGTTGCGAGATTATGTTTAAATTTGTTCAACCTTGTAATGTCAACATTCAACGGCCTATTTTTAATTTTTTCAACCTCGCCAGACAACTTTAAAAGGAAATCATAATTTTTCGGCTTATGGTGATTTTTAATGACATAATTTGTTATCTCACTTTTGACTTTATAAAAATTCAATAAAAAATGTTCCGGCACAAGATCGTAAAAGCAATGCTGATTTAAATCAATTTTTGCTTGCATAAAAGAATTCAAGTACGCTTTTAATTTGTTGCTTGATTGTGCCCATTCATTTTGAAGAAAATCTGGGCAAACATCGCTTAATGTTTTGCCGCCGCAATACAAATATGCATATTCAACATCGCTTGGCGAATCTTTCGTGAATTCCCAAGTGCCAGTTAAATCTTCAATAAATTTATTGTGAATTTTGCCATTACAATAAATTCTTTTGCAATCGCTTTTGTTGTCCAACGCCTGAAAGATCATATTAACTTTTCTTGTTCACTAAGAACCTTATATAAGAATATAAACGAACTTTTCTTAATTGTCAAGGATTTTATATCTTGCAGCGTTTTGTCTCTTGTGATGGGGTTGCCTATAGTAACCTCTGTTAATTGCACCAACTCATCTAATAATTTTTCTTTTTTATCTTGATTGTATAAAAACATTTGTTTATTGGTTTTTTGAAGCTTTTCAAGCTGAATTCTGTTCAATGTTTTATTACACTCATAATTTCTAATTTCTGCATACCAATCAACATATTTTGCCGCTATTTTATCTAAATCTTCAATTTTTGTTAATTCGAAATTATATTCCTGAATTTTTTGTTTTGCGGCTGCAGTCTTTGCTATGCGAAAATTCTTTTGTTCTTTTGTTTCCGTGGCGGTGCCGGCCCACAATGCCATGTCCAATTGTTTTTCAAGTTTCCTTTTTTTCAATTTAATGTCAACCATATTAATTGGCTCAAGATCTTTCATTCTTGGATATATTTGTTTACGCCCGTGCACATATTCAACATAAAACGGATTATCACTAATAAAAGCATTATAAAAAAGCAATAAATTATTAATAAACTCAAAAAGTCGCTCTTTTTTATAAAGAGGCTCATAATAGTATTCGTATAATCTCTTGGTGTTTGCTCCAATGATATTTTTGACGCCGGCTTCAACGCTGGTGATGTACTTGGTGATTTCTTTTGAATTTACATCCGCTATTAATCTCCATGGAATATTCGGATCGATTTTAAAACCATGGCGGCGGGCAACATATGAATATGCTGGAAAATTAGGATCTTCGTAAAATCTAATTTTTTCTTGATCCGAGCTTATGTCTCCATCATGAACGTCAATAACAACGCTGGTGCTATAAATGTTATTGTGAATGCTTTCATTAAATGCAACATATGAAAAAACTGCAGAATTCTCTCTCATATAGTATGAAAGATGTTCATAAAAATCATCTAAATTTTTAATTCTAGAGCTAGTTTCTAATTTTGATAGCGTATAATCATAAAATTCTTTATAAACCTTATTTAGGTGCAAAGAATGAAGTTCTTGTGTGTAATTTTCACTATCTTGTCCCACTTTTGCCTCAATTTTCATCAAAAATGGGCTTTTTCTAGATTTTTTGCGGCTTTTATAATCTTCAACCATGGCGCCAAAAGCTTCACCAACAAACTTAAATACGTATATTGGATTGATGGCGTTTTGCGTATTAAAATTCAAAGCATAATCCGGATCGGCATTCGGATCACACCCAAATTTCTTTTTCATTTCTTCTAAAAACGGAAATCCAGACCGTATATTTACTAATTCCCCGTCAGAAATAATAGAATTACCCCTAAGATCAATTCTATTATATAATGGATATTTATACCACACATCTAGAGCACCCTGCTGGAACTCATTAAAAAGATTTTTATAATTTGTTCTGCCTTTATGCGTCTCGGTCGCAATGGTATTATTGTCCGCTCTTGAAATATACCCAAATTTATTTAAAATTAACAATTTTGTAAGGTCTTCCCTCTGTTCAGCGCCAAAAGGAATTTTTTCTTTCGCGGGTTCGTGAAGATTTGATAAATTAACATACACATCGTCATCTTCAGATTCCACAAAAACTTGTACTGGCTTTTTAACCATGCCGGCTTGGCCGAGCTTATGAACTAAGCTTTTAATAAATTTAGGATCTACCATTTACTATTCGCCCTCCGACAAACCACTAATTCCTGAAGGTGGTGGAGTTTCGGCTCCCTTTTTGGGAGTAAACAACTCAATGCTTTGGCCGGCAGATTGACCTCCTAGGTGCTCCACTGTCGTCTTTGGGCCTTCGCCCGGTTTCCAAGATTTTCCAATAACAACATTAGTGCCTTCGTAAACAGGGGCTACAATAGACATAGGCCCAGACACAGGCTTTCCAGTATTACCATCGAAAACTTGCGCTTCAAAGGGAGCAACACACACGCATTTTCTGAGGTCTAAAACTGTGGGCTCAACGCAAGTCGGCGGATTCTTACAATTACCAGTGCCTTTTTTCGGAGGTTTCTTTTTTTTCTTGGGCGGTGTCGCCTTCTTCTTTGGTGGCTTTAAAGGCGGTGTCGCCTTCTTCTTGGGTGGTTCTTTCTCCTTTTTTTCCGGTGGTTCTGGGCAAGGATCTAATTCCTTTACCTTTATTTTGTAGGTCTTTGAAATGTTTGGAATGCCGATAAGATCATCTACGATATAGTCTGTTATATTGTGTGCAACATACCATGGAATCGGATCCGGCAGTTTTTCAGGGCATTTTTTACCGCCCATCTTATTGCCGGCAAACATGTTCCAACCATGAATCCGCGTAGTATATTGGCCGGGCGCAACAGTATCAGTAACCTTGTCAATTCTATAATAGCCAGTGATACCGGGGTCTTCCTCCTTTGTAATGCCCAAAGGATTGGTTGGTATTACAAAAAAGCCGCCCAAAGCGCTCTGACTACTTACAAATAAATTATTTCCAACCAAACTAGCATCACCCTGATATGCAGCTTTTAGAAACGGCAACGTCTGATCATTGTTTTTTTCCATCATCAGTGCCGTGCGCAGCAATGGCAAATCGCTAGCTGAAAATTTAATTTGTTTTAATAGACCGCGATCTTCGCCAATATGTAAATAATACATTCCAGATTTTTCGTCTTCGTTTCTGTCAAACGTTCTTCCTTCTAGTTTGCGAAGGCCGGGGGGCTGGCCGGCCTCAGTATGACGAACATCAACAGAAGCATGCTGATGATAAAAAACCAAAGGATTCTTAACTTTGCTTCCTTTTTCGGGCTTTTTAATAATTCTTGCTAAAGATTTTAATAAATGGCCATGGCCGGATTCTAGCGATTTGGCGTATAAATCTTTTAAAAGATTTTTTCTATAGCCGCCAGTACTCCAATCTGTAGGTACTGATAAGTCTTCGCGCGTAATTGCGCCAAAATTTGTGCCACCATATTCGCCGGTTGAATAACCACTTAAAATTTCCGGTACCAATTCTTCCGTAATGGCTTTCATAAAATCGCCAAAAGTCCACGTTGTTCTTTGGCTCAAAATAACACTTTTATATAACCATCTTTGAAAAACACCAACTTCAACCAGAATATCACCAATATTAACCCACAGTACTTTACCAGATGCCCTATAGGTAACATTACCCAAACAAGTTACAGGCATTCTCTTTCGCTGTTCCTCATCTGCTGACATATATGCAAAAGCAATAAGTGCGCGCAAGGGAAAGAACAAAAAGTTTCCAAACATTTGATTGCTTTTTGGCTTAACATTTCTACTATTTGTTAGGGCAGCCAGTAAGTTGTTAATAATTTTTTCTTTTTCTTTATCTGGTTTCGAAATCAGCTTGTCTGTTAGTGCTATCTCATCTTTAACTAAATCAGATGGTTTGGTTTTTGGCTCTGCACGTTGTTGATTTAATATATCACTTGATCTATAAACAGATTTTAACTCTTGAAACCCGGTACCGTTTACTTCTAAAATACGCGCATTTAAATGGTGTTCTTCAGAATCGCCACTTTTTTTATTCCTCGCTTGAAATCTAACTTCAAAAAGTTGACGTTGTTTAACTAGGCCCTGTAAAATCCACTTTGCGGCATCACTAGCAACATATCTTCTTAGTTTAGATATTTCTTTACTAAGTTTTTCAAGCTTCTTCTTATCACAGTCAACGACCTCTTTGTCAGGTGGGCACTTAGCAGCAAGAGCATCTTTCTCTTTTTGCTTTTCTTTAAGTTTTTTATGTACAACTTTTGTATATTCATCTAAATCAGAATGAACTAGGTGCCCTATCATTTCCTCGCTTAATACTGCCAAAACATTGTTTTTTTGTGTTTTATTTGCTTCTGCTTTTTCATGCAACCTAGATTCAGGAATTCCTTGATAACTAATTTTTAATTTAATTTCTCCAGTTTGCTCAAAACTAAAATCATGTTTCATCCACCTTACTGAAAAAACTTTTCGCTCTTCCGATCTTAGAATAACTTTAATGTCTTCTGGGAGTATACTGTTATGTTGATTAAAAGCCCAGCCATATTCAATAAAAAGTCTTTCTTTGTCCGAATCAAGCGTTGGATCAATGAGCTTTACATAGTCGCCACGCGAGCCTTTTGTAAAAATAGGCATGCTTCGAAAAACCAACTCAAGATCTAAAAAAAATGAATTAGTCGCCCCAAAAGCGGGATATTGTCTTGTCAACTGCAGTGTTTTAATGCCAGCACCTTCGCCGCGCGCTAATTTAGTGCCTAAAAATTCATTTATATCAGCAAAAGTTTTGAAAACAACATCTCTCGTTTTCCATGAACCAAACGGCGTTTTGTTCTTGATATATATTCTTATATATGGTGTCATCGACGCGATTTGTGCAGGCGTGGCATTTTTCCAAAAACTTATATATCGCTTTTTCCAAATATCACCAGCTACATCACTTAAGCGATCCCATGCAGAAGGGTTGTTTGATAATTTGGGTAAAACTTCTGTTTCTAGATAATTCTTATGTGACGGATGTAAAGAAAATAATTTATTTTTTGTTTCAGAAATAAAGTCTCTACCATAAATCATGCTTCGAATAGCAGCATGACCCGGTGAATATATTTGGCCCAACAGCATATCTGTTAGCCAACCCTGTGGACTTAAGCGGTATGGAAGAAATGTATTTGGCATCTAATAAATTCCGATGGCGTCTAGAACTTCATTAAGGGGCTGCGGTATTTTAATTAAATCACCCATTTTAATGTGTTGCTCAGTTGGTTTTTGATTAAACCAAGCAATAACCCACCAATATTTTGAATCTCCATAATATAAATAAGCCAACTTATAATATCTATCACCAAGAGACCATATATGATTGTTATAGTCAAACTCCATAACTTGCTCAAAAGACGGATAATCAAGATCTTGTGTTTCTAAGTGCTGAAATGTTTTAAGTTCTTTAAACCTAGTAGCATATTCTTTTCTATAATCGTCATCTCTATTAAAAATAACTCTCAAATCTTTATATCTAGAAATGGCCATGGGTGTTCTCCTAAATAATTATAGTGGCTTTTCGCCTGTTATTTCGGCTACTGCCGCGGCAGTGCCTAGCCCCGCCTTTGATCCTAAAAATCCGCCGGGTTGTCCACCGAATCTCTCTTTCGTTCTATATGGATACTGCTGTGAACCAAAAAATTTATTTTCAGCGCTGCCGTCAAAACCAACAGTACTTTCATGAAGAACGGTCATTGTAAAATTAAAACCAATTGCCCTAGGTAAAACAATGCCGCCTGTGTAATTTGAATCCAAGAACACTCCACGCTCGGCAATACCAAAATCTGTACTAAATGATTTTATAAACCCCAGTAAACCCAAAGCAGGATTAGTGTGGTTTACTACCATATTAGCAAACTTTACTCTAATAAGGGGCGAATTATTTAAAATCATGGCACCGGTGCTTTCCTTAAGATAGCTAGGATAAAGATTTTTAATTAAAGTATTTATTTTCTTCATATTTTCATTGGCATCTTCTCGGTTATAGCAGGGAATCATAAGGCCAAAACTAATAGAGCGTGTCGTATTTTTATAAATTGCAATTGGATCTGGTCGGCCAAACACTTCTTCTGATCCCCAGTTCATATTAAAATCATCTTTAAATGAAGTTATATATGCTGGAAATGCTAAACGATTAGTATCAACAAAACGTCCAAAAATATTCGTTCTAGTTGTGGTTGGAAAAGAGAAGAATATATTAGTAAAATCAAGCTGATTCCTAACTTCTGCTTCTCCCGGCTGACATGTATCTATTGAATTGTCTTTTGTAAAAGCAGGACCAAACATTTCAGTCGCTACACTTCCTAATCCACCACCTATAAGATCACTCCATCCCATTTCTATTTCCTCTCTTTAGTTCACTGTTTAAAGGGGCTTTTCCAACTCAGCCTGCATCTGACCCACTCTTTTCATCATCATTCCTTGGAATGTATCAAACCCTGTAAATATATTTGTAAGCTGCGGGCCGATGCTGGCCTTGACTTGAGCAGTCACCGCTGCCCCGATTCGCTCAGCCAACATTCCAACAATCTTGGCCGCGACATTTAAGCCTACGGTAAGAAGATTTTGTTCTAATTTCCTTGCCTCAATAGAAAGCCTAGCTAAATTAACGCCGAGTTTATCTGCCACTGTAACTACTGCCGGGAAATCTACCTTGCTCAAAGCCGCATAAAATTGCCGAGTCGTAGTAGCCAAGCGAGCAGCTTCTGTCTCGCTCCTCGCCCCCATTGCTGCAGGCTGTGCGCCAGCAGCCATTTTTAGTTCTGCTGGCAATGCCATCCCGGGCTTATAAGAAGCCATGGCGCGGACAGTTCTGACCGATGTTCCAAAACCTAGAGATAATTGTTTCATCATCAATCTCTGCTGTTGAGCGCTCATTCCCTTAAGTCGCGGCATTACATCCTGTACAGTTTTTGCCATATATTCCATTCGTTCTGGCCAGTCCATCATTGATGCCTTTACCGCATCAAAACCGCCGCCCAAAGCACTCATTGTAGCATTCAGTTTGGCGCCCATATGTTGAGCGGAATCCATGGTGTCAAATTGGTCCATCATTCCCGTTAGCTGACCAACATCTACGCCCATTCTTCTTGCTCTAGTAGAAAAAAGCATAGTTTGTCGGGTCATTTCGCCAGAGCCAAGAATACCAAGGAATTTTGGAACAGTTTTATTAAACGTGTCAAACGCCTGTGAAAAACTCATTCCCGTATCCGCAGCAAATTTAAGCAAAGTTCGACCGGTTTTGGTTGATTCGTCTCTCGTTTTACCTAAACTGCCCTGCAAAAGGTTTTGCATACTGACCTGTTTTTCGATTCCAATACCCAGCTTATCCCACATTAAAGATTGTCGCGTCATGGCCATTAATGATTTATCAAACCCGGGCGTCAAGCGAGTAGAAAGATTTTCAGAAAGATATTTAGTCTTTTGTGTAACGTCGTCAATGTCAAACCCAAACGAATACATATCCGTGGCTAATTTTGCAACCCTCTTAGATAGGTTGTTGGCGCCATAGTCAGAATCGCGCAGCGCGGCCGTGCTTTTAAACAAAGTTGCTGTTAACTGATCTAGCTGCGTTCTATAACTTTTTGTCGTGTCGATTAGTTCTTGTGTTGTCGACTTGCCGCTGGCATCGGCCGCGGCGGGCGTTGCAGAACGTGCACGCAGAGATGACTTCATCTGCGCCTTCTTAGCTGGTGACAATGATGCATCGCTATCAAGCGCTCTATTTGCCGCGGCAATGTCGGCAGTTGAAGCTCCCGGGGCGGTTGCTCTTAAAAACGCCTTAAATGTTGCGCTCTCTGTAAATTCTGCCATACTATAATTAGATTACATAGCAAAAACTTATTTACTCATTTCGTCCATTGCTTTATTTCTTTCTTCGAAGTGTTTATGCAGCCTTTCGAAATACCAATTTCTTAATTTAATTGGTAAAGAATATATTTCCTGAAACTGCCAATTGCCGTGCAGCTTCATATCAAATATAATACGATATATATCAGTTATATAATCAGATGTCAGGCCAAAAAAAGTCGCCCGTAATAGGCACACCTCCTTTGTTCTCCTGTTCGCAGTGTTCACACTGAAAGCTATAAACAAAATCTAGGTCTGGAACTAATTGGCCGTATCTTTTCTTCAAATAAGCGGAACTGGCAATCGGCATATTCTTAATAAAATTATTGATATTTTGAAAACTGTCGTTTCCGTTAACAGACACAATCATTTGGCGATAACGGTCGGTTACGGGCTCCTCTGGCAAACTATGTTTTGATTTTTGTTCTGCGCGGTCGACTATTTCTTTTTCGTCCTTGCTCGTTAAAAGCTTTAACTCAACGCCCACATTTAATTTTGGCATAGTCAATATAAACGTGCCTTTATCTGTGAATGTAACATCATCATAGTTTGTTATTTTTGGCTCAATCTCGTCCAAGTTAATTGCTAATTCTGTATCTGCAAAACAATTTCCACAATCCACCTTTACTTTGTATTCTTCACCATACGCATTCTTTCTTGCATTTACGACAATAGCATTTTTATCACCCAACAAAAGCGATTCAACGCGGATGCTTCTATCCACCAACAAACTTTCAATAAGCTTGTCAAACACAGTGCCTGCTCTATTATATGCTTCAGAAGACAAAATATCTTCTTGCTTGGTAGTCATATAATAAATTTCTACTTCAGCTTTATTGTAGAGTGGATGAGTTTCTGGATAAAATTTACCACCTGATGGTAAAACAACTAAATCCGTTGGCGGTGTATACGCAAATTGATTTGTGGGTTGTACTGCATTAAAATCATCTTTCATATTTTCCTCTTACTTTGGTCCAAAATATTTTAGCTCAGCCCAGTCATATGAAAGTGAGATACGTATATCAGTCATACCATCTGCGGCATAGGATAATTCACCAAATTTGACTTCCTTTATAAACGCCTGCTTAAGCTCCCATTCTTCGTATGTTTCACCTTCTGGGTTGATTGATCTTATTATAATGGTTCCCAGAGCATTTATTAAGGCGGATTTACTTAAATCTCTATATTGCCCGGGCACAATTTGATCCGGCGGGGCCCAAGCAGCTTTAAGTTTCTGCATAAAGAGGCCGCCAACTGAATTTGCAACATTTGATGAAAATATTTCTTTAACTGTAAAAGAAACATCTTCCCACTTAACATTTGTTGGGTGCTTAAAGTGATAATCAAGCAATCTATATTCTTTAGTTTCAACTCTATAGCCCGGTCTAGTTACACTCTCTATAAAAGCCGCGTGTAAACCATTGATAACCAAGTACCATCGATATTTTTGTTGTACTTGTGTTTGAACTTCATGAAGATTTTTTGAAAGGCCTTCGCCGGGTTTAGTTTCAAAACCCAACCTCGACGCGGCGCGCTTTGTAATATCAAGAACACTCATTATATAATAATTAGTTATTCAACCAATTATTATTGACCGGTCAATTCAAGTTCGGCCCAGTCGTATGTAAGACCTACCTTAATTTGCATAAGCTCTTCGCTGTCGTAGCTGGCATCGTCATAATCAATTGATTTAACCCATGCATTGTGCAGCGTCCATCTTTCAACTTCTATACCATCAGAATCGACTGTTTTAATGACAATATTGCCTAGATTGTCATTAATAAAATTCTTTTTTGAAAGGCTTTTCTTATATCCTTCGTTATCAATAGTCCACTGTGACGGCAATACATAACCGGCTTTTTCAATTATTCTTAACATTTCAAATGCAATATCTGGATCAATCGGATCTACCAAAGTAATTTCAATATCAGTCCAAGTAACTCTGCCCGGGAACTTGAACTGGTGAGCCAAAAAGTGATGCTTCGCCCCCTCTGATACAGTTAGCTTGGGGCGCCCCGCAGTTTTTACTAGCCACGCTGGAACTTCACCCATCGAAAGTATAAATTTATATTTTCTTTTGGGTTCGATATTTGCAGATTGCCACTGCGGCAATGGACCGGGTTTTTTAGGCATTATTTTCTCCTCACTCTCCTGTTAATCCTCAAACGCTGCGCCAGTATTTGTGATAATAAAGTCAACAGCAATAAATTCAATTGCCCGGGCGGGCTTAAGAAATACCTTAGCGTATAAAATATTCTGATCAATTAGATCAGGTGTAGTCGTAGTTTCGTCTAAGACCAACTTGTAGTCAGTCAGGCCAAAGCGCGCTTTAACATCAGCTAAGAATGGATTGGCTCTATTAATGAACCTATCCCAAGTTTCGCGCACATTTGGCTCAAACAGAATGTCTGATGCGATTGCGGATACGCCCTTTTTTACAAAAAGCAGCAATCTTCGAACATTAATTCTATCAAGAGCACTGCGAGTTATTTGTAACGTCTTTTGACCAAAGATTACAATACCTTCATTCGGGAAGGACGCAATTGGGTTAATGTTGGCGTCATAGAGCTTGTCACGGTCCTTTGATGTAAGCTTATCTGTTACGTTAATAACAGGCAGGCCTGCAACACCAGAGGTCAGGCCGCCGCGATTAAACCCAGCAGGGGCAAACCATGGTGCTTTAACTCTATCAGTATATGACATCGCGCCAATTGCAGCAACAGACGGTGGCACAAAAACAAGATTGCCATAAAGCGTATCTCTGATTTGTACCCACGGATAATAAACACAACCATAACTTGAATTAATGGCGCGATCCTTAAGATTATTAACAACTGTAGTTACAGAACCATAGGTTCTACCATCGTTGCCTTCGTGAGACGGCTGGAAGTCACCCTTAAGATCAATGACCGCAAGAGCGTCTGCTCTATCTTCTACTGTCTGTAAAAGGTGATATGTCAGGCCTTCGTGGGTTACACCCGGTACTGCAGCAAGATTATATTCAACAACTTCAGGGTCTTTGATAATATCAATTGCCTCTTTAATCGTATTAAATGTATAATGTGATTTTTCAGTTTTGTCCGCTAACAACGTATTCCTAAAGGGCTCTTTCTCTGTGATATCAAGCCCGTCAGTTCCGCCATAAAACAGCGCAGTGAATGAATCACAGCCCAAATCCAAAATATCTTTGTACGAACTACCAGTACTAAAGTTATTGGTAGCGGCGTAGACGTGCTTGTTGGTGATGCCGGCGTTGTTGACTCTGCTGCCAGAAACATATGTAAAATCATGCACCACGCCAACAGATCCTGTGCGGGCACGAACTTCATCCAAACTAAATGTCCACATATAATTTAAATATGACGCATTGTTCGGCCCGGGAGTATCATACATGGTACCATCTGACAATGGCTTGATGAGATCTTTGATCCCGGGATTAAATACTGGATTGGTTTTAGCTCTACCAGTCCAAGCACCAAAGAAAGCATCTGCCGGATTAGCAAGATTATCTTGTGATGCCGACATTCTTAAAGCAACCGATGGGAAAACAAAGTAAAATCTAGCGCGCTGGCTGACATCAAGGGCCTCTTCATTGATGATCTGACCGGTCAGACCACAGGCACCCGAAATAAACTGCAGGCCTGCATTTTGTGTAATATCCGTGCCGGCGCCGGCTTTGTTGCCGCCGCGGACCATTGCATAGGTGTTTGCAACACTAGAGTGGTGCACATCTCCGGTTCCCGCTTCGGGGCCTGCGCCTTTTTGGAGATATCTCCAATTCTTATATTTAACGGGGCCATACATACCAAAGGGTAGAAATTCTTCATTGGTTGTGCCAGCATCAACGTCTGTATTCATCTCAATGCGGATATACTTCGAACGATTTCTGTACATCCCTTTTTCTACAAGGCGCCTATCGTTATTATCAAACGTTACATATCTATCGCCAATTTGTCTAGCAATATAATCTAAAGAATTCGGATCTAAATTACAATTACTATATCTTTCTAAAACGACCGGTGAACGATCAGTGTCATCAATTCTTCTTACAAGAACGTCGAATTTTCCATATTTGTAAAACTCATTTGTGCTGTAATCAAGGTTTGTAATTGAAACTTTAACATTGTCTTGTACCCAAGCTCCCAAATCTAAACCGTGGAACTTAAACAACTTCTGCATTTTATTGGCGTGGTAGCTACCAGAATTGGCGCCGCCGCCCATATCTTGTGAATAGAACCAACCAGTTGCAGAATTAGTGCTGTCGCCAGAAGCATTTGTTTTTCCCTGTCTAAAGGGCAGCAAGTGACTACTGTGATTACTAGTGCTGTTTGCGGTGTTGTATGGCGCGATGCCCAAAATAACACCAAAATATTTTGGCGATTCAGTAAACCCGGCGTTGATCATAACGTGGTTGGCGCCGGCGCCTACGTCAGTATAGGAACTAGCAGTAAGCTGATAATTAAGGCCGCTGCCAGAATTTTCCATCATAGACAACTCATACTCATATGATTCGCCCAACCAGTATGGAATGCGCGAATTGGTTGAAGTAATAGATTCGTTAGTCAAAGTTGGGTTCGTGTTAAAAACTCTTCTAAGGTGATTTTTATTGCCGGGCGTTAAATTAAAAGTAATTTTTCTACCATAATTTGAACCTGAAACAACAGCATGAAAATTGCCGGCTGCGTCAGAAGCAATAAATTGTGCCTTGGCGCCTGCAATGTTCGGCTGTGTTGACACGCCGCCAGTTATGGCGCCGCCATTCGTTTGTCTTCCGACCAAGCCCATGCTGCCTTGATCAAAGTACCAAACAGCAGCCAAGGTGCCAGTCGTATGAACTTTCGCGCTGACGATGCCATCACTACCAGACATTCTGCCCGGGAAGACCCACAAGCCATACGCGCCGCCGTAGTCAACATTATCTTTCGCTACGGGCGTCCCGGTGGATGACATTCCTAGTTTTTTAGTTGTGTTCCAACCAGCTTCGCCACCAGAAGATTTTGAGGAATGCTCTTTGCCCAATAAACGCACGACGTTGCACGTCGAAGAATTCTTTAGCCAAGCTTGCGCTGCATATGACGCATAAAGTGGAGTTTGTGTGTTTCCTTCTCTCCAAACATCAACACCTTTGCCGCCCGGGAGGGGTTCACCGAACATCTCAACATAATCAGCAAATGAATCAACCCGTACAGGCCTCATTGCGGGGCCGCGCTGAGTGCGGCCAATAATCATTGGGCCAACTTCTCTTGGTTCTCTTGGAAGTTGTGAGTTGTCTATTTCATTTAAAAATATGCCCGGGGAAACGAATTTAAACTTCTTTGCAGCCATGCTGTATAATCTCCTGCTATATCACTAACAGTAAATAGTTATTCAAAAGCCAAAAAACCTTAAGGCTTAAAAGGGTTGGTGTCTTTATGTCTTGGAATATACGGCTCTTGTTCTTTTCCATCTTTGACGCTGTAATCGTTTATATCACCAAGCATAACATGTTCGCGAGGGAAGCGAACCTGCACCTTGTTTTCTCTTATTGTAACTCTTGGCCCGTCTTGGTTTTGGCCGGCGCCAACAATTTGACCTATAACTTTTAATTTAATTGTTGTCTCATATTTTTTTTCGTCTTCTGCTAAATTTGCCAAATTATTTTCAGAATCATATCCGTCTTGTATAAACGCTTCATATGAATGCCCGTCGCGATGGAGCATAAATTGATTAATGCCGCCGGCATACACCATGAATGGTTGCATTAATTCGTTCATTTGTTGCTGATAATCAGTTCGTAAATTTATGTTATATGTAATATCATAATAAGTTGGCATTGGTATAGACATAATTTTATATACAACTTTTTTATTTTCTATTTTTCTTCCAAACTGATCGCGGTTGGGAAAATTAACTTGTTTTACCTCGCCCCTTAATCTGTCGGTTGCAGCAAAATTTCTTGTTCTATCTTGCTGAATTCTTTGCGCAATATAAAATGCGCCGCCTTTATAATCTTCAGAATATTCTTTTTTTGGAAACAAATGCCCGGGTATTGGCCTATTCGAAACTTTTGTTTTTTCAACGGAGGCCCTTTCTATAGTAATTAAAGGAAAGATCAGCGCTTCTGAGTCGTCGCTTCTAATTTCTTTGTTATTTTTCATTTGGAAAGCTCTTTCCGCCGTTAACCAAACAACAGGAACTTTCCGAAAACCATCATTTCTGTGTGCAAAAATATCTAACACTTTATCAACCCACTCAAAAACTGAAGAGTCGATGGTTTCAAAATTCGATGGTTTTAATACTACTTTATTACTTGGCATTAAACTTTCCTTCTCTTGCTCTTATACATTTTGCCGTAATTTCAAATCTGGAATCTATTTGTCCAAATAGTTGTTTTGGCTCATCTAATTGTACAATTTCATAATGCATATCTCCGTACAAAACAAAATCACCAACTCTCACATATAAATCCTGATCTTCTGTTAAGCGCCTTTTGTGGAAATTAACAGTAATTTCTGCACGTCGGTCTACACCAAATTTTCCTGCCTCTGTCTTTATTCCACCCCACTCAACTAATGCATAAACTCTAATTGGTGCTAAAAAAGTTTTCTTAAGAGCTTCGCCGTAAACTTCGTGAAAATCTGAATGCTCTAAACTAACAGGGTAATATAAAACTTGTTGCCCGATGACTCTTTCAATAACTTCGTCATTTATTTGCTTGACCAAGTTTTTTTCTTTTTCACCTAAAAATAAAGGCGGTGGGGGGGCATCTGGTTGTGACCACTTGTCTTTCGGATCTGCCATTCATTTACCCCACATATATTGGCACAGGAATTTTTTCTTGTATCTTAGTGGCGTTTTCAGCAATGCTTGCATCCCGCTCAGCAAGCTTAGCATACGTAAGCTCATCCAATATTGTCTTTAATTCATCTCGTAAAGCATCTTGTTCAGCCTTTGCTTGGCCAAGTAGATCAGATGCATTTAATGTAATATTGTCACCGGGGATTGGTACACCACCAAACTTACCTCTAATTTGTCCTAGCACTTCTTTACATAACGCCAAAGCAAATCTTCTAATCCACTGTTTGCCTATACTATTAATATTTTCATATGGAATATTTGCAAATGGCAAGGTATTCATATTATTAACACCGGCCGCACCATTGCGGCGATCTGATGCCTCATCCCACGGATCTTCTTTTACTGTGAACTTAAACCAGAACTTAAGTGGAAAGAACGGGCCCGGCGTTGGAAATATTCTTAACTTGTTGTTATGTATTTGATAAGAATAATGAGAGATCCTAGTATTGATTGAATCTTCATAATTTATGGCCTGCAATTTATTTTGCCACGTTGGAACAACTTGAAAAGTTGAATCATCTGCGTATTGACCATATGAAGACATATTACCAATTACATTAAGGCCGCCGTAATATGCAAAAAATCTCCACATGGCCCGGGCGGTTTTATAATATACCTCTCTAACTGTGATCTTCTTTTTACCAACTTCCCCATAATAAGGATATCCTGAATTCTCACTATCAATTGAAGCCGAATATACAACTGACTGTAGGTCATAATCTTGCCGGCCGTTAGTAGTAGTAAACGATGCTGAATAAACGTGCTGGTTGCCGTCTAACAGTGCTTCTTGGGCAATACCGTCCCCAGCCCTGCTTGTGTAGCTAAAAGTGAACTGTGGGTACTTTAACGCCACCCCCTCTGGGCCTGTGGATACTTCGCCGTCTTCATTAAAAGAAGCGGTCGTGGCGCCCAATAAATCACCCAATGAATTCTTTGCTTGGTGGATATTAACCAAGTATGAATATTCTAATACTGCTTCTTCATATGCGGCATATACATTGCCTTCTGTTATCTCAATATCTAGTACATCGCCGCCAAGCTTCTTATAAACATATGCAACTTGATCGCTCGCGCCATTAAGAAAATTTATACTATCAGCATAAACTCCATATGGCAGCGCCGCCTTTACGCTATCGTTGTCTCCAGTCGCAGGAAGCACTGACTTGCTTAAAGTGCTAGACGGTGTTAAAGTCGGTTTGGCCATTCACTAATTCCCCCAATACATAGTAATTAGTTGAATGGCTTTAAAAAGAGCTAGCTTACGTGGTTTTAGGCTTGGTTGTTTTTCTTGTCGCTGGTTTTCTTGGCTTTCTGGTGGTAGTTTTTCTTGGCTTTTTAGCTGTTGGTTTTTTAGGGGCTGGCTTCTTTACTGCGGCTTTTTTAGGTTCCGGCTTTTTTACCTCTAGAGCTTCCTTTTTCTTTTCTACAACTTCAGGTTCCTCTGCCTTGGCCCAGCGCTTGGCCCAGACAGCAGAGGCGGGGGCCGGCGCCGTTGGTTCTTCGGGCGTGATACCATATTTTCTACCAAACTTTCTACCAAACTTTTTTAAAAATTTTCTAATTCTTCTTTTCTTGCCCATGGGAACTCCTAGGTTATATTATATTATAGATAGTTTCGATTTTAAAATGAAAATCTCAAAAATTTTACCGGCGGTAATTTTTGGCAGATCAGTGTTTTGAAAGTTCAATAGCAATTTCACTTATGTTTCTCATCTGGTGCCGCCGGTAGCCAATCATCGAATGTTTGCTGGACCGCGAATTGGTTTGGGGTCGTCACCGTGGGCTTGGCCTCTAGAAGTCCTTCAAGAGTTTCACCCATCGAAGTCAGACGCATTAGAATTACCTCTAATGCTTCCCTAGTTAATTCAAGCTGTTGTTCCGCCTGTTCTACTTTTTCTTCAACGGCGAGGTGCCGCTCTAAGATGTTTTCATATCCTTCTTTCATATATCACCTCTTTTCTTTTAGTGTATCATATGTTTTGTGCTTTATAAACAAAAAAGACAGGAATATTCCTGTCTTTTAAGTTTTTCTTGACACGCTATGACTCGATATTTATCAAATATTAAGCCAAATCAATGCGTATTCAGTGTCGACAACACCAGAAGCCATGCATTGGCCCACCGGGTATAATAGAGGGTCACTATTGGCCGCCATAACACCACCAGCGTCGGCATCTGATCTCACCACTCTATGGCCTAATACTACAACAGCCTCACTTGTTAACAGAGGGACAGGGCCGTTTGTTTGGAGCCAACCAAAATAACCGTTTTGCAAGTCAATTACACTTGCGCCGACGACGGCGCCTGATTCGGTCGTCGGGGCGGTAACAACAGCAGTGTACGGATTTTTTACAAGCGATGCTTGTGAGCTATTTTTTACAACGGCCGTTTTGATCGGATCATATGTTGTAATAATAACTGTCGGATCAGCACTGTGATCGTGAGCCGGGTGAGATTTAACTCTCAACATCTGCCCTTCACCTTCTTGGTCATTAATGAACAAATAACCTTCAGCGTACAGATTTGCCGTCAAGTCAGTGTCGCCAGCAGTTTCAATCGATATCGAAGTCGAACCCGCTGCGTGGTCGAAGGTCGCACTGTCTGTGTCTGCATTGGTAATTGTACAGTTTGTGTGATTAGCGACATGAGTCGTCTGCTGTACAAGCTTGCCGGCGGTAATGGCGGCGCCTGTTTGGCAATATCTAAATGTTCTATCGCCATACTCTAATTTTGATCCCAGCGGCCAAAGCTGCGTTGCGCTTTCCGTAAACGGATCTGCCACTGCGGGCTTGCCCGACGAGACAGAGTTTTTGCCAATAATCAGCACTGTGTCTGTCTGCATGGTGGTCGCTTCAGCAGTAGAAGCTGTGCCCCCGGGGTCGCCGGCATGTGTTGGGCCGGATCCACTTGCGTATGTAACATAGTTACGTCGATTACCGGTCGACACCGTTGTTTGGTCGTTAATCAAGGCTTTTATTCTAGCCCAACCTACTCTTTTAGTTCCCATAATATATTCCTCCTATAGAAAATTAGGTCAATTAACAAAAGGCATTTCTCCTTTCTAACTATAAATAAATAGTCCACCACAAAAGAAAACCCCCGCTCCGAAGAGCGGGGGCCGGAATATAATTCCTATTTAGCTAATTTAGCTAGTCGCACCAGCCTCACCCAAGAGACCGCGCACAACAACCAAGCCATACATATCAGGACGCACCATCTTCTTGGCATATCGCGTCATCACGCCCTTGCGGGGCACGAAGTCTTCGACACCGAAGATAGTCGGCGTAACCTGCAGCGGAACATAAGGACTGTAAACATAGCCACTCTCAAGGAAGCTATTGCCCTTACGACCAACCAAAACAATGTTTCTGTGGAAGTAAGGATCGACATAAACGTCCCACTTCTTCGAAACACTGCCGGCCTTGACGGCACCAACAGTACCAGTGTCAGCATCAGCAGTGACGCTAGCACGGAAACCAGAGGTAAACTCTAGAATGTTGGCAACTTCGGGGCCGCAAACAATGAAGTTCGCGCCGCCACGCAAAGTCTTACGATGAATATTAGCAGAAACGTCGTTGATCGTCTCAACAAGCGTCTCATACCACTCGCTAACCGTACCGGTGAAGTCGGGAGCAGCCGAAGATGCACCAATCTCATTACCAGTTTTGCGATTTACGAACAGACCCGGTGAACGCGACCAGTAATACGTAGCCGCAGTTGCACCATTAACCAGATCTTGAAGAATCTCTTGATCAATCTCTAGAGCAATTTGCTCTGAAAGAATCGAGGTCAATTCAACTTCAGCATCGAGGTTGTGATAGGCGTTGAGATCCTGCCCAAGCTCTGGCGACCACTTGGCCTTCAGCTTCTTGGTTTGCGCAGTTACAGCAACACTATCGACCTTGATGTCGATCTCGGGAATGTTAGTTTGACCTAACCCAGTTTCTGCCTGTCCTTGTACATTAGTCGCCAATTCAAGACCCCAAGGGTCAGAACCAATAACTGAACCGATCGCGGTCGATGCACCAAAAGTATCGATACGCGGATATTCGAATATCGGACAATCGTCAACGGCGGTACCGAGAACGGCGCCGGCGGCTACGCCGACCGCATCCATGGACCCGTCCGGACCAATAATAGTAATAAGAACAAACGTACTATCGTCCGGATCTAATCTAGTTAGACGACGAACAATCTGAACATTATAATCAGCTGCGTTGTGCGTAGCTACCGCGGCGGTACCGGCTGTGCCACCTCCAAGAGCGCCGGCGAGGGTCGCTTGGGCCGTAAAGATGCTGCTGTCGGCCAAAAGGCCGGTGTCGGTGCACAACTTCGCGAAGCCAATCGCAGACAAGTTATTAACATCCAAACCGGGCATTTGCCCGTTCGTTGAATCCGTAGTTTTAACCTTAATAATAGCAACTCTTCTGCGGCCAGTCGCGCCGTCATCGACCAGACTTGCAGCTGCCATCAAATCTGGATCCCACCGAAGCTGCTTAGACTGAGTTGCAGTTAGACCTTTATCAAGATCAAAAGTAGCATACTTATATGCTCCCTTCGCGGCGGTGGTACCAAAGCCGCCATTCGGCGTTGAACCAGTTGGCGAAGAATACGCGCCGCCTAGGCCATAGAAACTGCCCGGGCCGCGGCCAGAGCCAGTGGTGGCCAAGTTAATACCACCGGTAATCATGCTACCAACAACAGGTGCGTTATTACCATCTTTTGACAATCCGCCATAAATTGACTGTGGGCCGTCGCTTTGATTATGACCCAAACGGTTAACATCATTCTTGGTAAAGTCCAAGAAGAAGATAAGACCACTGGGCAAGCTCATCGGCTGAACCGAAACGAGCTTGTTCGCAATCAATCCACCGAATACACGGCGAACGATCGGAAATGCGACTGCAGCGAAACCTTCTACGTCACCACCAGCCATCGATGAAGCTTCACGAAGAAGCTCTTTTGCTTGGTTTTCAAGCAGACGCGACATCGTATCACGCTCTCTCTCATTGTCTAGACCTTCTAAAAGACCCGTCTTTTCCCACTTGTTAAGTAAGGATGCGCCTTCTTTTCGGAGATCGCGATCGACAATATTTTCTGTTAATCTTTGAATAATAGACATAATTGTAATCCTCCTATAAATATTATGTTTTGGTGATCCCTGCCAACGCTTTCATGCGATCGGCAAAGTCACTATTTTTATTCTCCTTTTGCTCGCTGCGATTTCTACGTCGAGCATGCAAAAGCAAAGAAGACGAATTTCGCTTACTGACAACTTCACTTAGTGATTTTGGTGCCCTTTTTTCAGTGCTACCCACTCCGCTCTGAAGAGTTTCATAAACAATCTTCGCTTGCTCTATTGAGCTAACCACGCTAATAGACTCGACAATTTTACTTTTTTGTCGCTCATTCAGGGAGTCGTCCACTAATACACGATTTGTATAATGAAGTTTAGCATTCACAAGCTGCACTTCATTAAATTTTGATTTAAATTCTTTAAGCACTCTAGCAAACTCTTTCTTTGTTTTAGCTGATTCTACAACTTGTTTGCTGAGTTTTTCGTTCTGTTCTTTGAGTTCCTCGTTTTTTTCTTCAAGCTCATCATTATATTCTGAAATTGCATGAGCCAAGCCGGCGACATCTTCACTCATATCTTCATATGCATGCGCAGGCTGCATCTGGCCGTTGGCATACCCGCCGCCCGGAACATTGTCATAATCAAAAGTAAGCGATTCGGCTATTTCTTCTAATTCTGATTCTTCTAGCTCGTAATCGCCCTCTTCCTCTTCCAACATGCTTGTTGCTTCAAGGTCTGATTCGCTTTCACTGCCCGGATCTTCTACGCCAGCATTAAAAACTGTGTCATAAGTATCATCAATATTTTCCATTAAATTGTCCAATTCAATTTCTACTTCGTCTTCGTCACCCAAGCCGGAAAGATTGGCTAAGGCCGACATGAGGCCGCCATTTCTATTGGGCGCGATATCATCAAGCTGATCTTCGACCCCCGTTTCAGGATCTTCATCCTCCGGAGCATCGTCGCCAAAAGAAGCCGCCTCAACATTAGTATCTTCGCCCGGGGGAGCTTGTTCTAATAATTTATCTACCGTTTCTTTAATTTGTTCTGAATATTGCTGGATAACAACTTGTTCGGCGCTTTGAATTGCCGCATCTTTTAATGCAGCGGCATCGACGATCGCCTGCTCTAACATTGATGACATAAAGTATTCTCCTAGTAATACGTATTGCTAACAATAAATAGTGTCTTTAAACAGAAAAAGTCATATGAAGTGTTAATGGCGCTTTTCAAAGGTTGAATGACCTAAAACGTTTCATTACCAATAATCGTAATTATAAACTTGCCAGCGTCGTATTCGCCGGCAACAGCTTCACCAGAGCAAAGATAAAGATAAAAATTATTAAAATTGCCCATCGAGAGGACAGCCGGCGCTGCACCATCATCAACAGCCTTGGAGAGGCCGGCCGCCCAGGCGCCTCCGGATGTAAGGAGCGACATCTGCCCGGACGCGTCGTCGTCATATTTGAGCGTGGCGGTGGCTGACAGTTTCAGATCAATATCATCTGCGCCTGTTGTTGGCGTTTCTGTACAATGCATTGTTACACTTTGTACCATTCCATTAACTGAATTAACGTGCCTATATACGTATGCCGCGGCAACGCCGCCGCCGGTTGCATCACCAATAATATCATCAACATCGTCTTTTGAAGTGTTGCCAGTCATATCGATATATAGCTTTGTTATGATTCTGCCATTAATGTTGCTAACCGTTGGTGACTTACTGTCACCACCGCCGACCCACCCGGCGCCTTTGCCGGTTGTAGAAGTGGTCGCAGACTGGACAATCCCGCCGGCGATAACAGTAGCACTTCTTTTGAAACTACCCATTTTTTAATTCACCCCTTATTAATCCTCTAGCGCTTTCCCTAGAAAGCGGTCTGTCTCTCTATTCGTACTGTACTAACACTCTTCCTGTGGAATCTGTAAGACCAGAACCAGTTAAGTGAGGCATGCGGCCCTTCGGAATCCTTGTCAATTCCGCAAACACTTCATATTTTAAGTTGTTGGTGCCAGATAGATTTGAAACATAAAACTTAGCGCACTTAACATCGACAGTAACACTGGCGTTGCCCGCGGGCACTGTTATATAATGGTGGCCAAGGTGCACATCATTGCCGGCAGCAGCCGTTTGAGCACCTCGCTCGCCGTCTTGAGTAAAAGCTACCGATCCACTATTAAAGTGTAGTCTAAGATCCTCCCCATTATTACTATTGGGATTAATCAAAGTTATAGCTTTACTAACAAATGGAAGTGTGTGTTGATGTGTTTTGGCGGTATCAATTCCATTGACTGATCCCGTTATCCACGGGAACCCGCTTACTTGGTAAGACCCGGCATTGCCTAACCCTACATGGTTGAAAAAATTACTATCTGCCATTTTTAACTCTCCTGTTTACTTTGTTTTTTTGCTCTCTTTTTTATACGTCGTCTTTTGTCTGAAGGCTTTTCATAATACATCTTTTCTTTATATTGCTCTATTATTCCCTCTTTACGAACTTTCCTAGAAAATCTCTTTATAAGCTGTTCGGCCGATTCGTTCCTTCTTGCAAAAACTTCTGTATTGGCACTGGACATATTACCCTCATTACTTAATTAGATGTTTCCAAGCGTTTTTGCCGGGTAAATTAGAAATATCCACTCCGCTGTCATCTGGATCAACATCAGCCAAAGCGCCATGGCCAGCAGAAGATTGTGTACCGGCTGCTGCAGCACTAAGTGGCGCCGTATTTTCAAATAAATCAACGCCGGCGTAAGCGCCTTTTCCAATAGCATCTAACATACGTTTTTTAGTTTCTGCTAATTTATTTTTAGATTCATTAATGTTTCGTTTTGTTTTTTGTTCTCTTATTGTTGTTTGTTTCGGCGATGCTTGTAGTTCTTGAGATTGGCTTGTGCCCTTCATAACTTCAGATATAACAGTTGATAAAACGCCCTCTTCTAAAAGCAATTCTTTTATACACTCTTTAATAATGGGTTTAATTTTTCTTTTAAGATCGTTGCGCTTCATACTAATCACCCAACACATCATTAAGAGCACGATTTATTCTATCTGCTTTTGTAAAAATTTTATTAATAGGGTCTCTGTTTTCCGTTAAATTCATAAAAGCGCCCGGGGTTGATGGATCGCTTACAACATCGAAACAAATGAGTTGAAAATCATCTTCAACCATAGTTTTACCATTGCTTTCTTTTACAGAGCCCAAACCGCGTGATGAAATGCCAACTTGGACTCCCGAATTAATTAATTCATTAAGAATCTTACCAGAGGGTGTGCTCAATACTTTAATCTTCCCCATGACTGCTGGGCCGTCCATCCAAACTTCTGTGACCATATGAGAGCAGTTTTGAAGATTAATAACAGAGGACTCGGGATGATCTAACTCTCCAAGGGCGCGCATTTCTTTTACTAATTTTTTATAATTTTTTATTTCTCTTTCTAATATTGGCTTTGGATATATGCGCCCATTGCCATTCTGTAGGTCTGCTTCTTGCAACTTGCCGGTAAGAAAAACCACATTTTCTTCTCGTACTTGGCGTTTCTCTTCTTCCGTCAACAAATCTTGACAAACGCCGCCGTCGCATAAAGCATAATATTCTCTTAACAAAAATTTCTTACTCATTTGTTCTTTATCTCTTCAATATATTCTAGCACTTGCTGTATTTTGTCCGGACTAAGACCTAGTGCCGTCAGCGCTTGCTGCGTTTGTTGTACTGCAGCGTGTTGCAACTCGCGAGTTTGTTGTGTTAAATCTTGTTGTTGTTCTGCCATTTTCACAGCACGAACTTCTTCGTTAATTATGCTTCGAAGCTTTTTAACACGTATTCTCATCTCATTTCCTCAAGCGGGCATTACCCGCGCGATACAGCAGCCGCTTTTGCAAAGCCGCGGCGGTTGTAGCATCCAGTGGTTCTCAACAAAAATATTAATTCCTTTTGACATTGATTCCTTCATCTCCAAATAACATACTTAAGGCGTATGATGTGCCGGAACTCAAGCTGCCCAAAATAATTGGATTAGTCCAATTGAGTTCAAATGTAAATAGTTCTGTATAAAAAGAAAATCCGTAAAGAAAAGCGCCAACCCAAAAACCCAAGCACATTGGGCAGTGAAACAGTTCTCCAAAGAACCCTTCTGTTGGTCTTATTTTGTTGAATATGCTGCCATAAGCTAAAATCTGTGTTAGGCCATAAGCAGCCAATACAAAATATAACAATTCCATTTTATAACCTATAAATTAAACCATAAGGTTTGCGGCCCGGGTCGATGGAACCCTTCTTCTCGGCGTGAGGCACCTCACCAAGCTCAGTGGAATCTTCCTCTGATGGCTCTGAATAAAGCTCTTCCACATCTTCCTCATAATCCAAAGCTTTAGCCAAAGAGTGGCCCTTTTCCTTCATATAATTGTATATTAAATATAAAAATATTTGAATAGTGTCTGCATCGTTATTTATTGGATAAGACGCCTCTAAAGACCCATAAACATTACCACCCTGAATCGAATCGGGTATCACCATTCCCTTTTGACGCAAAAATTCAAAAAACTCATCTTGTGAAGAATACGCATCTATTTTTGAATTTTTTCTTATAAAAGTAACAATTTTGTTTTTCTTTGGCATAAGGACAATATCAAATAGCGGATGATCAAAAATCATATAATCGCCATTGAGCGCCTTTCTCAAATTTAAATTTACCTTAATTGGCTTTTTAAATTGAATCTTTATTAGCTCAGCCTTTCTAACAAATTTAACTTTTGGCTTTTTATCTTCTGGTGGGAGGCTTACATGTATCTCTTGTTCCGCCTCTTTTTGCGGACTTATGACAAGCTCTTCCTCTGGTTTTATAGTAATTCTAACTGGATCAGCCATCGGTATTAATCTCTCTAACTAACTTTTGTACATTCAAAATCTTCTTTAGCATGCTTTCATTTATATATTGCCCTGAAAAATCGTCTAATAGCTTTAACACTTTCTCAGTTTTTTTCTGAAGTTCTGTGTCTTCTTTTATTGAGGGGGCGCCAAAAGAATTGTTTAATTCCTTTTTCAACCTTCCGATCTCTTCATTTAAAAAAATCTTTAACTCAAGGCCGTTGTCCTTAAAAGAAGAAACAAATTTAGAAAGCAGATCTTTTTGTTCTTTAAAAAGATCTCCGTATACTGAATTAAACTTTTTAGAAAATAATCTGATTGCTGCATTATTTAATTTTATATCATTTGATTCTTTTAAAGCGTGTGCGTTAAAAGTCATTTTATTTATAATTTGCCCCTCTAATAAAACCTTATTTTTAATTGGCACCTCTTTACTAAAAATTTGTGCAATTGTTGCAATAGATTTATAATTTGGAACATAATTGTTAAATACCCTAGGGGAAATACCTTTATTTATTCTAGAAATAAGTCGAGATTGCTGCTTATATATCTCACTGTGGTTTAAAGCGAAAAATACTTTTTTCACCTCAGATAGAATTTTTTCTGCTTGCTTTTCTTTTATATTTGTTGTGTCATACAAACTCTTATATAACTCTAGTTCTTGAGCTAATATAGTTCCTTTGTAAAAAAACTCTTTCAAAACTCCAACAATCTGTTTTTGTTTTTCAGCGTTTTCTCTAATAGAAACTTTTGTCAACTCTTTGATCAACGCTTCATATAAGAATGCTGTGTTTCTTCTTTTATTGTGCTTGAACTTCATCTACTTTTTTCTCCAAACTTTCGATAAGCATCGAAACTTCTCTGTTTACTCTGAAAATGCTCTTTTCAACTTCCTTATAATTAGATTCTTGTTCGGAAACAATACCTTTACTCAAACTTTTAAAATCATGATAACCTTTATGCGTATTGCGGCGGCCTCCCTGACTATGGCCTCCCATGGACATCATATTCTTTTTGCGCGGGCCCGATGTTCCTCTTCTATCAGATACAACTGGCTCATACCATTTGCCCTTCGAAGCATCCGTTGTGGTTTGTTGTCGGCCAAAAATATCCGGCTTTTTAGCTCTATACCACATATAATCTTCATCTCGTTTGCCGGCTCCAGGCGGGCCAGCTTCAGGCGGCGAGGCTAAGAGGCCTTCAAACCCACCACCCTCTTCTTCTACTGGCGGCCCAGCTTCAGGTGGGCCAGCTTCCATTTCTGGCGCTCCCATTTCCTCGCCGAATTCGGCTGGCATGCCTAGGCCCATTTCGCCGCCCATTGCCTCGCCTCCCATTCCTCCAATGGCGCCGGCTCCAGCAGCTTCAGCGGCAACTTCGGCAATTTTATTAGAAGAAGCTTCCAATTTTTTATCATAAAATCGCTCACGTTGATTGCGAATAAATTCTTCTTCTGATATATCAAGTATGTTTCTGGACACCCATCGGCTACTAAAAAATCTGGCTACTGCAGCTTCAGATAATTCTAACTTAGTTCTCCAATGTTCCAACTCTTGTAGTTGTGCAATCTTCGAAGGGTTATATAGGTGCAGTGTAAAAGAGAGTAAATCTTCTCCTCTATATCCTAATGTATATAAGTGTACAATAGCTAGTTTTTCTAACTCAGATACTACTGAGCGCTGCAATCTTTGGATTGTTCTTGCAAAACGAATATCTTTTTGTGCCAAAGTCGTTTTGTCTTCGTCGGCTCCTTCGCCGCGGATGAGATAAGACATCGGAATTTTAATTGCAGCAAATAATTTTTCTCTTAAATATTTGATATCATCAATATCATTTGCCCAAGACGTACCAGATAGATTTTCAATCTTGGTAGAACCTTGGCCGCCGCGAACTGGAATATAAAAATCTTCTTCGATCGATGCCGGATTGTATCTTAAATCAACTTGGCCATTATCTGGATTGACAACAGTGTGTCTCTTCATCTGATTCATAATTCTTTGCATATACTGTTCGACTTCCTCGGGCGGGATGCCACCAACATCAACATAAAATACTCTACGATCGGGGGCGCGGACGACGCGATAAGCCATCATAGCATCTTCAAGCAGCGTTAGCTGCCTCCAAATTCTTCTTGCCGGATCTAAAATAGAAGTGCCATAAGGAGCATATCTATCGTTGCCCAAAATTCTAAAATGAGCAACTTGCCAATTTTCTAATGTCATACCGCCAGAGTTCCACTGATATTGGACATAATTTGGATTTGTTGGATCTTCCCCCTCTAATCTTTCAATTTCTTCTGATGGTAAGCCGATCGCACTTTTAATTCCAATTTCTTCATCAATGTCTAGATAAAGAAAAAAGTCGCCATATTTAACCAATGAGCGGGCCCAGCCATATAAATTAAAATCTATATTAAGAATTTGATAGAACAAAGTGTCTAACAACATTTTGATTTCTTCATTCCTGCAATCAACATTTAAAACTCTGCCAAATTCTGGATGGTGTGTAATTTCATCTGCATATATATCAACTGCTGATGCCAACTCTGGCATATATTCCATTTGATCAAAGTCAGTATATCTTTCCATTCGATTTTGATTGACCATTATGTTAGCCATCAAATTATCATATGGATTATAAGTTTTCTTCTTGAATTGTTGGCCGCTAGCAGATTTAAATTTTTTGGCATACTTGTCTAGTCGCCTTCTTCTATCGCCTCTAATTTGCTGCTGACGATAATTTATAATCGGGCCCGAAAATAACTTTGTCAGTTTTCTAAACAAAGTAGATTGAGAATTATATGGATTTCTTGTTAACGTTTTGCTTCTTCTATTATATCCGTATGCCATTTATCTTACCTTCTATAAAAAGGAGTATCGCTTGCATCAAGAACTCTGTGACGATCGCCTTCCTTATAATTAGATTGTTTTCTGTAACCTCTCATTCCTTTAATTTTTGTATTTAAAGAAGTCGAAGTTGTAAATATTGAGTTTAACATTGCTTTTTTATATGCAATATCTTTTTTGTTAACAGTTAGTGCTGTCTCGCGAACCCAACAAGCAATTGCACAAGACATAACTAAATCATCATTATATCCTCGCATTGCCGCTGCTCTGCCATGGTTCCAAACAAATGTTTTGAGTTCGTTGTACAATCTTATAGAGCGAATTTTAATTATTTTATTTCTTATCAACTCTTCAAGCTTTGCTATTATCAGGGGTCTGGTTTTTGAAGTTGTGGCAAATCCGGGCAGCACCGCTTTTTGATGCTCTGCTAAGTGCTGTGCAACATAGTCGTGTGTTGATTTTTTTGAATAATAAATATTATCATGGCCCATCTCTTTTAATTTATCAAGTACTGATATTCCAATATTGTTATTTTCAACAACCGTTAGACAATTGCCGTATTCTTTGCTCGTCTCGTAAATAAGTGGCGCAAACATATCAACCTTTATTTTGCCTTTATATTCTGCCACCAACTCCATTGTTTCGGTTTTAAAAATATGAAACGCAGAACTATCTTGCCCGTCGCCCCTAGCAACGTCGGCTGATAGAAAATAATTATTGTTCGAATCATACGTTTCCCAAATCCATAAATTTCTATCAAAGCCGGTTTTATATTTCGGCTCCTTAATATCTTCTTTTAAAATTCTTTCTAAATCTTCGCCAGTGAGAAGAGTTTCGCCAGACATGTTGAAGCTACACTGTAGCTCTTGCGCAATTTCCCTTTTGGACATGTTACGACTTTCTTTCTCAAACCACTCCTGATCGCGATCTGGGTGAACATGCCATGGTAACTTCATATAATTAAAATCGTTTAGCTCTTGTTCTGCTTCACTATAAATTTTATGGAACATATTACCAACGCCATTTGGCGTTGATGCAATAATACAATCGCCGCCCGTCGATAATGTTGGCACTAAGCCGGCCCATAAATCATCCATATTTTCTACAAATGCAGCTTCATCAACAACCAACAAAGAAAGTGCTTCTGAGCGGCCGGCGTCACCTGAAGTTGAGATTGCCTTTACTTGCGAATCATTTTCTAATTGAAAAGAATTTCTATTATCAATAACAATTTTTGATATCATCATCCACTCTGGAAGAGATTTCATGGATAATTTAACTTTTCTAACTAAATTGCCAGCCGTATCTAATTTGGTTGCCATAACAACCACGTTCTTGCTGCGGTGAAAAAGCATTAACCAAGTAATATATCCTGAAATTGTCGTTGAAATTCCAAGTTGTCGAGCTTTCAAAATAACATTAAATCTGTGATCTCTGAAATCTTTAATTGATTCTTCTTGAAATGAATATAAATTAAATTGTATCAATCCCCGCATTGGGTGGGAAATTCTTACATAGTTGTTTATAAAATATATAGGGTCGCGACCACACTTAATGAGTTCTTTTCTGATGTCTTCCTTTGTTAAGCGGTATTTCATTAAGCATCTTTTCTAGTAACATTTTGTGGCTTCTTTTTTGAAGATAACTCTAAAAACTTTTTAATGTTATCATCTATGGTTCTTTCCCCGGATTCTCGACTGGGCACTACATCGCTAAGTCCACCAATATCATAACACTTCTTGGCCTGAACCCAATTTCGTATGTTGCTCATTCTCTGCATATTAGCTTTAACCTCACCGGCTGGTTTGAGCGTTAAACTGCCATCTGCCACTTTTTTATATTCCTTTTTAACGTATTTTACAATACTGGCCATAGTGTCCTCAAGTTCTCTTTCAAATTTCTTTGGTCCGTTTTTATGCAAATCCTTTATAATAACTTCGCCATGGTATTTAATACATAACTGATCGCCACTGAAAGCCACACCAAAACCATCCATAAGGCCCTGACGAGAATCAATCATTGGATTCCCCTTCTCTCTTTTTAAACCAATCTCTATTCTATTTCCTTGATCGTCATAACCATCATATTTATTTACTAATGCTTGAGAGATTCCTCTAATAACATCAAGAATCGTGTTTTCTTTTTTCGCCATGATTTGGTCTCCATCCTTTTAGCCAACGTTCTGCGCGGCCTTCCACGTATTGTATAAAGCACTTGTAACAACACTCATATTTGCTCATATAAACATCATCTTTAGCGCTAAAAGAATATTTGCCACAAGTAGGGCAAGTTCTTCCAGTATCTTTATTAATTAGTTTCTTGCTTATAAAAAACCCACCCGCATCAATCTTATCTTGGTGTGTTGTTCTTTCATCTTGTTCTACTAATTCTTTTTTAAGCTGTTCTAAATATTCTTTTTCTTTTTCTTCGTTCCAAAATTTAGCTGGGTTTTGAATTGCCTCTTTGCCATATTTCTCAGCAATTGCTTTTTCTACTTTAGCAATATAGTCCCAATCTTTTTCTTTCATTTCGCAGTCTGCACCGCTGCATAGAATATGCCCATCGATACAGTCACACCGACAATAATACCGCCGGTAAAGAACCAGTGATTATAATCGTTGGGCGTTTCAAGCGTTAACTTCTGAAGATGGTCGATTTCATTATTTTTGATTTTTATAATAGCATCGTATTTCTTTTCTGTAGCTCCGAGTGAAGCCTTAACCACAGAGGTAAACATATCACATCTGGCTGTCTCTTTGGCCAAGCTGTGCTTAAGTTGTAGTGAACACTCTAGTTGGCCTTTTTCTTTGGAAGCTAACAATATAGCATTTGCTTGGTAGTTATAAAGAATACCATTAAAAGGAGCCTGTTGGCCCTGCTTTATCTCTGTTACTTTGGGGGTTTCTGCGAAGGCAGTTAAAGGAAGCCAGACTAAACTAAAAATCAACAACGTCGCGTAAATCTTTTTCATCATCTGTTACCACCAGTTCAAAGCCAAATTGTTCAGCTATTTTTTTGACTCTGCCTTCTGGATCATTATGAGTCTCTTTGACAATTTCTTTAACCCTTTTCTTTTCCCACTCGCGCATTTTGAGGTTTTGCTTCTTATATTCGTCATCAAGCTTCATAAGGGTCTTGCTGTAGTCCAAGACGATCTTGTCTCTTTTATCCACTTCTTCTCGGTGGATCCGATTGATTGCGGATATTTCTTCTTTGTGGGACTGTTTGGTCAGTTTAAATGCTTGTTTGATGCTTTCAGTGTTTTTGTTTTTTCTAAATAAAACGGCCACAACTACAGTGTAAACGGCGAGGGCGATGTATTGCCAGTATTTAATAACTGTTGCATATGCTTTCTTAAAAAATGTTTTAACTGCTAACCAAGTCATACTACCTCTTCTTTCTGTGTTAATTTCGCTAGAGATGGTATACCAACATATTTAATAGTAGAATATCCCTCGGCTTCAGTCGGTGGTGAATATTGGCCGAACATTCTATCATAGGCACTGGCTGGAATTGTTTTTGATCTTCCCTCTTCTTTATACTCGCCGGCGCGGAGAAGCGCGATTTCTTTAATTTTTTCTTCTTCTTCATCGGTCCAGCCTTCAGTGCTGTTGGCAAAAACATAAGCCTCTTGAACAAAGTTGTTATTAATAATTCCCACAACATTTTCAGAAGGTATTTTATCCTCGCCCTCGATCGCTGCTGCCATGTGAACGCGATGGCCGTCTCTGGAGCGGAGAGATATATTAACCATATCAATGATAACATTTTTTTTGCCGGTTGCCATGCGTGTTCTTGCGCCTTCAAATTCTTCTTTCGCCGCTTCTTTCGCAGTTTTAATCTTAGGATAATACAAAGGAATAAAATTCTGTTTTTCTTTTCCGGTTTTACGATCAACAACCGTCATGGAAACGCCCCAGCCTCCTTTTCCTTTGTGTTTTTCCGTGTATGGCGTTAATGCAGTAATGTAGTCGTCAACATCGAATGGCGCGACCGGTCCAAATTTTTCTACCTCTTCTGGATTTTCTTTATTAAATTTGTCTGCAACTGCTTGTAAAGATGCTAAATATGGTTCTATTTTCTGTAGGTCTTCTAGTCCGGGTGCCGGCAATGGAAGAATTTCTGCTGGTGTCCTTTTAAACATATCATCATATGTTCCGATACCGGCCTCAAGTGCCGCTTTTTCAACCATGTCATCATTACTAAGAATTACATAATCTCCAACAATTTGAGGATTTTCCTTAACCCATCTTGTTTTTCCAACAGCAGGAGGCCCAATTAAAAAGATTAATTTTGGCTTGCCCTCAACTTCCTCTTTAAGAAAGCGGCGCCAGTTTTCCATTAATAGTTTCATTGTTTATTTTCCTTACTTGCCAACCAAGTCATACTGCCTCTTCTTCCGCTACCGGTCGAACGCACCCAAAGGGAGATCCGGGGCTTGCCACTCGTCGGTGTCTTCATCAGCCTCATCGTCTTCGCCACTGGAGCCGGCTATTTGTGCAGCCGCTCGTTCCAGCATACGCAACAACAGATATTCCTTATCACGGTCACTCCAGCCGCCCGGGCCGCC